>Ga0206965_10185_pt1 | contig 19486 bp, 19 predicted proteins | sample Alteio_BWOrgHeat_26_FD_152973 | JGI IMG/M metagenome (GOLD analysis project Ga0206965, IMG submission 152973) | Enriched cells from forest soil in Barre Woods Harvard Forest LTER site, Petersham, Massachusetts, United States -... | ecosystem: Environmental > Terrestrial > Soil > Temperate forest >...
GGTGCCGGAAAACTGCACCGTATTGCCGATAACGACATAAGGCACATAATTGGCCACCGGCAGGGTCACCTGCGGCAAGCTCAATCCCAATGCGGCAAGTTTGGCATCTATGGACATTTCTTCCTCCAATTGAGAGCAATGAATCCATACCATAGGAGAGGCTGCAATACCTGGCAAGGCCGTTGTTGCGCTTGCTTTTTAAGGTGCGGGAATACTATACCGAATATATGAATCGGATATCCCGCCTGCTTAATATCATCTGCAGTGAAACAATGATTTTTCCAGCGGTTTTTGTACTGCTGTGTCTGTTCACCTATATACAATTTATCGCTGGCTACGCGGGGGATAAAGGCTGGCTATTGCTCAATTCCCAGGAATGGCTTGCCGGCAAAAAGCTCTATGTGGATCTTTTTGAGCCCAACATGCCCCTGATTACCTGGCATGTAATCACTTCGTCATTGGCCACCCACTTTTTCCGCTTAATGCGCTGGTCTCCATTATTTTATGCAGGTATTTTCTTAACTGGTGTGAAGATAGGGAATGGTTGCCGGACAGGCTACCTGAGGTAATAGTGGCGCTGGTCTTCCTGAGCATTGTGACGCAACCTTTCTTTGAATATGGAAGCATTGCATTTCTTTATGCGGTGTTTGGCCGCATGGTGGTTGAGAAGCAGCAGAAACATTTTCTCGCGCTGACGGTGACTTCCTATCTCACATTCGTGTTTTGGCAGTTATACTGGTTTAGGTTTGACTGGCTGCCGGCGCTGTATGTGATTATCGGGTCTGCATGGGTTGTGGCGTGGCTTGCGCGTTGCCCTAACAACGTAATTTGGCCGAATTGGCGTGAGTCGTATGGTAAAACATTCATTGCGATCTTAAGCCGCAATACTTTACCTTATTACTTTTACCATCGCTTGATTTTTGAATTACTCAGCGCTGTTCTACTTGGCAGAAGTATCATGTTCTCGCTGCGTTTTTTCTAATGGATAAACGCTGCTTCGGTGCGTTTTGTAATCTCATCCACGTTCACGCCCGGCGCTGTTTCCAGAAGTTTCAGCCTGCTTTCCTCGACGCTGAAGACGCCCAGCTCCGTGATAATCAAATCCACAACGCTAAGACCGGTAAGCGGCAGCGTGCATTGTTTTACCAGTTTAGCTGATCCGTCCTTGGCATTATGCTCCATGAGCACGACGATCTTTTTAACGCCTGCCACCAAATCCATGGCGCCACCCATACCTTTGACCATTTTCCCCGGCACCATCCAGTTGGCAAGATCGCCTTTTTCTGACACTTGCAACGCGCCCAGAATAGCCAGGTCGATATGGCCGCCGCGGATCATGCCAAAGGAAAATGCACTGTCAAAATAACTGCTGCCAGGAAGTTCTGTAATGGTTTGCTTTCCCGCATTGATCAGATCGGGATCCACTTCTTTTTCCGTAGGAAACGGGCCGATGCCGAGCATGCCGTTTTCGCTTTGCAGCGTCACCTCCACGCCTTTGGGTACGAAATTGGCCACCAGTGTCGGCATGCCGATGCCGAGGTTGACGTAGGCGCCGTCATACAACTCTTTTGCCGCCCGTCTGCACATTTCGTCACGTGACCATGCCATATCAACCCTCCCTCGTGGTGCGATTTTCAATGCGTTTTTCAAAGTGGCTGCCGACAAACAGGCGTTGTACAAAGGCACCCGGGGTGTGGATGGCGTCGGCATCGAGCTTACCGGTTTCCACCAGTTCCTCGACTTCCACTACCGTGATTCGTCCGGCAGTAGCCATAATCGGGTTGAAGTTACGTGCGGTCTTGCGATAAATAAGATTGCCGGATGTATCCGCTTTCCAGGCTTTTACGATCGACAAATCAGCGACAAGCCCGGTTTCCATGACATATTTCTCACCGTTAAATTCGCGAACTTCTTTGCCATCAGCGACGATGGTGCCAACGCCGGTGCGCGTATAAAAAGCAGGAATACCCGCTCCGCCTGCGCGAATGCGCTCGGCCAGCGTGCCTTGCGGGTTGAATTCCAGTTCCAGCTCGCCAGAGAGATACTGCTGCTCGAATATCTTGTTCTCGCCTACGTAAGAGGAGAGCATTTTCTTGATTTGCCGGGTTTTGAGCATCATGCCTAATCCGAAATCATCCACGCCGCAGTTATTACTGATCACCGTAAGGTTGCGTATGCCGGAATCACGAATGGCCAGAATGCAATGCTCCGGGATGCCGCATAAGCCAAAGCCCCCTGACATGATGGTCATGCCGTCTCTAAGCAGCCCTTGCAGCGCCGATTTCGCGTCAGGGTAGATTTTGTTTGCCATTATTGCCTCTTTAGGACGAAAGAAAGGGAATCTGGAAGGGGCATCCTAGGCTAAAAGTATTAAGAAAAGATTAATTAACGCGTTTTATTACAAAATTAACCATTCTTTAACTAAACCTTGAGTATAATTTTATATTAAACTCCGCCTCACTTTAGCATAGGTTGTGATGCATGGGCATTCAGTTAAGTGATCTGCAGAAATTGAGACAGGAGCCGTCGGGAGCGGGACGTGCTCAGATCGCGCAGAAAGTGGCGTCGGAATTTTCCGAAGGTAAATTCGGTGCGAGCGAGAAACAGGTCGCCATTGAAATTTTTCGTCTTCTGGTAAGCGATACGGAAGTGCAGGTGCGCAAAATGCTGAGCAAGCAGCTTGCCCACAGCCTGGAAGCGCCTCACGATGTCATACTGAAGTTGGCGCAGGACATTACGGAAGTGGCGCTTCCGGTACTGGAGAATTCCTACGTATTGTCGGAAGACGATCTGATTGCCATTACCCGTAGCACCAAAGACGCTGCAGTAATGACTTCTATTGCTAAGCGCGATACGGTCTCACGCGAGCTTTCTCAGGCGCTGCTGCAGAAATCCAACATCTCTGTCATTGAGACGCTGCTTAAGAATAAAAGCGCCAGTATTGACGATGACGGACTTAATCAGATTTATGCGACCTGCTCGGATGATACACCTTCCGTGCTTGAGCTCATGGTCAAGCGCGGCGGCTTGCCGGTGACGCTGGCGGAGAAATTGTTTGTTGCCGTCTCGGATGAGATGAAGAAAGTGCTTACCCATCACTATAAACTCTCGCTGCAGGTGGCGGATTCCACGACTAAGGATATTCGCGAACTTGCCACGTTGGGCCTCGTGGATGGTGATATGCGTACCATGGATATCACCAAGCTTATTAATCAGCTCTATCAGCAGGGGCGGTTGACGCTCTCGATTATCATACGTTCCCTGTGCCTGGGCGACATGCGGTTTTTTGAGCAGGCGATGGCCAAGCTTGCTGACGTGCCGGTCGTTAATGCCCGTCTTCTGGTACTGGATCAGGGAGATAGCGGGTTTGAGGCGCTTTACCGTACCAGCTGTTTGCCGATGGAGCTTTACCCCGCCACATACTATCTGCTTAAAATAGCATTAGAAGAGACCAGTTATGGTCGCTTCCAGTGTAACGATTTCCGTCATCGGCTGGCTAGCCGACTGTCGCAGGATGACGCGGCGCAGGAAATCGAGTATATGGACTATCTCGTCACTCTCATTCGTAATACGGTTTATGACACTCCAGCCGCATAGAGATGATACCAAGGCTTCTTCCACGCCATTGCTGGCAGCAGGCGATCTGGTGCTGGGCGCCGATGAAATCGATCGGCTGCTTACGGAAGAAATGCCGGATGTGCGTATTGAGTTGCTCAAGCGAGTGGCTGAAAGCCATCAGACACGCAAGTACAGCTTGCACGAACTCGTGGTGGCAGAACAAATATTTCGGGTATTGGTACAGGATACCGAAGTGATTGTGCGTGAATCATTGGCGCAGGCGCTTAAAGAGAATTCGGGGATTCCGCACGATATTATCATTGCGCTTGCCCGCGATGTAGATACCGTTGCCATGCCGGTTATTGAAAGTTCAGCGGTCTTAACCGATAGCGATCTCATTACGCTCATTCAGAGCGCCAAGCTTTCGGGCAAACCCAAGGCAGCAGCTCGCCGCCGCCGCTTGTCGGAGGCCGTTTCCACAGAAGTGGTGCAAACACGTAATGCGCAGGCAATCGCGCAATTAATGAAAAATCCGGGGGCAAGAATTCCAGATAAGATTCTGCACGATGTGATGCGTGAATACAGTAAAGATACGGATATTATGGCTGCCATCGCCGGACGAGAGAATCTGCCGATGACGGTGGTTGAAAAGGTCATCACGCTGGTATCCGATTCGCTGGTGGATCTGTTGCGTTCACGGTACAACGTGGCGCCTGCCAGCATTGCGCATGAGTCGGAAAAGACCCGCGAAGTGGCAACCCTCAAGCTGATGGACGGTTCGGTCAATCCGCGCGAAGTGGAAAAACTGGTGGAGCAGCTGCAAACCTATGGAAGACTGACGCCTTCCATCATTCTAACCTCACTCTGCCGTGGCAATCTCTACTTCTTTGAGGCCAGTCTCGCACGTCTTTCCAATATTCCTGTGCGCAATGCCGAGATTCTTATTCATGACAAAGGCGGGCTGGGATTCAAGGCGCTGTATGCCAAGGCTGGATTGCCGGATAAATTCTTCCATGCCAGCAAAGCGCTTTTGGAAATTGTCTCCGAAATGCAACGCACCGGAGAAAAGCCTGCAAATTATTCTGATACGCTGGCGCAGCGTCTGATTGCGAAGACAGCCACTCAGAAAGTCGATAATCTTTCCTATATTCTTGCGCTTATTCGACAGACAGTTTAGCGCCTGCCTTTGCGCTTTGGCGCTTTGGCTTTTTCCGGCGACTGAAACTTATCTATCTCATCACGCAGGCGTGCAGCTTCCTCAAATTCGAGATCGGCCGCCGCCGTCAGCATCCGGGTGCGCAGTGTTTCGATATGTGCGGCCAGGTCCTTGCCACTGAATTCAGGAATGGAATAGTCTTTATCAAGATCCACCGTGTAATGATCCTGCTCATATACGCTCTGCATTACCTCACCGATGGATTTCTGAACTGAAGTCGGAGTGATACCGTGCTCTTCATTATATTTTGCTTGCAGTGCGCGTCTTCTGGCGGTTTCGTCAAGCGCTGCCTTCATTGAACGCGTGATAGTGTCAGCATAGAGAATAACCTTGCTGTTCACGTTGCGAGCGGCTCTGCCGATGGTCTGAATCAGCGACGTTTCCGAGCGCAGGAAGCCCTCCTTGTCTGCGTCCAGGATGGCCACCAGCCCGCATTCGGGGATGTCTAGTCCCTCGCGCAAGAGATTGACGCCAATCAGTACATCGAATGTCCCCAGTCGCAGGTTGCGGATGACGTCGATGCGTTCTAGCGTATCGACATCGGAATGCAGGTAATTCACCTTGATGCCCGTTTCCTGCATGTATTCGGTCAGCTCTTCGGCCATGCGTTTGGTAAGCGTGGTTACCAGCACGCGATGCCCAAGCTTAATCCGCTCCCGGCATTCGGCGAGCAGGTCGTCTACCTGGGTTGCTACGGGCTTCACGACGCAGGGTGGATCAATAAGGCCCGTGGGGCGAATGACCTGCTCGACCACCACGCCCTGTGTACGCCCCAGTTCATATTTTCCGGGTGTGGCTGAGACGTAGATTGTCTGCGGACGCATGCGATCCCATTCTTCGAATTTCAGCGGCCGGTTATCCATGCAGGAGGGCAGGCGGAAGCCGTGCTCGGCCAGCACGGATTTGCGGGCAAAGTCGCCGTTATACATTCCACCGATTTGCGGTATGGTGACGTGGCTTTCATCGGTGAAAAGCAGCGCATTCTTAGGCAAATACTGAAACAGGGTAGGGGGTGGATCGCCAGGCTTGCCGCCGGTTAAATGGCGTGAATAATTCTCGATACCTTTGCACACACCGGTTTCCATGATCATTTCCAGATCGAAAAGCGTGCGCTGTTCCAGACGCTGCGCTTCGAGCACGCGGCCAATACTGTGGTAATATGCCAGTCGCTCCTTAAGCTCCGCTTTGATGGTTTGCACTGCCCGCTCCAGCGTGGGCCGAGGGGTTACATAATGACTGTTTGCGTACACAGTAATCGTATCAAAGGTAAGTGTTTTACTACCGGTTAAGGGATCGAATGCAGTGATGGATTCAATATCATCGCCAAACAGCGAAATACGCCAGGCCCGATCTTCCAGATGGGCAGGAAAGATATCGACCGCATCGCCGCGCACACGAAATGTTCCGCGGTGGAAATCAATATCATTACGCTCATATTGCAGCTCTACCAGCGTCTTGATTAATGTATTGCGCTCAATCCGCGTCCCGGTGCTGAGTGCCAGTTTCATCTGTGAATAGGTCTCTGCTGAACCGATGCCGTAAATACACGAGACAGATGCCACCACAATCACATTGTCCGGCTGCTCAAGTAGCGCCCGCGTGGCGGCATGGCGCATGCGGTCGATTTGCTCGTTGATAGAGGAGTCCTTCTCGATGAAAGTATCGGTTCTGGGAATATAGGCCTCCGGCTGGTAATAATCGTAGTAAGATACAAAATATTCCACCGCGCTCTCGGGAAAGAACGACTTCATTTCACTGTAAAGCTGTGCTGCCAGCGTTTTGTTATGGGCCATGATGAGCGCCGGGCGCTGGGTTTTCTCAATGATATGCGCCATGGTGAAAGTCTTGCCCGATCCGGTAACGCCCAGTAGGACCTGATCGCGCTCTTGGCGCTTTAGGCCTTCCACGAGCGCAGCGATGGCCTGAGGCTGATCGCCTGCCGGTTGGTAGTCTGAAGTAATGCGAAAACGGGAAACCATAAGATCGCCGAGTATAGCAGCCTTATGTTCAAGCGAGAACCCCGTTACATGTTTTTCATGGTATTTAATGTCTCGATGATTGCTGGTCCCAAAATAATAAGGAAAAGTGCTGGCATCATCAGAGTGATAAGTGGAATGGTAATAAGCGTGGGCAGCCGCCCCGCCTTTTCTTCTGCAGACATTAACCGCATATTGCGATATTCCTCCGACAACACACGCAATGTTTCGATAAGGCTGGTGCCAAAGCGCTCGGACTGAATCAAACTGCTGACCAGCAAGCGAAAAGGCAGCGTATCCGTACGTTCTGCCAGATTCGTCAATGCCCGCGCACGATCGTTGAGTAACGTTAATTCGATGCGTGTACGATTAAGCTCCAGGGTTATCTCGGGTCTTGCGCTTCCCAGCTCTCTACAAACGCGCGACAAAGCGCCATCAAGCGCCAGACCGGAATCAATACATACCAACAGCAAATCAAGGGCATCCGGAAAAGAACGGCCTAATATTTTCTGTCTTTTATCCCTTTGATTGTTAATATATAAATCGGCTCCCATAACTCCAAGTACCGCTAAAATTCCAGTGACTAAGAGATGCGCTATCCTTATGGACGTGGTTGCGCTTGGTAAAAAAAGCACATAGATAGCGACTAACACCAGAGCAGGCCCGCAGATATATTTATAAAGCTGGTAGATGACTGGAGCATCAGGTGATGCAATGCCGGCACGATAGAATCGCAATAGGGATTTCTTGCGAAATTCTTCTGTGTTAATCCCTGCGGCGCGTAAAATCGCATCAATTAAACTGCCGAATGACGAATATTGCTGATCGGCATGAACGGGCTCATTGTAATTTTCAATACTAGGTAATTCGGTCAGAACCGTATTACCAAAAAGGCGCTGCATGCGCTCATTTACGGTTCCTTTTTTGCTTAGGAACTGGATTATTATCATGTAGCCGATAAAGACGATTATGGCGCTGCCCGCGGGTATTATAACGGTATAAAACATTTAAATATCCACATTTATCATGTTACGCACAATCAACATAGCGCCTGTTATCAACGTCAAAGCTATTCCGACTATAATATGTCCCTGCGAGGTATGGAGCAGAGGATCCATATAAGTGGGGGTCATTAAATAGAGTATGAGAAACTCTATAACCGGCAACCCTCCCAGCACCCATGCGGTCGCACGCCCTTCGGAAGTAAGTGCGCGGATTTTAAGCTGCAACTGCCGCCGTTTACGAATAACCCCAGAGAAGTTTGTTAGCACTTCTGCAAGACTACCCCCGGTTTCTTGTTGTACGGATAATACAACCACAAAGAAGTTGAGGTCAGATTCGCCAATGCGTTTTGCCATGCGCCCCAAAGCTTCTGTTAACGAACGACCATAAGCAACTTCGTCTACGACCTGTTTAAATTCGCCACGCACAGGTTCGTCCATGTTTTCAGCAATGAGTCGCATGGCTGCGTTTAAGGGGTGGCCGGAGCGTATACTGCGAATGATCATATCAATGGCATCAGGAAATAACGTCAGGAACTGATTGTTGCGTTTGGTCACCCGGCGCAGCAGATATTTTTTGGGCACGAAGTAAGCCCCATAAAGCGCCGCCAGCAATCCCACCGGAATCCATCCTAAGAATATATTACGCATTATAAACGCCAAAACCAGAAACAGGACAAAAATACCCACCAGGAATTCCTGCTTTTTTTCCTCAATGCCTGCTTTGGGAATCAGATCCAATATTTCCTGCACAAAAGATATTTGTCTCAGAGTTTTATAGACTCCCGACGGTGCTTGCGAATTCTTGAGAATGTCAATGTCTTCTTCTGGCATTGCGATCGTAGGCGATTCTTGCGTCATTTTGGCAAAAAGATTTTTTTTGCGCTTCGCTTCGTCACTGGATAACCATCTGGGCATTAACAATAGAAAAGCCACAAAGACGACTATCGCTGCTAAGGCAGGAAGTAATATGGTTTGCATGAATGATCCAGTATTTCTGCCGTGATTATATTTTTCTTTCAGTAACTATGCACTCTAACATCTCTTTATCGCGGTTAAAATACTCCGCTTGTGTCAAGAAGCGAGGCCTGATGCCGCTCGAGTAGAACTGTCCGGTTAATTGCCCGTTACTGTCCATAGGACCAGGCTGATAGCCGAAAAGAGGCTGCGTGAGGATAATATCCCCTTCCATGCGCACAACCTCTTCCACATGGGTAATACGTCGCCCGCCATCGCGCATGCGCGCAATTTGTATGACAAGATGAATGGCGCTGACAATTTGTGTGCGTATGGCAGTAAGTGGCATATCCAAACCCGCCATGGACACTAGATTCTCAATGCGGGATAGACAATCTCTGGGGTTATTGGAATGGATAGTGGCCATAGAACCGTCGTGGCCAGTGTTCATGGCGGCCAATACATCTAATACTTCATCGCCGCGAATTTCTCCCAGGATAATGCGATCCGGGCGCATACGCAGGGCATTGCGTACCAATTGACGTTGGTTTACTTCACCGACACCTTCGGCATTCGACGGGCGGGTTTCCAAACGTAGCACATGCGGCTGATGCATCATAAGCTCTGCGGCATCTTCAATCGTAATAACACGTTCGCCAGGATCGATATGGCCCGAAATAGCATTCAGCAAGGTAGTCTTCCCACTGCCAGTGCCTCCAGAAATAATGATATTAAGGCGAATATTGCCGCAAATCTCAATGAATTTAGCCATTTGTGGGCTCATTGAACCGTAAGAGATATACTGTGACAGCGGCATTTTGTTTTTCTTGAATTTACGGATCGATACCAGGCTTCCATCGAGTGCCAAAGGCGGTATGATGGCATTAAAGCGTGACCCATCGGGCATGCGTGCGTCAACCATGGGGCTGGTTTCGTCGATACGCCGCCCCACCAACGAGACAATTTTCTGAATGGTATTGAGCAGGTGCCTTTCATTAGAAAAAGTAATATCCGAAAGCAGAATTTTACCTTTTTTCTCGATATATACCTGTTTATGAGTATTGACCATGATATCGGACACTTCCGGGTCTGCCATCAATACTTCCAGTGGACCAAACCCCAATACCTCATTAATTAGATCCGCTTTAAGCAAGGCAGTCTGCGCACTGGTAAGCGGCACCCCAAGATTGCGAATCAAGGTTGCTACAGATTCGCTGATGCGTGCCTTGCGAGATTCCGTGGGTATTTTTTCCAACGCTTCGAAATTAAGCTGTTCAAGTAGAGCTCCAACCAGCTCCTCCTTGGCGCGTACGAAATCAGGAGTGACAAGGTTGAAATCAATAAAGCTCTTTACAGCGGGAGGATGTTGGATGGCCGGAGCTTTAGGAGGAGGGACGGGCGTCGCAGAAGGGGAGGGAGGGGGCGCAGAAGGGGAAGGAGGAGTTGCAGAACTGCTGGCAACTGTTGGAGCGCTTGGGACCTTTGCAGCATCTGCGGCAGGGGGTACAGAATGAGCGGTTTTTTTGCCAAACATGAATGTCCGATATTCCTTCTTAAAGCTTATTACGTAAGCCAAGTATGCCTGATTTTATCGAAGATCCGCTTAATTCTCTACTGTTATCTGTGCCATCCTTATTAATAAAAAATCCTGAGAATTCTTTAAATTGTCGCGAAAGCACAGAATTATCGATTTCCATAAGTGTCTTTCCCTGATTTTCTGCTGCCACGACACTTTTGATATCGTTGACGAAGTAGTAACGTACCGGCAATCCCGTAATACGCTCGAAATCGCGCGCGCTTACAGCTTCTTTATATTTGGCGCCGCTTCTGTTGATGGCTAGCGATATATGCTGGCTGCGCAAACCTGCCGTACGCCAAACATTTAGCAACCGCGAAGAATGGGTCACAGAACGCAACCATAATTGCGCCACCATAACTGCATGCGTAGATAAGGTAAGTGCGGTTGATACCCAGGACGTCCATATATGAGGTAAATCCAACACAATGATTTCATATTCACGCTTCAGCGTATTCACTAGATCACGCACGATTTCGGCGTGCACCGTGGGGAGCTCAAAAAGCTGATTGGGTGAGGCAATTACTTTCAGGCGGCTGTCACCATAGGAACAAATGGTGCGTTCAATAAGGGTAGCGTCGATACCGCGTCCGGGATTATCGAAAAGCTCCTTGATGCCAAAAGGCGCAGTCAGATCCAGATTTTTTGCTACCATGCCAAATTGATAGTCCATGTCCACAAGGACGACCGATTTACGGTGTTCGGTTGCCAGCGCGTAAGCGGTGTTTAAAGCAATGGTGCTGGCCCCATCACCTGAAGCCGCGCTCATGAATGCAATGACTGTGCTCCCCGACGTATCTTTTTCGGTTTCACTTGGAGTATTAAGAGCAGCGGCTACATCAGCGACGACGGCGGGGCGGATGAAATATTCAATAACACCGCGCGCGCGCAACTCGCGGTAGAATTTGACATCGTTAATCGAGCCGATAACGACGACACGGGTACCTATTTCACAATGCTCGGCGATGGCATCGATCTCACCCAGCACGCTGTTGTCGCGTTCTCCGATATCAATGATAAGATAACGCGGAGAATTGTTGCGGGCGGACAGAGCAACGGCGGCATCGCGAGGGCCACCGATAATAATATCGGCAAGCGGATAGCCCAATGACTTTGCTACATTATGGACGAATTCCTGCTCACTTTCATGAGCCAGAATTGCCATAACAGGACTACTCTTATTCATGAGGGGTCTACCAGATAAAAACTATCTACCAGCACCGTTGGTCTGCAGTTGCTGTTGCGTAGCAATGGGTTGAAAGTCACTATCGGTTTTAGACGGAGTGAATGCCGAGGGTGTGCGATAAAAGCCATAGCCTTGCACGGTTTTTTCCGCATCCGGGTAATCCATGAGCGGAGGGTTAGTAAATTGACGCTTATCGCTGACCATCTGAACGATATTTACGGCAACCGAGCAACCAAACGAGGGGTGATTAAGGTTATACGGATTAACGGTATTATCAATATACCGGTTTTCGCAGTCGCGCGCCAATACGCGCTCGTATATCAGGGCAACATTGTTGGAAGAGGCAGAGGTGTGTTGCACGGGGACGCCAAACTGACGCAATACATTCTGTACCTTCTGGCATAAGGCCTCATTATCCGTGCAGCTTAATTCGGCGCGCGTGGGCTGATCTTTATTAATCCAGTTAGTAATTTCCTGCACGGAAGCTGCTGAAGTGATCTTGAGATTCACCACCTCTGAAGAAGCATCAAGCAAACTCTCAGGCTGGCCGCGGGTGAAATACGCTTCCTTGGGAATTTGAGAGCATGCCACCAAAAAAGCGGCCAATACAGAGCTATAGATTAACTTGCGTATTATCATAGGACTAATCCGTCATGAAACCAATGGGGCCTTCGAGAGTAGGCGTTTGTGATATGCGTCGGGCGTTGCCGGAAAGTGAGCCGAGTGCGCCATAAAAGAACATCTCCATATCGCTGGCCGGACGGAAGTCATCAGTCGGCAAGCGCACGTCAGAACTTTTCAACGGGTCTACGATATAAGGAGTAACGGCGATAACCAATTCCGTTTCATTGCGTTTGTATGACGTGTTACGCAGCAATGCACCTAAGACAGGCAAATCGGATGCTCCGGGCAGCTGATTGATATTGGCATTGAGCGAATCGCTTAACAAGCCCGCAAGCATAAAGCTTTCACCAGGCGCTAACTCTACTGTTGTCTTAACACGACGCGTATCAAGACCGGGGGTGGAAGATGAAGGCACCAATTGAGAATCAATGGCGGAAACCTCCGGCATTACTGTCAACCGAATACGATTATCCGAGAGCACCAGCGGGATAAACTGCACAGAAACACCGAAGGGCTGAAAGGTAGTAGAGGGCGTGGTAAGACTCCCCGCAGTTGTCACGGTTACTACGGGAAATTCGCCCCCGGCTAAAAATTCAGCTCTTTCCCCTGACATCGCCACCAAATCCGGCTCCGCAAGCGTTTTAAGAAGACCATCCTGTTCCAGCGCTTCCAAAGCAATACCCAACGACATTCTTCCTGATTGTAGTAATGCCCCAATAACTCCGACACTGCTCGAATTAGTTAAACCGAGGTTGCCCGGCAAATAAGAACCAGTAGGAACTCCCGATTGAAGCGCACCGCTTACCGAATTGATAGATTCTGTTGTAAGTAATGAGCCCACCCCGCCTTGTGCTCCTCCGAATATCCGCGTTCCGGTAGCGGCAGCCGATGGCGCCGCGGATAAATCAACACCAAGCTGTTTAAGCGCACTACGCTGGATTTCACCGATCCGTACGCGTAACATCACCTGTTGGCCCGATAAGACTTTCATTAGATTAAGCACAGTAGTCTGAGTTACGCCGCTTTTTGAAGCCCCTCCTGGAGCTCCCCCACTGCCACCACTATCTGAAGATCCCCCTGCAGCAGATGGTTTAACAAATTCATTAACTATCTTAATGGCCTCATCCGCGACTGATGCGTCGCTTATTTGCCCCGTTAAAGCAATATTGGTGTTAACCAGCTCAACGCCGATATGCTCGCGCGGCAGGAAAGTATGCAGCGCTTTACGTATGCCCGGCAGATCATACCCCACCAATACATCAAACTGGCGAATCACATTGTTTTTCTTGTCAAAGAATTTGGCGTTGGTCTGCCCAAGCTTTTTGCCAATAAACGCCACATGCCTGGAGCCGATAACATGCACATCGGCGATATCGGGGCTGGCGATAAGCACTTCAGAAATATCTTCCGGCACTACCACCAGTTCGGAACGATTAAGCGGCACATATAGCCCCCCCGCTTCGTCATTAACGCTGTTGTGAGACGCTGCGCAAGCTGGGGCAGCGGCGAGCATCCATAGCGGTAATGTTATTAAGCATATATTTTTTACCATATTCATGGGCGCGAAACCTCTACCGGCTGAACTTGCACGCCACGCACTACCACAACCATGTTGCTGTAGGAAGACTCTTCTTCGGGTAAATTTGCGCCTTCCGCATAAATAGGATGCCCCGATTCATCATAGAGAACAGGAAAATAACTGGGCGGTAAAAGATGCGATAAATCGCCGATGCCAGTGGGACGGGGGGCAGTTGTTTCATCGCGGTCCTTAAGAGAGCGCAAGGCCAGAGATAACCGCCCATTGCCGTTTTCTGCCAACCGCAATTTCTGTGCGTCAGCGGCAGAAACCTGAAGCGAGACGTTGCTTGGCACAGCAGGCATTTCTCCCTCATGCGTAGCGCTCTTTTGATTAATGGCGAGCACGGCAACATTGGAGAGTAACACTTCGGTTATAGGGTCTTTCTGCACTATTGTGACGGTGCTACTGCCGGATTTGTGTGTTTCCGGAGAATTTCCTTCCTGTGCCTCACCATTCATGGCGGAAGCGCCTTCATTCGCGGCTTCTCTATTATTGCTCCCGGCGTTAGAGAGCATTCTGCTAAGCGCACTTAAAGAGGGAGGAGTAACATCATGGGTGATTAACACGTCTACACGATCCCCCGGAAATACAAAACCGCCAACACCGGAAATAACATCGACAGAAATGGTAACTGCCCGCATGCCTTTAGGAAGGGCTGCAGCAAAGAAACTCGGATCCTTCTCATTAGCAAGTTTGTTTATGATAATCGGCTCACCTTTTTGAAACGGCGTACGCACAATCATTTTAACAATAGTCGGCGCTTGTGTAGGATCAGCGGCCACCATGTCGGGTAGCATAAGGTGCGATGGCCAAGGCTGGATATCAAGCATCTCCTGCTTCAGCACTGAGCCAATGGGAATATCCTCCCTGGCGGTATAGACATTCACAGTGGGTTCCTTTTCGTACTTAACCTCAGCTTTGACGACAGGAAGGGGTGTTTCTTCTTTGGGAGCAGTGAAATGCATGGCGACAAAAAACACACCGGCTGCAAGCGCAATGGCGACAAACAAAATAATTAAACGCATCGTCTCATAACCTCACTGTTTTCGCAGCGGCTAAAGCAGCTAACGTTAAGAGTTATAACCAATCACGCGCAACATTCAAATCAAAAAATTAATTTATTACAAATAACATCAGATCTGTTGCATGTGCGTAAAAATGGCGGCGCGTTAGAAATAAAAAAAGAGATGCGACAAAAATCGCATCTCTTTTCGGTTGTTAAAATTCGCTGTGGCGAAAATTAAGCGGCGACCTTCAAATTAACGGCCGAGGACTTGCCTTTTTCCATGGCAATCTCGAATTCGACGCGCTGACCTTCCATGAGGGTGCGCAGGCCCGCTTTCTGAACGGCAGAGATGTGAACAAACACATCCTTTGAGCCATCTTCCGGCTGAATGAAACCATAACCCTTGATGGTGTTGAACCATTTAACGACACCGGTAGCCATAAAGTAACCTCTCTTAAAGTTAAAAAAACATTGAGGACAAACAAAGCTCGCGCGTTTGTCGTCAATGCACGAAGAGAGGCGTAAGAAAGCAGGCTTTCAGGCACTCGTTCCGGCATGTCGAAAAAGCGGCACGCATTATTCATCCGACCGCGACACAAGGCTAGGCTCACGACACGGACGGGCGGGTTATAACAGGAAAACAGCGGGAGGGGAAGCTATTTGATAGGGGCGATGGTCTGATGAGCAAGTGATTCGACAAATCTACGGTATGAGACTCTCTAGGCGCAAATATATTATTTATATAAAACAATTAGTTAAATATTGTCGGCTCCTCAAGTTGTCGACTCTCTCTTTCTACATGAACTGCTCTTTAATGATGCGTTCTTCCAGATTATGCTCGGGGTCGAAAAGCAGTTTAATGCTGGTTTTTTGCTGCTCGTGGATGGCAACGGAGACGACGTCGCGTACTTCGGTAAAGTCCGCGACCGCGCTCACGGGGCGTTTTTTGGGATCTAATACTTCGAAGGTCACGCTCGATTTGTGATTGAGCAGCGCACCCTTCCAGTGGCGCGGACGGAAAGGCGACAGGGGGGTAAGCGCGATAATGTTAGAGTCGAGGGGAATAATAGGCGCGCCTGCCGAGCTATTGTAAGCCGTGCTGCCTGCAGGAGTGGCGACCAGCACACCGTCCGCTGTCATCTCCGGCACGCGCACGACGTGATCGACGGTAATGCGGATTTTCGCCGCTTGCCTGCTCTGGCGGAAAAGGGAAACTTCGTTGATGGCGAGCAGTTCGTAGTCTTTGCCGTGAATGTTGCGGGTATACATGCAGAGCGGATGCAGTATATGGCTGCGCGCATTGCGGATACGCTCGGCAAGGCGGGCGGGAGAGTAATTGTTCATCAAAAAACCGACTGTGCCGCAGTTCATGCCGTAGAACGGGATATTGCGCGCCATATACTGGTGCATGGCCTGGAGCATAAAGCCATCACCGCCCAGTACTACAATAACATCCGCTGCGGCAACCGCATCACCGCGACGTTTCTTGGCGACATCGACAATAGTATAGCGCTTATTGATTTCCTGATAAGCAGTCTGCGCTATTTTGGTATCGTCGGCGACAACCGCTATTTGCAGAGGTTTACTCATGAAGGACCCAACATAAATTTCAACCTATACATTACATAAGGCTGCTTTAGGCAAAAGCCAGACATTTTCGAATGGAGTATTTATATAGTAGGTGGATAATAGTTACTTATCTTCCACTGTTTCGATATAGGAATACAGCGATAGATATTCTATTTAATTATTAAATATCAACAGTATAAATAGATTGTTGCAATGCACCATTTTTTCATTGACGCGATGCAACATTCTGTTATGATGGCGCCCGTAATTCAAGTAGCGTGTTTTATAGTATTAACCCGACCATTTAACTTCTTAAGGAGAGATCCATGGCTTCTAACCCCTTTTCCGACTGGACCAAGATTTTCGGTGATTTCAAAACCCCGACGGTCGATGTCAACCAAGTGATCGCCAATTATCGTCGCAATGCTGAAACCAGCTCGGCGGTGATTCAGATCCTGACCGAAAGCGCGCAGGCTGTTGCCCGCCGCCAGGCTGAAATCCTGCGCTCCAATGCCGAACAGGCTTTGAAGGCGCTTAAGGACATTTCTAACCACTCCACGCCTGAAACCGCTGCTTCCAAGCAGGCTGATTTCGCCAAGAGCTGGCTGGAATTCAACGTCAACTCCCTGCGTGAGATTGCCGAAATGGGCACCAAGTCCACCCAGGAAGCATTTGACGTGATTAACAAGCGTGTTGCCGAGCAAGTGAAGGAATTCTCCGAAGTTGCCGGTACTACCACGCATTCCAAGAAGAAAGCCGCCTAATATATTTCTTCTATGATTTTTAAAAAGCGTCCCTCTTTGGAGGGGCGCTTTTTTATATCTGCTATTACCATAGCCATGATAATTCATGAGTATCTAAACTAGAAAGCCAGCCCTTTTCTCCAGCATGAGGGCCATCCGTTATTAACACGTAAAACTGACGTTCACCAGATGGATCAAATCGAATGATTTGTACGGTCGCCTTGTGACCTAAATTCAGACTGTCTGGAGAAAGAATATTTTGAGTAGTAGAAAAACGAATATCATAATCGTTTCTGAGGTGAACGATTGTACCTGAGGGAATATTAGGTGAAAGATCAGGTTCAAGTGCCGTATAGCCAGTCACTTTTTGGGAGGGAATATAAATCCTTGCTATAGGAAACAAAGAAGGATCGTAAGCCACCGATTTAATAATAACAGGCAACCCTTCGGGGAACGATTTGCAGCCTTCTTGAGACTGTTTGGCTGATTTTTGATAATGATTAATAGTATCACATACTGTGGCGTTTTCGGAGCTTCCGCCGTCAGTTACCAAAAAAGCCTTAGTATTTGGCAGAGGTTTTCTCCAAGCCATAGAATCAGATAAGCCCATACTACAGGCAGAACCAAGCAAAGCGATAGTGCATATCCAAAAACGTAAATTCATATAAATTTCCTTAAGTGTTCTACAATTCCCTTATAAATCGCTGCCTTATCCTCGAACGCCGCACCTGTGTCAGAGGCAATGCGTAGGCCAATATCAATAGGCACTTCGCCCAAAAACGGTACGCCTGCGGATTCCGCGAGCCGCTTGCCGCCGCCTTCGCCGAAGATTGCGTGGACTGTACCTGTCGCCGGGTCGGCAAAGCCGCTCATATTCTCAATGACACCCAGGATTTTCACATTCACTTTGCGGAACATGTCTATGCACTTGCGCGCATCGGCTACTGCCACCTCTTGTGGTGTGGTGACAATAATTGCCCCGTCCACGGGTGCTTGCTGCACAAGACTTAAGTGAATATCACCCGTGCCCGGCGGCATGTCGATAAGCAATATATCGAGCGGTGCTTCCTTGTTGCCCCATGCGACCGTGCGCAGCATCTGATGGAGCGCCTTGGTGAGTTGCGGCCCGCGCCAGACAAGTGCGGAGTCCCCACCCACCAAGAACCCCATCGACATCACAGCTACTCCCTGTGAATGAAGCGGGATAATCCTATTGTCTTTCACTTCCGGCTTGGCATTTAACCCCGTCATGCGTGGTACCGAGGGGCCGTAAATATCGGCATCGAGCAGGCCCACACGCTTGCCCGCGCGCGCCAGTGCATAGGCGAGATTGACAGCAGTGGTGGATTTACCGACGCCACCCTTGCCGGAAGCCACGGCGATAATGCGCGACACACCTTCGACGGGAGTAAAATTCCAGATAGCACTTCGGGTTGCTGCTGACATCGTCTTGCCAATAGGTTATGTTTCGCCGTATATATACGAGACGCGTTATTAGAAGAGAAGCATATTCACGTGGCGGACAAAGGCATTATTCATACGGCGGATCAGGGGCCGTGGGGCAAACCCAAAGGTGGCAACGGCGGCGGAGGCTGGACGCCGGAGGGGCGCGGACGTAAGCCACAAGGGGGCGGCTTTGACGATCTGTTCGAAGAATTAAAGCGCATAGGGCGCGATCTCTTTAGTAATGGTGGCAATAACCGGGGGATTTGGCTGGCGTTGGCTGCTTTTGCCGTGTTGTGGCTGGCCTCTGGCATGTACCAGTTGCAGCCGGGCGAGCAGGGCGTAGTAACGCGCTTTGGCAAATTCGATCGCATCGCCACTTCGGGCTTGCGCTATCATCTTCCCATCCCCTTTGAAAGTGTCGATATCGTTAATAGCGAAACGGTGCGCATGGAAACCATTGGCGGTGATCCGAATTCGCCTCCGCACGGCGGCTCCAACGGTACCGGAGACGACGAAATCCTCATGCTGACTGGCGATGAGAATATCATCAACTTAAGCTTCAACGTGCAGTGGAAAGTAAACGACGCACAAAAATTCGTCTTCGACCTCCCCAATCCACGCGACACGGTGCGCGCTGTTGCCGAGAGCGCTATGCGCGAGATAATCGGCCGCACCACACTCGATGCCGCACTCACCGAGGGAAAGTCCAAAGTGCAGGAAGAAACACGCACACTCACGCAGGCCACGCTTGAGCGCTACATGGCGGGCGTGCAGATATTGCAGGTGAATCTGCTTGATGCCTCTTTCCCGCAAGCCGTGGTTGATGCCGCGCGCGACGTGCAGGCGGCACGGGCCGATCAGGAGCGTGCGCGCAATGAAGCCGAGGCCTATACGAATGACATTCTGCCGCGTGCGCGCGGACAGGCGACGCGTATGGTACAGGAAGCGGAGGCGTATAAGCAGCAAGTGGTGGCCAATGCTGAAGGCGACGCGGCGCGCTTTATTTCGGTCTACACCCAATACAGGCAGGCAGAGGACGTGACGCGCAA
>Ga0206965_10184_pt2 | contig 19440 bp, 20 predicted proteins | sample Alteio_BWOrgHeat_26_FD_152973 | JGI IMG/M metagenome (GOLD analysis project Ga0206965, IMG submission 152973) | Enriched cells from forest soil in Barre Woods Harvard Forest LTER site, Petersham, Massachusetts, United States -... | ecosystem: Environmental > Terrestrial > Soil > Temperate forest >...
CCTGTGCCATCGTCATGACTTTCCTTGAAGAAACTACTTTCCTTTAAAAAAGATTTCCGCGTCAGAACGGCGTAAGTAGTTCGCGTCTAACTGGTCTACAGAGACTGTTTCACCAGCCAGCAATTTGCCTGCGCCAATGCGTGCGATCACGTCACTGCCGGGCCGTGCAATCATGTTAACCGCGCAGCTTGTTTGCGCTGCAAGTTCAGCCAGCGCTGCATCGCTCGTCACCAGCCAGACAGGTTCTTCCACTGCCAGTGCCGCTAACGCCGCTAGAAAATTTTCTTGCGTAAGCAGCTCCTCGCGCTGCGTCAGCAACACTCTGGCAGCTCCTTGTCCGGACTGCTCATACACGCCGAGAAAAACTTCTTTTCTGCCCGCATCCATTGCCGCAGCGATCGTGCCCTGGTGATCGGCCAGCGTAGCCATGGCCTCAAGCAAAGATACTGTTGCAATCGTTTTGTGCAGCGTTTCCGCCAGACCTTTGATGGCGCTCAGGCCAACGCGCAGTCCGGTGAATGATCCCGGTCCGGAAGCTGCGGCAGGTGGTTTTTCTTGAAGTGCGTGAGTCAAACGGCGCTGCCCGGGCACTTTATAAGAAATGGGCTTTCGTGGAGACAGGGCGGAGGAATAAATACTATGAAAACCCGCCAGAGGATGCCCTGATCCTGCAATTTAAATTTCCGTGAGATTCCCCTATTTCGATTGAACCAGCACTGACCGTATGTTAACGTTCCATGAAAAGAACGCAGGAGGTTCTTCAAGAATGGTGGACTCCGTTCGCGAACAGCTTCTTGCCAGCCACGAAGAGTTTCGTAGGCTGGCCCAGGAACATAACCAATATTGCCAACGGCTTCGCGATCTGATCGAGAAAAGATACTTGACAGAAGACGAGAAGCTGGAAGAAGTGCGCATCAAGAAAGTTAAACTGCGGTTAAAAGACCAGATGCAGACGATCGAGCAGGAATACGTCCGATCGCACGTACAGGTCGCTTAACCCAAATTACAGGCCCGATATTCAGCCTCTCTTTGCGCGAGCCACCGGCCCGACAGGAGAGGTTTGTTATTTGCGCCCTTTGCCACGCAAAGGAGCATGCAGTGGGGCCCGCGCACGGTGCATAACCAGGATGGAATCGTCCGTCTTAATATCTTGACTGTCATCTTCTTTCATTGTATTTCTTGCTCTCAGAAGCAATTACCGACGCGGTCGTTCGCTTCGGGGTACGGGAGCGGCTACTCAGCCTTAACAGAGGGCGATAAAAGGGGAGAACAATCGTGAAGATACCGGGAATGGCACATTTGTTTAAAGACATAAAAGCAGTTGAGGACTATGCCCGAGCCTGCCAGTCAAGGGAAGAAATGCGAATGGTGCTCGTCACGCGGGAAGAGGCAGATGTAATAGACTCGTTCCGCCGTTTTAAGGATCAGGAGTTAGAGTAAACAGCTAGCACGCCTTCGACCGTGCGATGCGGCTCTTGATCTGCCGCTCCAATCAGCCTAAGCCAAGGGCCCAGAAATTTCTGGGCCCCTTAACCGTCGGTCAGGTTCAGTCCCAGCCTACTGCCCGTGTTTTGCCATTGCCTCTGCGATCTTCTCCTTTACGGCGTCGAGGTTGAAGGATGCTCCCTTCTGCATGGGCGGATAATCAATTGCAGTCATGGCGAGCTTCCCTACTTCCTGTTGCACAAACACGAAGCGCCAGAACTCATACATGAACCAGTTGAAATACATGTAGCTTCCTCTGTTCCCGTCTTGCGCCGGAAAACCCATCCTCTCGAAGGGATCGAGACGCAGGTTGGTGAGGATCGGCATGTCTGGATGATCCTTAGTACCGAGCCAGCCTCCGGGCTGGGTAATGAATTGGTATTTGAAGTCGTCGATCCTCACGGCTGCGAGGTTGGATTCCGCGAAGTAGAAGATTTCGCGGCGTGCCGACGGACCCTTGCCCGTGATCAAATCCAACTGGTTATAGCTGTCGAGATGGTTTTTGTAGGTCCGGTCGCCGAGCTTTACGCCTTTAAGGAGATCACCCTTTATGTTCGGATTGCCAGCGGCGGCCACGAACGTCGGGAACCAGTCGAGGCCTGAAATGATCCCACTCTCTACCGTTCCGGCGGGGACATGACCGGGCCAGCGGATCATCGCGGGAACCCGGAAGCCGCCTTCATAGCCTGTGCCCTTGGCTCCGTAGAACGGGGTTGTTCCGCCATCCGGCCAGGTAAAGGCCTCCGTGCCGTTGTCAGTGGTAAACATGACCATAGTGTTGTCATCGAGCCCGTTGTCTTTCAGGTATGTCATCACCGAGCCGACGATGTCATCGAGCTGCGCCATGCCAGCTTCTTGAATGGACCAGCCGTTCTTGGAGTTGCGCAGCGCCTGGTATTTCGGTGAGAGGTGCGTGACGACGTGCATGCGCGTCGGGTTCAACCAAACGAAGAAGGGCTTGTTGGCGGACTTCGCCTGGTCTATGAACTTAAGCGTATGGTCGAGAATTTCATCGTCCACAGTCTCCATCCGTTTGGGATAGAGCGTGCCTGCATCCTCGATCTTCTGCTTTCCTACTTTGCCCCAGCGCGGCTGCACGGTGGGATCATCTTTATCGGAAGCCCAGGAATGAAGCATGTTGCGCGGGCCAACTTTATTCAACAACTCCTGCGGGTAAGTGGGGTGCGCGGGATCCTCCATCGCGTCTAGGTGATAGAGATAGCCAAAAAACTCATCGAAGCCGTGAACGGTGGGCAGGAACTCATTCAGATCGCCGAGGTGGTTCTTGCCGAATTGCCCAGTGGCATAACCCATGGACTTGAGAACTGTCGCGATCGTCGCCGCCTCTGCGGGCATTCCGAGTTTGGCACCGGCCTGGCCGACCGTAGTCAAGCCGGTGCGAATCGGCAGCTCGCCAGTGATGAAGGCAGCCCGGCCTGCGGTGCAACTTGCCTCGCCGTAGCAGTCAGTGAACAACATGCCCTCTGCGGCAAGCTTGTCAAGATTGGGGGTGAGCCCAGCCATCATGCCACGGCTGTAGGCGCCGATGTTCCAGATGCCGATGTCGTCCCCCATGATGGTAATGATGTTTGGCTGCCGTGTTTTCGCTGGTGACATTTTTTCTCCTTTTGCGTGGAGCCATTTCGCTCTGTTGTAGCAATTGTTATTTGGCCGGCCCGAAATACTGCGCGACGTCCTGGGAAGAGCCCAGTCCGAATAGGTTGCAGACCAACGATCTGACAACGTGATTATGCAGGACAAAAAATTTGGCCATAACTGTCAAAACGAGCAGTGACAGCAGAAGAAAAGTGTTTGGCGACGGGTGATTATTTTTTCCATTACATGTAAGGATTAAAAAAAATAGTGAAGCGTTCGCCACTGAAATAGACAATTCAATTTGCAAAAAAGCTATGAGACTTCTAATGAAAATCTACATGCAGTCATTTACCGCCAAGTAATCCAACTAGCTAACTCCGATCTCGAATTCTTGATCTAACCGCACATAAGCCACTTCCGAATTACTTCCGGGTAGGGCAAATCGTATTCCTCAGTTAGGAGTCAAGAAATGAAGAGCAAGTGGATTTTGATGATGGCCTTCGCATGCGCATTCGCAATTCCTGCACTGGCGCAGGATTCCGACAAAGTTGAAGTCACGGGCGACTATTCGTATTTTCGTTTCAATCCCTCACTGCCTGCCTTGCAGAACAGAAACCTGAATGGCGGCGGTCTTGATCTGTCTTTTTTCTTACGCCCAGCGATAGCGTTCAAGGCTGATCTCCAGTTCTACGGAGGAACAAACTTCACCACAACTTTCGGTGCCGTGAACACGAGCGCGGGATTTATTCCGGCCGGTACATATTCAGCTAACGGCACCTTGAAGACGTACTTGTTTGGACCAATGATCAAGGGACGTCTCCACAAGTTTGAACCATTTGGAGAGGTACTCTTCGGCGTTTCTCACGTGGACGCCTATGCGAACCTCTCGAAAATAATTTCTGTAACTCCGGGAGCGACGCTTCATGTGCAAGGGAACCAGAACCCGTTCACTCTGGCAGCCGGCGGCGGTTTTGATCTTCCCCTCGGCAAGGCTGTTGCCATCCGGCTGGCTGAGGTTGATTACGTCCTGACCCGCTTGACCAACCCGCTGACCTCAACCAACAACCAGAACCACTTTCGCTATCTGGGTGGCATTCAGTTCAGGTTCGGACATTAGTCTTAGCGGAAACATGCCTTCACACGCGGGACCAGAGAGGGTTTGAAGCGGATGCCCGATGAACGCCGGGCTTGCGCCACTGCAGCGCTCTCTGTTCCCCGTGATCGACAGACTCGTTGGAAAGGCGACCTATCCCTGCCAGGGGAAACGCGGGAAGCCAGATTGTGCGAGCGTGGACGGATTTGTCTCTCCGCCCCTAGAATGACAGTGGTGATCTGTTGAAAAATGATTCGCTCGTGCTCCCAATGGTCTGGAACTTGATCCTAGTTCGCCGGAGTTTGGTCTGGCTCAGTCTAAGTGTGTTCACAGCTCTGGCTTATTCTCAGTCGCAGCAGCCTCCTCATTTACAAGCACCGGGAACAGAAGTGATAGTCAACCAGCAGCAGCAGCCCGATCAGCAATTGCCGGGAAGCATTCATGGAACCGTGGTGGATACAACCGGCGCCGCTATTGTGGGCGCACGGGTGACGCTTACGCATGCAGATCAATCTCCGCCTCAAGAGGTGGTGTCCGGGGCCGATGGAGAATACGCGTTTGTCAGTGTCGCTCCCGGAACCTTCCAAATCACAATTACGGCGGAAGGCTTTATGGCGCAAACTTCCTCTGGAACCCTGCACTCGGGCGAAGCCTATACCGCTGCGGCATGCGTGTTGGTCCTCGCGACCGTTACCACTAACGTGCAGGTTACAGTGACACAAGTCGAAGTGGCGCAAGATCAGGTCAAGGCCCAGGAAAAACAGCGCGTGTTCGGCGTCATTCCAAATTTCTATGTCAGCTACGTCTCCGATGCAGTTCCTCTCACCCCGAAGCTAAAGTTCAGACTTGCCTTGAGGACCCTGATCGATCCAGTCACCTTCGCACTGGCTGGGATCGAAGCTGGAGTGGAGCAGGCACAAGATGATTTCAGCGAATATGGGCAGGGCGCCGAGGGTTATGCCAAGCGCTTCGGTGCAGCCTATGCCGACAATGCTATCAGCACGTTCATTGGAGGCGCAGTCCTGCCGACGGTACTGAAACAAGACCCTCGCTATTTCTACAAAGGAACCGGCAGTACGGGATCACGAATTCTGTATGCGATCGCCAATGCGGTGATCTGCAAGGGCGACAATCAACACTGGCAGCCGAATTATTCGGCGATCCTGGGCGGGGTCGCCGCAGGCGGTATCTCAAATCTCTACTATCCTGCAAAAGACCGCGGAGCATCATTGGTGTTCGAAAACACGCTCATCGGGACAGGCGAAACTGCCGTCTTCAATCTCTTTCAAGAATTTCTCGTCAAGAAGCTTACACCGCACGTTCCGAAGAACAATTCCGGGCGACCGCCCACGCATGCTCTGATTTCTTTTCACTCACTATAGCGGTGGCCTTTGCGCGAGTAAGGTAGGAGCGATTCAGTTGAGTTTTATCCCACCCTTTCCTTCGCCGCAAAAAAACGTGCGGCTTTTCAGGAAAGGATGGGGCACCACTGCACGGTTGAAGGATAGAAAATGCGGATCAGCAGGCCACCCCGTCAATTGTATCGACAAGAGAAATAAAGAGAGTGCGTAAACCGTTTGGCATAGGCGGAGTTTTATCCCACCCTTTCCTTCGCCGCAAAAAGCGTGCGGCTTTCAGGAAAGGATGGGGCACCCACTGCATGGCGAAGGATAGAAAATGCGGATGAGCAGGCCACCCCGTCAATTGTATCGACAAGAGAAATAAAGAGAGTGCGTAAACCGTTTGGCATAGGCGGAGTTTTTATCCCACCCTTTCCTTCGCCGCAAAAAGCGTGCGGCTTTCAGGAAAGGATGGGGCACCCACTGCATGGCGAAGGATAGAAAATGCTGATGGGCAGGCCACCCCGCTAATGTATCGATAAGAGAAATAAAGAGAGTGCGTAAACCGTTTGGCATAGGCGGAGTTTTATCCCACCCTTTCCTTCGCCGCAAAAAGCGCGCGGCTTTTCAGGAAAGGATGGGGCACCCACTGCATGGCGAAGGATAGAAAATGCTGATGGGCAGGTCACCCCGCCAATTGTCGACAAGAGAGAGCGGGCGCAAACCGTTCTACTTTTTTGGATTGTAGATGTAGGTGACAAACGCGTAGCCCCAGGGAACGGCAATGATCGGTAGTATGACCCAGAGAAATGCGGACGTGATGCCTTCAGCTGGAGAGCCTGCAAGCGTGCCTTTGGACCAGAGTGGGTAGGCGACAATAATGAGCCAGAGGACTTTATAGAAAATTTCGAGGAATATGATCGGTAGCATTTTCAACGGGCGAATGATTCCAAGGATTGCCAGGGAGGCGAAGGCGGTCCAGACGCACCAGACTACGGCGTCAGTTGGGTCCCATGGTCCCTGGTGAGTGAAGATGTGCGTCCACGTATCTTTGCCCAGCACGAAAAACATCAGGATATAGAGCAGGCGCAAGAGGTAGATATGGATCGGGCGAACGCCTTCATAGCGGTCGGCTCGTTGAAAAATGGCTTTGGGGTTGAAGGTCATGGAAATAACCCGTTAACTGTATATCAAACGGCAGTGACGCCTGCACTATTGTGAATAGAAAGCTGCTGCTCCAATAAAGACCAAGGTCCAGAAGCCTGGTCTTTATGTTTTTCTGCACCGCACTTAGACCCGCTTACTATCCCAAGACAGAACACGATTTTAGACAATGTCTATTGACATTGTCGCCTTTCCCCTGCATAATAAAGGTGTTCGAACCGAGAGCGGCGTCGGCGGAGAAGCCCGAAAAGGCCTGCAACCAGAAAGTGGTAATTAGCTTTTAGCCATTGGCTCTTAGCTTTGTGTTTTTGCTGCTTTCATTCTTCAGGGCAGAAGTGTGCCTTTCACAGTTGGTCAAGTACCATATAAGAAAAAAGGTGATCTCGTTGGATGGAAGTCACAGTCAACGATGAAAAGAATGTGGGCGGGTGACTCACCCATTCTCTCGCTGATGACACTGATCTGAATTGTATGTGTAAGCAGAACTCCCTGACGTTGCATGGGAGGAGCGAGCATTGCCGGATACAACGCAACATGCAAACAATAATTGCAGCAACATTTGCGCTCTTTTTGATGATTTCTTCAGTTGGATGCAGTCCAACCGAGGAACGGGTTACTGACTATAAGCATGGGCATTATAAGATAGAGGTTCGCTCACAAGAGTTTCACCACTCCGCCATTCGCAATGTGGATATTTGTGTGGCTCAGATAGATGCCCAGAATTTTCCTGGGGACAAACGTCAATGCTTCTTACATGGCTTTGATTTCTCAGGTCTTTCAGTGCGCTGGGTTTCAGACAACGATGTAGAAATCATATTTGACAGTGGAAGAGTTACTTCATTTTCAAATTTCGCATTGATTGCGAAGAATGAACCTCTTCCTGTCGAATTTCACGCCGCTTTGATTGAAAAGTGCAGTAGATACTCTTCGGATTGAAAACACGGATTACTTGTCTGTAAGGAAAAATCATCAGGTCAAATAGCTCAGCTGGGAGTTGGATTAAAAAGGAGCAGATCGGCTAGACCCTGGTTTTACCGATCCGGCCAAGGTGGCTGGCCTGATAATTCTTGTGAGTCCAAAGCTCCTAAAGTAATCACGTGGCTGTGATTTTCGATTGCAGCTCGTGAGTGTGTACCTTAGAATGCAGCCACCTATCAATTCATTTCCGTTTTGCCCCCGGGACAACTTCAAGGAGACCACTCTTGCGCCTAAAACATCTTTTCGCCGCTTCGACTTTGCTATGCACGTTACTTACTGGTTGTGGCGGCGGTAATAGCTCTAATTCAAATCCTTCGGCATTCAGCATTCAAGCTGGTAATTGGAACGTCAACGCTAGTTCAACCTTTGCTCCGGGCAATAACTTCATTGTCGGTGGTAATCTCACTCAAAGCGGGAGCAGTATTTCCGGTGTGATGCACATCAATAATTCCCCATGTTTCATTCTGGCCTCGGACGTTCCAGTATCAGGATCGATAAGCGGCCAGACCGTCACTTTATCTTCGGCAGCAAGCGTTGGCCCGGTTGTAACGGTGAGTGCGAATGCAACATCAGCGACAGCAATGACCGGAACCTACACCGTGGCCGGTACGTGCGCGGATGGTGACAAAGGCACGATCTCAGCTAACCTTGTGCCTTCGATCACTGGATCATGGCATGGAACGTTTACGTCCCAAGTAACTCCAGGAACGACAATTAATGCCACGGCCAACCTCACGCAAAGCCCGACCCCCAATGCGGATGGCTTTTTTCCAGTAACAGGCACAGTAACGTTTACGGGATCGCCATGTTTCACCTCTGGAACAATCGTTCAGAGCATTGCGGCGGGTAGCGTGATCGGTTTGGAGATCACGACCAATGACCAACCGACCCCTGGGGAGGTCGTTTTCGCAGCGATCATAGACAGTCCTGCAACTGGCACCGCTGCGACAGGTTCCTATGAAATCGCGGCTGGAAGCTGCGTCAATGATACAGGTAACGGGCACATAACAAAGCCGTAGGGATGCTGAACCTAGATGGGACGGGCGGATGTCCGTCCCGTCTGTATTACCAGGGTAGGCTATTGATTATAAAGGCGTTAAAGCAACTTATCGGTAAAAACTAAAAAGACACGGCTTCCGGACCGTGTCCTTTTAATATCAGCAATTTTTGACGGATGAACTTGCCTCTAATTAGTAGAGTCAGCTGACGGCTCAAAAATATACCGGCCTGAAAAAAATCCACATTTTTCTGCTCCCCGCGCAACTTGCTGTAATGGAGCAAGATAGAGAGAGGGTCAGGGAACCAACAGGGTTGATAGCGCGGCTGAGAACTTCCATCGCGCCTGAGCGCCGAATCGCTATAATCGACTGGAATGGTCCGTGACGGGATATATTACGCCCTAGGCATGCTCTTAGTCGCCGCTGTGCTTGGCTGGCTAACGCATTCGATTTTTCTTGCTCTGATTCCCATCCTGCTGGCAGCTTTCTTTCTCTGGTTTTTTCGCGATCCGGAGCGTATTGTTCCTTCCGGCGCAGGGCTGGTGATTTCACCCGCGGATGGCAAAGTGACGGACGTTTCCCTTACGCAGCTGAACGGAACAGCTTGCACGCGCATCAGTATTTTCTTAAACGTGTTTGACGTGCATGTGAACCGTGCCCCCATCAGCGGCGTGATCAAGAGCGCTGTCTATAAAAAAGGCCGGCTGGCGAATGCCATGAACGAAGCTTCCGCTGAAGACAATGAACAAAACATTGTGACCATGGAAGGTGAAGGCATGACCGTGGTATTCAAGCAGATTGCCGGACTGCTGGCTCGACGCATTGTTTTCAATCACAAGCCAGGTGAAACGATTGCCCGCGGCCAGCGCGTAGGCTTGATTAAATTTGGGTCGCGGACAGACGTGATTTTTCCCCAGCCGGCGGAGATTCAAGTGAAAATTGGAGATCGCGTTAAGGGCGGATCAAGTATTCTGGCCAAGGCGAGCGGCCCGCCAAAAACTGAACCGACGCCAGCGCGTGAAAATACAGGTGCCTTCCGATGAAGATGCCATTACCCATGCGGCGATGGGAAGACCAGTTACCGCCTCCACAAAGGCGGCGCATGCGCAAAGGCATGTACATTCTGCCGTCACTTTTTACGGCAGCGAATATTGGCGCCGGTTATTACGCGCTGAGCCAGACGATGATGGCTACGCGACAGGAGTTCTGGCACTTTGATCATGCCGCGCTGGCGATTGGCGTTGCTGTGGTGGCCGATGGACTGGACGGACGCATTGCCCGCATGACGAATACCACGAGTGATTTTGGCCGTGAATTTGATTCGCTGGCGGATGTTATTACCTTTGGCGTTGCCCCGGCGTTGCTGGCATTTATGTGGGGATTCAGTCTGCTGCCTGATCGGGGCTTCCCCGCTGTGCACGATAAGATGGTGCAGCTGGGACTGATTGCGACATTTATCTTTCTAGTCGCAGGGGCCAGCCGCCTTGCTCGTTTCAATATTCAACTGAATCCACAACCATCGAACCCAGGGCGGCCGGGGAGAAAATATTTTGTTGGGCTGCCGATTCCCGCCGGCGCCGGCGTTGTGGTTGCTACCGTCCATCTGGTAAAGGGTGCGCCGATTCTGTGGCCGCAACTGGCGCCGATATGGCTGGCTGTGCTGGTGATTGTGAGCTTTCTCATGGTCAGCACCTGGCGGTTTTACAGCTTCAAAGATCTGAACCTGCGCAGCCGGCATCCATTCCAGATCTTTATTCTTATCTGCGCGTTCTTTGGACTGCTGGTGGCTTTCCACCATTACATGCTTTTCATCATCGCGATCACATACGCTGGCTCCGGAATATTTACCCGGCTGTCTTATTTCTTCCATCGAAAACCCACTGAACCCGGCGCATCGGCCTACAAGGAAGCTCCCGAATCCAGATGAAAACTGAAACACAGAACCTCTTTCGCGTGGCTATTGTTGGCGGCGCCACGCTCAAAGGCAAAGAATTAAAAGACGTGCTGGAAGAACGCAACTTCCCTTCCGCAAAAATCATGCTACTGGATGACGAGGAATCATTGGGGCAACTGGAGCGCGTCCAGGATGAGGTGGCGGTGGTGCTACCCGTGGGTCGCGACCAGTTGGCGCAAACGGATTTCACGTTCTTTGCTTCGGACGAAGAATTTACTCGCAAGAAATGGAAGCTGGCGCGTGAAGCCGGCAGCGCGATTGTGGATATGTCTTACGCGCTGGAAAACGAGCCGAACGTTCCTATCTGCGCTCCGTGGGTGGAACGTGAACTGGGTGAGCCTACGCACTTTACGCTGGAGTCGAGCTCGGTTGTCACGGCGCATCCGGCTGCTGTGGCGCTGGCGCTACTGCTGCTACGCGCAAGAAAAGCCGGCGACATCCGGAGCACCATGGCGACAGTTTTTGAGCCGGTGTCTGAGCTGGGACGCCGCGGAATGGATGAATTACACGAGCAGACCATAAATCTTTTATCTTTTCAACAACTACCAACCGGCGTTTTTGATTCTCAAGTTGCGTTCAACATACTGGACCGCTACGGTCGCGCTTCAACGCATCCGCTGGACGCTACGGAGCGCAGGATCGCCAGTCATCTGCGCAAATTGCTGGGCACACACGCGCCTATGCCGGCCATCACGCTGCTGCAAGCGCCGGTGTTTCACGCGCATACGTTTTCTATTTACATTGAGCTGGCTGAGAGCGTTTCTGCTGGAGATTTCGCCCGCAGCCTGATCGGTGAGCATGTACAGATTGCGCGCGCTCCTGAAGATTCTCCCAGCAACGTAAACGTTGCGGGGAAAGATGAGATTATGGTCGCGGTGCGGCGTGACACGGTGCATGAAAATGGTTTCTGGTTGTGGGCCGCCGTGGACAATCTTCGCCTGGCAGCGCTCACCGCCGCCGACTGCGCCACTGCGCTGGCCGCTGTCCGGCCGCATGGAAAAGTTCAGTGAAGAGAATGTTACAGCTTTCACTTGCGAGCATCGTCCTGCTTGCGGGTTGCGGCTATCACACTGCCGGCCACGTTACGCGACTGCCCGCCAGCGTGCGCACCATCGCTGTGCCTATCTTTGTTAATCAAACGCAGACATATCACATTGAGCAGGTGCTCACGCGCGACGTGGTCCGCGAATTTCTCTCGCGCTCGAAATATCGCATCTCCAATGATCTGGGCGATTCCGCCGACGCCGTTCTCAAAGGCACCGTCATCTCCGCGCAGAGTTCGCCGCTCACCTATGACGCGCAAACCGGACGCATCTCCAGCGCCATCGTCACCGTGGCAATGAAAGTTTCTCTCATTGACCACACCGGGCACGTGCTTTTTGAAAATCAGAATTACACTTTCCGGCAGCAGTATCAGGTCTCGCCGGAAGTGCAGAGCTTTTTTGAAGAAGAGACGCCCGCGCTGCAACGCATGTCGCAGGACTTTGCCCGCACGCTGGTCAGTGACATTCTGGAGGCCTTCTAGTGCCCGGCCGTAGCTTTGCTCCAGCAGAAAAGTTCGCCGCAGAAGTTGCGGGACGCAAACTCCGCGCCGCGTATGTCTTGATCGGCGACGAAGTTTTCTTTCGCGACCAGTGCCGTCAGGCGCTCTTGCAGCACCTTGTCCCCACAGACCTGCGCGACTTCAGCCTGCACGATCTTGATCTCGCTCAAGTCAGCATTGCGGAAGTTCTCGACCGTGCGCGTACGCCGTCACTCATGGCGCCGTTTCAGGTGCTGTTTGTGCGCGGCGTCAAAGAGCTTTACGGACGAGGCTCGCACGCGGAAGAATTCGCCGCCATTGAAGCCTACATGAAGGACCCAAATCCTGACGCGGTGATCATCTTTGTCGCCGACCACATCAGCATTCCCGCTGACGTTCGCCGCATGGAGATGCAAGATAAAGATCGCTATGAGCGTATCCGGGAAACGTTGGGCGAATTTTGCGGGATCGTGGAGCTGGCGCGCGTGGAAGAAGCCGACGGCATGCGCTGGATCATCGACCAGGCGCAGAAAGAATCCGTGAAAGTAGATCAGGACGCGGCCCGCGAACTCATTGACGCGCTCGGCGCGGACATGATGCTCGTCAGCCATGAGCTGGAAAAACTTATTCTCTATGTCGCCGAGAAAAAACACATCACGCTCGGCGACGTGGAAACCATGGTGCTCGCGGCCAAACAGCGTTCGCTCTATGAACTCACTGACGCTATCTCCGCTCGCGACAAAACGCGCGCGCTCAGCGTAATGGACGCACTGCTCTCCACCAGTGAAGGCGATGACGCCGCCATCGGCCACCTTTATATGCTCGCTCGCACCTTCCGCCAGATGCTGGTGATTCTGGAAAAAAATGTGCGCGACACGCGCGCTATCTGGCAGGCGCTGTGGCAGGGCTTCCGTCTGCCGCCCTTCGCCGCCGATGATGTCATCCGCCAGGCCCGTCGCTATAAATCCCGCAAGGACCTTACCCGCGCTCTCAAGCTGATCGCCCGCGCTGACCTGGCTCTGCGCTCCAACGCTCCCAGCAAACGTCTGGTTCTGGAAAATCTGGTGATGCAACTTTGCGATGAACCAAAGGTTGTGACGTCCGCATGGCAGCAGGACGAGCTGCCGGTTTAGCTTTTTGTTTTTAATCCCGAGCCGAAGCGAGGGATCCCTATTGCCGCGACACACTTCACGTCTGAATTTCACCGCAGAGACACGGAGGACTTTTTTGAACGGTGTCGGGGACAACTATATCCGCCAAAGTTTTTTGCAATCGGCCTTGAGCTTGTCTTTTTTTGTCTAATCCCGAACCCAAGGCGAGAGCACGCTATAATTTTTTGCCGGAATGGGCATGCTGCGCGGCAAGCTCTTCTGAAAGTTTGTGCGCGTTCATTGAGTGCTCGTGCGCCTGTTTACTGAGTTCATGAGCGGTTAGATGGTCTCCTTTACCGTGCGCGGCCGCAGCGGCGCTGTGGGCGTGGGCCGCAAGGTTGTGGAACTCTGCAACTCTTTCGTGCGATGACTGTGGCATGCTATCTCCCTGTAACATTGTATGCCTTTGGGTGGAACACGAATGAGGCTTTATCCACGTCAGTATTCTTCCTTCGTGTTCTTTGCGTCATTTGCGCTAAAAAATCTCGTCTGTCCTTCCGATCCGGCTGCCCTTTTGTTTTTCTCCGCGGTGAACATAAATTTTGATTTTGTTCTTCCGATGCCCGATTTTCTCCGTGCCTCCGTGGTGGATGTTGTCCAATTCTTTGCGTCTTCCTTCCCGCGCGCCCATCTAAAAACTGTCGAATTATCAGGAGAAGCCAATGACAGCTTTAACCAGTGAAGAACTCCAGGCCTGGGTCGAACGCACCAGCAAAGGATGGCGGCAACTCGTCGCCAAAAACCCGCAGGTGCTATCACTGCCCTGCGACGTGCGTGAAACCCAATCCGTGGCGCAGTTGCTGCAACACATCGTCGCCGTAGAGTTGCGATATGCGCAGCGCCTGCGCGATATTCCGCAGTCTGACTACAGCACAATTCCTTATGGCTCCGGAGAAGAGATCTTTGCCACCCATGATCAGGCCATGGCGTTGCTGCGCGGACTGCCGACCTGGTCGCCAGCAGAATGGGAGGAAGTTCTGGAATTCGGCACGCGTAGCGCCGGCACTCTTCGCGCCAGCCGGCGCACGATCCTCGTCCATTTATTGATGCACTCGATCCGGCATTACGCTCAGCTGGCCACGTTGGTCAGGCATCATGGAGTCCGTCCGGATTGGGAAATGGATTATTTGTTTATGGGGATGAAGGCCTGAGGCTTTTCTATAACTCAGATATCTAATCTCTTTCTAAATCAACATACGAATAAGAGTTGTGTCATTCTCGGCGAAAGCGCGCAAATGCGCGGTGAGCCGAAGTTGCGCCGTCAGCGGGGGGCAGAGCCCGCTAGGTGCCCAGCTTCTCCACTCTTACTGTCCCTTACCAAACCGTGGGTGCCCCATCCTTTGCGTTCCGAGAGGATATATCGGGCTCTCAGATAAGAACGAACGCAAAGGGTGGGTCAGTAAAACGCCAGCATAGTTCTTCTCAGGTCACAAATTCAGAGGATTCCAATCCAAAGATTGTAGTCCCGGGCAATATTCTTACCCACCCTTTGCGCCGCCAACATCTTGTGGACATCACACGCACTTGTGAGGCGCAAAGGATGGGGCACCCACTTTCTGGATGGACATGCGCTTTATGGATAGGACCTCATTTTAGGAATGGGAACCCACTTCTAGTGAAGACGAAAAATCGGAATTCAGTTCGACTTCTGTTCTTAGATTGTCGACTGACATGTTTTGAAGCCTAAACTGGGTGCGTATCGACAATATTCTTACCCACCCTTTGCGCCGCCATCACTTTATGAAGTTCACACGGACTTGCAGGGCGCAAAGGATGGGGCACCCACTTTCTTGATGGAACACGCACTTTCTGGTTGGGGGCAAACGAAAATTCAGTACCCATTTTTTGGGGGACAAGGGCGACAAATGATATTTACTTTGGGATTAAGAACCATGGATTGTTAAAATCTTCCGCATGCCCAAAGGACTGCGCAGATGGTATGGAGGTGGCGATTACCATTTCATCACGTGCAGTTGTTATCAGCGGCAGGCGTTTCTAGGTTCAGCAGCGCGACGCGATCTATTCCTGGAGATCCTTGAAGAGGGCCGGCGGCGATATGAATTTGCCGTTTTAGGTTATGTGGTGATGCCGGAGCATTTCCATTTACTCATTGGTGAGCCTGACGACGGAAATATTGGTCGCGTGATGCAAGTCCTGAAGCAACGCGTATCCGGAAGATGCCGCGCGGTTGGGAGATCCAAGGGACACCTGAAGAAATCTGATAAGGAAGTTCCGGCATTCTGGCTGCCCCGCTTCTATGATTTCGATGTGTTCACGAAGAAAAAGATCACGGAAAAGTTGCGTTACATGCATCGCAATCCGGTGACGCGTGGTTTGGTCGAGTCGCCAGAAGAGTGGAGATGGAGTAGTTACAGGTATTACGCCCTGGGAGAAGAGGGACCGGTAAAGATTGAGTGATATCTTTACCCACCCTTTGCGCCGCCATCATCCTACGGACATCACACGCACTTGTGGGCGCAAAGGATGGGGCACCCACTTTATTGTGAGGAACAAGAACAGTGAAAGGCTTCGTTTGGCTATTGACTTATTCGCTCTATATTTGCTACATTCTGAGGTGAAATTCAGCCGGGAGCGGCGCCGGCTTGCCCCATTTTTACTGGGGATTCCCGAGACAAGCCCGTAATGATGCTGTTGTTTTCTTGTCTTCTTCTTGTTTTGGGAACGCTCAAAGGCCTGCAACCTTTTGCACCTCCGGATAGATGTCCACGGGCCGGTGAATCAGTGCATATTTAAGGGAAGAAGTGTATTTAGACGGCAGCTATTGGCTCTTAGCTTTTGGCCTTTAGCTTTGTGTTTCAGCTGCTTTCACTGATACGGCCAAAAATCTATCGCCAAGAATCTATTGCCCAAGAACTCTCTATTAATATCTTTCTGAAGCCACCTGGTTGGTGGCTTTTCTTTTTGATCAGCAACCATCTGCCACCCACACCTGGGTGGCTTTTTTGTTTTCACGCCGTTTGCTTTACCCAAAACCACGCCTTCGAGAGAGCGCATTTTGCAAGAAAGCTTTTACAAGAACACCGTGTGAAACCCATTTTTGAGAGAGAGCCACCTTTCGAGACAAATTATGACCAAAAACGAAATTCTCAAGACCATCCGCCTGTTTGCCAAGAAGAATGGCCGCAACCCGAGCATCCGCGACGTGACGTTTAAGACGCGCATTACGCGGCACTTTGTCTATCACTTGTTTGGCAGCTGGAAGAAAGCGCTGGCTGCGGCAGGACTGCAGGCCAGCGGCAGCGGCTTTGGACAACAGGAGTCAACGCTGTTGCTGGACTGGGCGGCGGCGGTCCGAAAGCTGGGGAAGATTCCGAGCGTCTATGAATATGAGCGCGTGGGGCGGTTCAGCGGCGTGCCGTTTCACACGCGGTATCGGCTATGGAGATGCGTGCCGGAGGAGTTTGCCAGGTTCGCACGCAAAGACGGAATCGAGAAAGACTGGCAGGATGTGCTGGACATGGTAGCGGCGCGGAGTGAAGACGAGCGGGCGAAGGAAGCTGGGCAGGTGAAGGGCAGACGGTCACAAAAAGAGATTGTGTTTCGCGACCGGCCAATCTATGGACGTCCGCTGGCGCTGCCGGAGCTGGCGCACGAACCGGTGAACGAAGCAGGCGTGGTGTTTGCGTTTGGCATGGTGGCGCGGCGGCTGGGGTTTTGCGTCCACAGATTGCAGACGGAGTTTCCGGATTGCGAAGCGATGCGTGAGGTGGCACAGGGGCAGTGGCAGAGGGTGAGAATTGAGTTTGAATTTGAGAGCAAAAACTTTTTGAAACATGGGCACAGAAAAGACGGCTGCGATTTGATTGTGTGCTGGAGCCATAACTGGCCGGAGTGTCCGAGGAGGCTGGAGGTGATTGAGTTGAAGAAGGTGGTGAGGGGAATGTAGAAACTTTTGCCGCAGATAGGCGCAGATGAACGCAGATGATTATTCAAAAGAATTGAGCCGCGAATTTACGCGAATGAACGCGAATTTGAATATTTGATGCTTCGGCAACACGCGTCAGCAACTTGCGCCCGTGTTCATCCGGCTTGTCGACACAAGTGCGACTCAGATTTTCGAGAGAACGACTTTTTTTGCGCATTTCGCAACTGCGCGTCGCATACGCGCCGGCTCCGCTCAGAATGACAGATCAAAACAGAAACTTCGCTCAGAAAAAACCTTTACTAAGAAAGCTAGGTCAAAACAAGTGTGTTTTAGCTTGCAAATTTTCCAGCTCGCAAATTTTCCAGCTCACAAATTCAGAGACACCGGCTTTTTTTAAACGAGAAGCGCTTTCACCCATCCCGCTAGGCGTTGCGGTCATCCTACCTTAATAGAAAGCATACTTTTCAAACGAACCATTTTCAGACAGTGCTGACAGACAGCGCTGAAATTGCCAACTGAAGATAATCAACGAAATAACCGACTGTAATAACCAATTGAAAATAACGGGCTGAAGCTAACCATTCACCCGGCAGCGGGAAGCTGCTGGCCTGCCCCATCAAAAAAAAGAGCGTGACCATACCCAAACGTGGCCATCCAAGAAAAATCTGAGTACTCATAACATTTAAAAGGGGACATATCTATGAAATTTTTCTCTGCCAATCTTGAAACACTGCGCGAACTTTACATCAACCAGCTCAGGATGCTGCTCTCAACCGAGCAGCAGATTACTGATGCACTGCCCAAGATGATTGAAAAGTCCACCGACACACAGCTGAAGCAGGCATTCCAGTCGCATCTGCAGGAAACGCATGTCCACCTGACGCGGCTGCAGCAGATCCTGCGGGAAGAAAACCACGATGCCGAGCCGTTGAAGTGCAAGGTGCTGGCGGCCCTGGTGTCTGAGGCGGAAGACATGATTAAGGACGCGTCCGACACGTCTGTCCGCGATGCGGCGCTGATTGCGGCGGCGCAACGTGTGGAGCACTATGAGATTGCCACCTATGGAGCGGTGCGGCAGTGGGCCAGGATTCTGGGCAGAAACCAGCAGGTAGCGTTGCTGGACCAGACGATCAAAGAAGAAGGCCATGCAGACAAACTACTGACCTCAATTGCGGACCATGTAAACGTTGGCGCTGACAAAGCGGCTTAAGAGCGCATTCAAGTTCCCCGGTCTGGAAAAGGCCGGGGATTTTTTTGGCGAACAAGAAGAAGGGTAGCCGCAGATTTACGCAGATAGGCGCAGATCAGGAAATGTATGAAGGTGAAAGAGCGGCGCTTCAACGTCGCAACAAATTCAACGTCGCGATAAAAAAATTCCTTCAACTCTGGCGTAGACGAGCGGCTTTTAAACTCCAAGGCAAACATTTTTTTGGGTAGAACTCCCTGATGCGGCATGGAAGCTAGAATCATCCTCGGGGTTCTTCGACTGCGCGTCGCATACGCGCCGGCTCCGCTCAGAATGACAGATCAAAACGGGATACTCCATAACGGCCGTCTTGGCATCTTCAGTATCCTTCTCGTTCCCTCGACTACGCTCGGGATTTCACCAGCGGGCTCTTACGCCCGCTCACGGCTCAACTTCGACTGCGCGTCGCATACGCGCCGGCTCCGCTCAGAATGACAGATCAAAACGGGATACTCCATAACGGCCGTCTTGGCATCTTCAGTATCCTTCTCGTTCCCTCGACTACGCTCGGGATTTCACCAGCGGGCTCTTACGCCCGCTCACGGCTCAACTTCGACTGCGCGTCGCATACGCGCCGGCTCCGCTCAGAATGACAGATCAAAACGGGATACTCCATAACGGCCGTCTTGGCATCTTCAGTATCCTTCTCGTTCCCTCGACTACGCTCGGGATTTCGCCAGCGGGCTCTTACGCCCGCTCACGGCTCAACTTCGACTGCGCGTCGCATACGCGCCGGCTCCGCTCAGAATGACAGATCAAGACGGTATGCACTGCCCTAAACACGAATAAAGATTCGCGTATTTCGCGTGCATTCGCGGCTAATTCTAGGCGGCAAAAATTAAAAGCCCGGCCGCAGCCGGGCTCTCATCAAGGTCTTTTAAAATAAAAATCGGAAAAATCTATTTCTTTACGGCGGCCACGCGGGTGCTCAGGCGGGACTTATACCGGGCGGCGGTGTTCTTGTGGATCACGCCCTTTTTCACGGCTTTATCGATCATGGAGACGGTGGAGCTGAAGGTCTCTTTGG
>Ga0206965_10188_pt1 | contig 19337 bp, 13 predicted proteins | sample Alteio_BWOrgHeat_26_FD_152973 | JGI IMG/M metagenome (GOLD analysis project Ga0206965, IMG submission 152973) | Enriched cells from forest soil in Barre Woods Harvard Forest LTER site, Petersham, Massachusetts, United States -... | ecosystem: Environmental > Terrestrial > Soil > Temperate forest >...
CCAGGGCTTGCTTAATTCCAGCGGACCAAGGAACATTTCATACATGCGCAAGGTGTCCGCTCCATATTGTTCTATAATCTGGTCGGGGTTGACCACATTCCATTTGGATTTAGACATTTTTTCAACTGCATTAAAAGTCTTGAACCCAATTTTGCTCTTGTCGAAACAATCAAGAAATCTATCATTCTGAAAATCGTACAGTTTGCCATTTACCCAATATGTACCATTAACAACAAAAGCAGCGTTCCTATATTGAGGGCGAGCATCAATGAATTTTCCAACGTCTAAAATGTTATTCTGAACTAATTCGATTGGAACATTAATTGCAGTATATGAATACCTTTGTTCACTATTGGCAATAAATTCATCATAGAGCTCCGCTGATAAAAAGACTGGTATTGGTTCTTGGGATATTGGATGAACTGGGCTAATAATTCCTTGCGCAATACTATAAAGTGTTGTAGTGTTCGATTGGAGTTCTATATTTTCATTCTCCAATTCCTCAATTTTCAGTTTTTTGAGATAAATCTTTTCAGACAATCCCTGTATCATCCCCTGGTTCACCAGCTTTTGTGCAGGTTCGCTAAAGGGAATTAAATTGTAATCGAATAAGAATTTTGTCCAGAAGCGTACATATAACAGATGCCCTGTAACGTGTTCCGCCCCGCCTATGTAGAAGTCCATATTACCCCAATATTTTATAGCTTCCTGCGAGGCAAATTCCTTATCGTTATGCGGGTCCATGTAACGCAGGTAATACCATGAACTACCTGCCCATCCGGGCATAGTGGTATACTCATAGTTGTATTTGTCGTGATACTTCCAATCTTTTGCTCTTGCTAAAGGTGGATCGCCTGTTGCAGTAGGTCTAAAGTCGTCAATTTCCGGCAATATCAAAGGCAGTTCATTTTCTTCCATTGGGTGCGGAATACCATCCTTATAATATATGGGTATAGGCTCGCCCCAATAACGTTGACGGCCAAAGGCTGCATCGCGCAAACGGTAGTTTACTTTGCCTTTTCCAAGTCCGCGTTTTTCTATTTCCTGGATCGCCCGTTTTATGGCATCTTTAACTTCAAGCCCGTTTAAAAAATCAGAGTTGATGCACTTTCCTTCTTTGGCATCATGGCTCTCTTTAGAAAAATCCCAACCTGCCAGGGCTTCAACCACTTGCGGAATTTCCAGTCCGAAATGTTTGGCAAAAGCATGATCGCGGGAGTCGTGTGCAGGCACGCCCATAACAGCACCTGTGCCATAGCCGGCTAAAACATACTCGCCAACCCAAACCTGTATTTTTTTACCCGTAAAAGGATGAAGAACATGTGCCCCCGTAAATACTCCAGTAACCTTTTTAACCTCGGCTTGCCTTTCTCGCTCCGATTTATTTTTTACTGAATCTATGTAAGCAGTTACTTCTTTTTTTCTGTCAGAGGTAACTATTTTATTTACCAATTCGTTCTCAGGGGCTAATGTAACGAAGGTTACCCCAAACACAGTATCCGGACGGGTAGTGAAAACCTCAATTGTTAATTGTGAATTGTCAATAGCAAATTGTAGTGATGTCCCTTCCGATTTGCCTATCCAGTTACGTTGAGCATCCTTAATATTTTCGGGCCAGTCAATTATGTTCAAGTCATTCAGCAGTCTCTCAGCATAAGCGGTTATACGCAAGCTCCACTGTGGCATTAATTTGCGTTCTACCGGGTAGCCACCTCTTTCAGATACTCCATCCTTTACTTCATCATTGGCTAAAACGGTTCCTAATTTTGGGCACCAGTTCACCATTGTCTCGCTCAGGTAAGCTATGCGGAAATTAAAAAGCAGATCTGATTTTTCTTTTTCAGAAAGCTTTTTCCATTCTTCCTTTGTAAAGGCAGGTACATTATCATCGCCCTTGTATCCTTCTTTTTCAAAGCTTGTTATAAGTCCTTCAATAGGCTCTGCCTTGTTAGTTGCAGGGTTATACCAGGATTTAAAAAGCTTTAAGAATATCCACTGGGTCCACTTATAAAACGCAGGGTCAGAGGTACGTACCTCTCTGCTCCAGTCAAATGAAAAGCCTATTTTGTCTAATTGTTCCCGATAGCGCGCAATGTTCTTTTTTGTAGTAACAGCAGGGTGTTGTCCGGTTTCAATGGCATATTGTTCTGCAGGCAGACCAAATTCATCGTAGCCCATGGTATGCAAAACGTTAAAGCCCTTCAATCGTTTAAAGCGAGCGAGAATATCGGAAGCTATATACCCAAGCGGATGCCCCACATGTAAGCCGGCACCGGAAGGGTAGGGGAACATATCCAACACATAATACTTAGGTTTTGGTGATGAATTGGAAACCTTGTAAATTCCCATTTCATTCCATCGCTTATACCACTTTGCCTCTATTTCCCTGAAATTGTATTCCATAGCTGTTCTCTAAGACTTGCGAAATTAAGAAAAAACTAAGGCTGAAGCTGGCAGGCGTTCCATTGTTTTTATTCTTATTTTTGTCCTGAAAAAAATACACCTTGGCAGCAAAACCATTTGCAAACAGGCTCAGATCATCCGCATTAACTACAGTAGTTAGTATTTCATTGGTACTCTTTATTCTTGGCTTGCTGGGCCTTCTTATCTTAAACGGCGAAAAGATAACCCGCTCTGTAAAAGAGCAGGCAAGCGTTCAGCTTTTCTTAAATAATGGAGTAAAGGATGCAGATATTGCCAAGCTGCAAAAAGAACTCGATGCATCTTATTATATAAGGTCTACTGCATTCATAAGTAAGGATTCAGCGGCTAAACAATTATATGCCCACAGCAAAGAGGACTTCGAGAGTCTGTTGCAATACAATCCTTTGCCTGCTTCCATAAATGTGCATTTAAAGGCAGACTATATTAACATGGACAGCATTAAATGGATAGAAAAGAAATTTACAGCTTATCCCCAGGTTAAAGAGGTGCTATACCAGGAGTCGATGATAGACGGGATGAACAGGAACATACGCAAAGTTAGTCTTGTGCTTTTCGGCTTTAGTTTGTTACTTCTGCTTGTATCCCTTGCCCTTATAAACAATACGATCAGGCTCACTATTTATTCCAAACGCTTTTTGATAAAGACCATGCAGCTTGTGGGCGCTACCAGGACATTCATCAGTCTGCCCTATATATGGAGGGGAATTCAGCATGGCATTTACGCAGCATTTATAGCCATGTTAATGATACTGGCAGTAATGCACTTTGCCGAAACCGAAATGCCGGACCTTAAACAATTGGATGATGTGAAGACCTACCTGATGCTTGGGGGAATAGTTATTGTACTGGGTATATTTATATCATCCATTAGCACCTTCTTCGCACTTAACCGCTACCTGCGCCTGCATTCAGACGACCTGCATTATTGAGCAATAATGTATGGAGTGCCGCTAAGGTGCCTCACATTAAAGGTAGTGCGTAAGGTTTTTTTAGGAGGATCGAAATTTTTGGTCTTTTTAAGTGTGCCATCGTGAGCATATCTTTCTACTTTCACTTTCAATCCCTGTGTATTAAAATAAACCCATCTGCCCTTCTTATGCCCCTTCTTGTATCTGCCACACGCGGCAGGAGCATCGTTTTCATGAAAATCAAATTCCCAATATTTTTCGCAGTGTTTATTCAATAAGGTGTAGCTTTTTTTATTGCCGTTTTTCCAATAAACATATACTGTAATCTTTTTATGAAAGAGATAAACTGCCTCGTCTATTTTTACTGCAAGCTTCGTAGTATCGTTTTTATAAAGCAGGTTGTACATTTTAGCATCCAAAAAGTGCCCGGGCAGTGTATCGGCGCATTTGGCCAGACTTTCCGCAGTCATAGTGCTATCGTATCCCCAGGGTAATATATGCAACATATAGCGCCCTATAGCCGGAGACTGCATATATATCATTTTATATTTTACGTTTTGCGCTGAGCAAAAAGCGGTAAACAATAGAAAGAGTGCAACAATATTTTTCCTGATCATGCGTTTTAATGTAATTCCGGATCAAAAGTAAAAAATTAAGAACAGCCTGCTCTGCAAATTCTGCAAGTTCTGTATCAACAGATGCAGGTTGAAAACTTTAATTACACTAACCAAGGCATGCATAGCACCTACGTAACTTTGCACACTGAAAATACTTCACAGTTCTATGCTTCGTCGCGCTTTGGTCTTTGCTTTATTAGGTATTGCTCCTGTACTTTGTGTGGGGCAGCAAACGCTTATCTATAGTGAGCCCGATGCTTCGTATGCTAAAGCGATAGAGCTTTACGATGCCCAAAAATATTCGGCCGCGCAACATCTTTTCCTTCAAGTTTCACGTGCCTCATCACAATCACAATCTGCCCAAAAAATAGACGCTGACTATTACGCGGCAGTCTGTTCCATGTACCTTTTTCATGATGATGCTGAAAGAAGGATGAACGGATTTATAGCGGAGCATCCTCAAAGCCCCCGTGTGCATAAAATAGATTTCCTGCTTGGAAACTATGAATACCGCAAGTTAAAATATAAGGATGCTCTTGCATGGTACGATAAAGTGGATCCTTCTTATTTAGATAAGGACGAGGTGTCTGAATTTTATTTCAAAAGGGGCTATTCCAATTTTCATGAAAAGAAAATGGATTCCTCAAAGCATGATTTCTTCCTGGTAAAGGATGATAAGAGCGCTTATGCACCCGGTGGAACTTACTATTACTCCTATATAGCCTACTTGCAAAAGAATTATCAAACCGCTATCAACGGATTCCTTGCTTTAAAAAGCGATCCACACTTTGGCAGCGTGGTGCCTTACTATATAACCGAGTTATATTATTTACAAGGCGATTATAACAACGCGGTTCATTATGCTATACCACTGATTGATTCCGCTAAAAATCCTGCTTCACTTCTTAATTCCGACCAGATAATAAAGATAGTAGCTGAATCGTACTACCGTTTGCATAAGTATAATGAGGCGATCACTTACTTCGAAAAATATTCAAAAGGTAATTCTTTGCCTGAACAGGAATCCTATGAATTAGGATACTCTTACTATTCAGCAGGGCGATACAAGGATGCCATAACCTGGTTGCAATCGGCTGCCGGTAATAACGACTCACTTGCACAGAACGCTTTGTATTGCATTGCAGTATCCTATCTTAAAACGGGTAACAAACCATTTGCCAGCAATGCTTTTCGCGATGTGTATAAAATGAATTATGATCCTACATTAAAGGAAGATGCTCTTTTTAACTACGCTAAATTAGCCTACGAACTTTCTTTCGATCCATTTGATGAAGCGGTGAAGGCATTTAACCAATACCTGAACGATTATCCGAATTCAAAACACAGGAACGAGATATACCATTACCTGGTTGACGTGTATCAAACCACCAAAAATTACGATGCGGCCCTTGCATCTATGGCGCAAATAAAGGAATGGGATCCTCAACTGGAAGCAGCTTACCAAAGGGTAACCTATTTTAAAGCAGTTGATCTGTTCAATAACCATAGCCTCGATTCATCATTGAATTATTTTGACAGATCACTGAAATACAATTACGACCAGAAGCTTCGGTTGCTTACCTATTACTGGAAAGCGGAAGCGCTTTACCGCCAAAAGAAATACAATGATGCCATAGAAGCGTATAAGCTTTTTATGGTGCAACCCCAGGCCTTCAGCACTCCCCAGTATAACGAATCTGAATATGGTATCGGTTACGCTTACTTTGAAATGAAGAATTACGATTATGCTCTTATATACTTCAGAAAATACACGGATGCAGAAACCGCGGATAAGAAAAGACTGAGTGATGCCCTTAACCGTACCGCCGATTGTTATTTTATTCAAGAGGATTATGCATCATCTATTCCTTATTATGACAGGAGCATACAGTTGAATAACTATGACATGGATTATGCATCTTATCAAAAAGCCTTAGCATTGGGGTTGACTCACAATTTTGACGAAAAGATAGGAACACTGGAAGCATTTATGCAGATGTATCCTAAGAGCACCTATCGATCTTCTGCCATGATGGAGCTTGCCAATACCTATGCCATAAACAATAAACCTCAACAGGCCTTAGACGAATACCAATTGGTGTTAGATAATTATCCCAATAGCCCTTATGCTGTTCAATGCTTGTTGCAAAAGGGGCAGATATATTACAACTTAAACCAGAACGACAAAGCGCAAATGGCCTGGGATGAAGTGGTGCGCCGCGACCGCAATTCGCCTGAGGGAGCTGAAGCATTGACCCATATAAAGAACCTTTATACATCGCAAGGACAGATACAAAAGATGGAAGATTACTTCCACCAGGTAGGTGCAGACCTTAGTAGCAATGCATTAGATTCTGCTACTTATTCGGTTGTTAAGACCACTTACCTGAACAACGATTACCCGAAAACAGTGAGCCTGGCAAGTGCATACCTTCAAAAATTCCCGCAGGGGGTATTTTCAACCGAAGTTCATTTTTATAGGGGCGATGCTTATTACAAGACACAGAAAAAGGATAGCTCGTATGCCGATTACGCTTACGTAGCAAAAATGCCCAAAGGATTTTTTACTGAGTCTGCTTTGGCAAGGGCTGCAGCTATGGCATTTGATAAAAAGGATTATGCCGACGCGCTTAATTACTACAATGCCCTGGCTTCAATGGCGCAATATGAAACCAACATTAGTGATGCACGAATTGGTAAGATGCGTGCCAACTACCAGCTTAAGAGATTTGATGCCACTATTGGATCGGCAGATACGGTATTGCAAACTGCCAAAATACAACCCGAAGTATATGCTGAGGCTACCTTTCTGGTTGCAAAATCTTTATTCCAAAAGGAACAATATGATTCCGCGGCAGTGGTATTTGCAAAGGTCATTAATATGACCCATAGTGAAATGGAAGCTGAATCTAAATACAATATTGCGTACATACAATATTTGAAAGGCGATATACAAACCTCGGAAAAAACAGTCTTTGATCTTATCAACCAGGAGCCTTCTTATCCTGAATGGATGGCGAAAGCGCTTATACTTCTTTCAGATGATTATCTTTCTGTTCATGATAACTTCCAGGCAAAGCATACGCTTACCACAGTTATCGAAAACGCGACTGACACTGCCTTAGTTGGTCAGGCAAAACGCAGGATAGAAAAGATAGACGAAGCTGAAAAAGCAGCACAGCCGCAACCTATAAAGCCGGATATGACCATTCCGTTTAATAATAATACCAACGACGATAAACTCTTCAAGCAACAATAGAATGAAGGCAGTAAAATATATATTCATTTCGATGAGCCTTTTGGGTTCGACAGTTGCTTTTGCTCAAAACAATAATAAGCTGGATACATTAGAGTTTAGTGTGGTGAGCAAGTACAAGCCTGTAATTAACGACGCTGTTAAACTGAACGATAATCCTGCCATATCTGATACTATAAAGCCAAAGAGAAAAGCAGATTACAATAACCTTGTCAATAGCCAATTTCCTACATATTATACTCCTGATGCTATCGATGCTATTCGCATGAAGGGTGAACCACTGGATAAGCTCTATCGTTCTTATTTAAATCTTGGAGTAGGTAATTATAATACGTTGTATGGAGAATACTTTTTTAACTGTCTGCGTTCAAAGGATTACGATTATGGTGTCCATCTGAACCATCTTTCTTCAGATGCTACTTTGGGTGGAGAAGGATACAGCGCCTATGCATTTAACGACATTAACCTTTATGCCGATACCTACTTCCATAACCATATCCTCTATGGTCAGTTCGATTTCGATAACCATATAGTGCACGATTATGGTTATGACATAACACAGGACCATCTTACTGACAATAACCTAACCCTGCAAAGCTTCAATAATATTGGCGGATTGCTGGATATTAAGAGCGATTACAAAGATTCTACCGGTGCAATAAACCATAACATTGGAGTAGGGTATTATAACTTTTCGGATGCTTACAGTTCGGTAGAAAATAACCTTAACATAAAAGCCCACGGGTTTACTTATTACGACAAGCAACGAATAGATATTAATTTGACAGGCGATTACTACAGCGAAAAAAGCCGGAGCCAGGATACACTTAGTACGCTTAATCTTGGATTCAATCCTTACTTTACTGCCAACGGCAAGCATTGGGATGCCAGGTTAGGATTAAAGGTATATTATGATGCTATCGATAAGATCAACACCTTCCCCGATTTTATAGGCAGGTACCATGCCGGGGATGACTTTTTAATATACGCGGGAGTAGACGGAGATAAAACCTTTAATGGATATAAGAGCCTTGCTGCTATGAATCCATTTATACAGGATACAGTAAGCATGAAGTATACTATTACAACCGTTCACTTTTTCGGAGGTTTTGCGGGCTCTTTGACTTCCGCGCTGACCTATAACCTGAGTGCATACGAATCTGAAATAAAGCAAATGCCATTGTTTGTTACCGATACCAATGAAACATTAAGGAATCGCTTCGCTGTGATTTATGATAATATCAGGGTGATAAATGGCCATGCCGATGTTTCGTATCTCTTAAAGGACAATGTTAAGTTCACTCTTTCAGGAGACTATTACGATTACAATCCAACCGACCAACTTAAGGCTTGGTATCATCCTAATTTGCAGATCAGCCTGTTGGGTCAGTACATTTATCAAAAGTTCACATTTAAAGCGGCTTTCTATTACCTGGGGGTACAATATGCTCCTATTTCGGTTGATGGACAAGAGGTTGCCAAACAAATTAACGGTTATCCCGATCTTAACCTGGGTTGTGACTTCCATTACAACCGTTTGCTCACCGCGTTCGTTAGTTTAAATAACCTTGCCAATGTATCCTATCAGCGTTGGCTTAATTACCCTACCCAGGGGTTTAATGCCCTGCTTGGGGTTAGGTTAGCTTTCTAATCCTTCTTATTTATTTGCCCCAAACCCCTAAAGGGGCTTCAACGCTTCTAAGTATGGTTAATCTTGTTTTTTTCAAAGCCCCTTTAGGGGTTTGGGGCATAAGGAAACATGGTTCTTATTTGGGCTATTCATAAAAGGTCATGAAGTATAGCTTGATATTTAGGCTGAAGCCCTAATATGTAGTACTGTTAGTAACCCCCGGTTTAAGCCGGGGGTTAGTCTAAAACTCAAGTATAGGCTTTAGCCCAAATGGCATAAAGAAATTTAAACGGCTTCTAAAAAAAAGATAATTAATGCCTTTAATGGATTTTTTGTGTTCCTAATTTCATACTTTTGCTTTTATTAATCAAAGCTTCATGAAGAGTACGCTCACAGAGACAAAGACCCGTGAACTGCAGGTTTCGGATATGGCTGAAAACCTTATAGGTTCAGAGATTTTAAAACTTGCCGGCGAGATCAACGAAAAGATACGTAACGGAGAGAAGATACACAACTTTACAGTGGGTGATTTTAACCCAAGTATATTTCCTTTACCTGATGTATTAAAAAAGGAAATAATAGCTGCTTACAACGATAATCAATCTAACTATCCGCCTGCGGATGGAATACTGGCCCTCAGGCAGGCTGTATCTAAATTCCTGAATGAAAGGCTTGGACTGGACTATTCTCCACAGAATGAAATATTAATTGCCGGTGGTGCACGCCCTATTATTTATGCGGCATACAGGGCATTGGTAAACCCCGGTGATTATGTGCTCTATCCTGCTCCTTCCTGGAACAATAATCATTACATACACCTTACCGCGGCAAAGCATATTATGGTGGAGGCATTACCTCAGAATAATTTTATGCCTACTGCCGATGATATACTTCCGCATATAGGTAAGCTAAGCCTTATATCCCTTTGCTCTCCTCAAAACCCAACCGGAACGGTATTTACCAAAGAAGGATTGAGCGCTATTTGCAAACTGATAATACAGGAAAATAAACGCAGGGGAGATAAAAAGAAGCCTGTCTATTTATTATATGATCAGGTGTATAACCAGCTTATTTTTGGAGATGTAGAGCATTTTAATCCTGTTACCCTTTTCCCCGAAATGCGCGACTATACCGTTTTTGTAGATGGCATATCCAAGTCATTAGCTGCAACCGGTGTGCGTGTTGGTTGGTCAATGGGCAACAAGAAAGTAATGGATAAAATGAAATCCATTATAGGGCACGTGGGCGCCTGGGCTCCTAAAGCCGAACAGGTAGCTACCGCAAAATTCCTTGATAATAAGGCTGCTGTAGATGCCTATATGGAAACCTTTAAAGGTAAGATATGGCAGCGCCTGGATGCCTTTTATAAAGGCTTTACAGAGTTGAAGAAGGAAGGATTTAAGATAAACGTTATAGAACCACAGGGAGCTATATACCTTACCGTTCAGTTCGATTTGAAAGGAATGAAGACGGCTGAAGGAACAGTGTTGAATAATACAGAAAGCATTACCCAGTACATATTGAACGAGGCCAAGGTGGCCATTGTACCATTCTATGCATTTGGCGCTTCACACGAATCTACATGGTATCGTTTATCGGTGGGTACTGCAGATGTTAATGATATTCCTAATGTTATTGCCAGTCTTCGCGGCGCATTACAAAAGTTGAAAGCATAAATTCAATGAAACACAATTATTGTGTAATAATGGCAGGTGGAGTGGGCAGCCGCTTTTGGCCCATGAGCCGCTCCGTGCATCCCAAACAGTTTATTGATGTGCTGGGTATTGGTAAAAGCCTTTTGCAGCAGACTTACGAGCGCTATGCCAACCATATTTGTCCCCCTGAAAATATATTGGTGGTTACGCACGCATCTTATAAGGAGTTGGTAAAAAAGCAACTGCCGGGTATTGCAGATGAAAATATACTTTGTGAGCCGCTAAGAAAGAATACTGCCCCTTGCATCGCTTATGCATCATACAAGATAGCCAGGAAAGACCCCAAGGCCATTGTGGCGGTTGCACCTTCAGATCACCTGATACTTAAAGAGAAAACATTCGAAAAGGCGATCAAGGCGTGTTTTGAAAAAGCCACTGCTGAAAATTGTCTGCTTACAATCGGTATCCGCCCTATGAGGCCCGATACAGGTTATGGCTATATTCAATATGTGGAATCCCCGGTAAAGGAAAAGGACCCCCGCATAAAAAAGGTAAAGACCTTCACCGAAAAGCCCGACCTGGAAATGGCCAAGTTCTTTTTGCAAAGTGGTGACTTTTTATGGAACTCAGGCATATTTGTATGGAGCGTTGCCAGCATTATAAAAGCCATGGAAAAGTATATGCCCGAAGAGGCAACGCTTTTCCGTAATGGTAAAGATGCTTATGACACCCCTGCCGAAAAGCAATACATAGAAAAAGTGTACGAACAGTGCAAGAATATATCTATTGACTATGGTGTAATGGAAAAGGCCGACAACGCTTATGTACGCAGCTCTGCTATTGGCTGGTCCGATTTGGGTACATGGGGATCACTATACCAGCACATGGAAAAGGACAAGGACATGAATGCTGTGGTAGGTAAGAATGTTATGCTGTACCAATCGAAAGGTTGCATTGTGCATGTGCCTAAGAACAAGCTGGTGGTGATGGAAGGCCTGGAAGATTATATAGTGGTAGAATCGGAAGATATACTGCTCATTTGTAAAAAGCAGGACGAGCAGCAGATACGTAACTTCGTGAATGAAGTGAAAGCCCGCAAGGGGGAGAAGTTTGTGTAAGTTATTTGATTGGCGAATAAGTTAACGCTTTACAATAATTAAGATGTTTGTTTTAAATAGAACTAATATGAAGGCTTTACCACTTTTATCGATAATTGTATTGTTTTTTATTTCTTGTGGACAAGATAATAAACCGTCAGAGCAAGCTACTGTCGCTCAAACGCAAGTTGTTCAAAATATAGCTCCTTCTGCGCCAACCAATGGAATCAAAGACATTATTAAAATTTTAAAAGATGCTGGTATAAAATTCCAAACTATCCAACCCGATAAGGAAATAAGAATATCTGTAAGTAAGACTTTAAATTCTAAATTTTCAGATTGGACTCCTGCTAAAGTATATTCATACCTTTCAGGAGATGATTTCAATACCGTTAGCGAGGCGATAAATAATAATGCTGATGGGGGTTTTCATTATAATACGAGTAAAATCGCATTTAACGTATCCAATTCAACTATGAACGGAGGAACTTATTCTATCGTAGAAAGATAACAATGTAAGCAGGTGACGATTTATCTATTGATAATCATTATGTTATGTCTTTTTAGTCTCTATTCATTTACAACCATTCCACTTTCCTATATATCTTTGCAGCGCTAAATCAATTACTCCTCATATTATTACGTGGTGTAATTGTTATACAGAAGAGGTGAGAGAACAGGCTCGTTGAACCTCTGGCAACCCTCCCGAATAAAAAGGAAAAGGTGCCAACTCCTGCCCAACGAAAGAAGGGAAATATAATGGTTATGAAAATGAACGTAAAACAAAACATCAGTACAAAAAAAGACAGGAGTAATACCCTTACCCTTGCGATGTGTTGCATGTGCCTTATGGCATCTTGCTAAAACGCATCCGTCTTTCTAAAACATAAAAAGCCAGGTGCGTTCCTTAAAGAGGAAAAGAGCATTGTTATATAAATATGGTTCATAAAGTAAAAGGAAATAGAAAAGAAATGTCTCAGTTCGATAATAGTTTTATTCAGCCCCAAACCCCTAAAGGGGCTTTGACGCAAACGTTTGTCATTCTGAACGCAGTGAAGAATCTTTTCAGGAGATGCTTACTCGGGATCAGCATGACAATTGCACAGTCGGAAGCCCCTTTAGGGGTTTGGGGCAAAGAGTTAACCAGTACCGAAAATAAATCTTACATTTTAAATCAGAAATCTTAAATAATTAATGAGCCAGAACACTTTTAAATACGATAAGGATTTTAAACTAGAATCAGGAGAGAAGCTGAAAGGCTTTACCCTTGCCTACAGTACCTATGGTAAACTGAATAAAGACAAGAGCAACGTTATTTGGATATGCCATGCCCTTACTGCAAACTCAGATGCTGAAAGCTGGTGGCCGGGCCTTATTGGCAAGGATATGCTCTTTGACCCTGCAAAGTATTTTATCGTTTGTGCCAATATTCTGGGCTCTCCTTATGGTTCAACCGGGCCGCTTTCGGTTAATCCTGCCACAGGCAAGCCATTTTTTCATGACTTCCCTTTTATTACCGTGAGGGATATTGTAGCAAGTCTTGACCTTTTGCGCCAAAACCTAGGCATAGAGGAAATAGATACCGCTATGGGTGGTTCGCTGGGTGGACAGCAAGCCTTGGAATGGTCCATTATGCAGCCTGATCTGATAAAGCATGTTGTTGTTGTTGCCTCCAGCTCTGTAAGTTCTCCCTGGGGAATAGCGTTCCGCGAGAGCCAGCGTATGGCTATTGCAGCTGATCCAACCTGGAAGGAATCTACACCTGAAGCAGGGCAAGCCGGACTTAAAGTGGCTCGCTCCATTGCTTTATTAAGTTACAGGAACTATATTACTTACGGACAAACTCAGAAAGAAGACAGCGATGATAAGGTGAATGATTTTAAAGCGTCATCTTATCAAAGGTACCAGGGTGAGAAATTGTTGAAGCGCTCTTTCAATGCCTATTCTTACTGGACGCTTTCTAAAGTAATGGATACCCAGAACGTAGGCCGGGGTAGGGGTGGGGTACAAAAGGCCCTTGCGGGTGTAAAGGCTAAGGTACTTGCCATTGGCATCAGTTCAGATATACTTTTCCCTGTCTCAGAATCTAAGTTCATTGCACAGAATGTTGCACAGGGTACTTACGAGGAAATAAACTCGTTATACGGCCACGATGGCTTCTTACTCGAAGCGCCAAAGCTGACTTACATTATTCAGCGCTTCTACCAAAAGATAATGAAGACGCCGAAGATCGGCTTGTTTGGATTGGGTTGTGTGGGGCAAGGATTCTATGAGCTATCGCGCCTGCAAACCCCAACCGCTACACCAAGTAAAATAGTGGTGCGTAACCAGCTTAAAAATCGTGAGGCTGAATCTAACCTTTTGAGTTTTGACAAGGACGAAGTATTGAATGATGAGGATACTAACCTGGTTGTTGAGGTAATAGATAACTCTAAGGATGCTATTGAGATAGTGCGCAAAGCCTTAAAGGTGGGCAAAAATGTAGTTACCGCTAATAAGAAAATGATAGTGGAAAACTACCCTGAATTACTTGCCCTGCAGGAAAAAACGGGAGCGGGTTTATTATACGAGGCAGCCGTTTGCGCCAGTATACCTATCCTGCGTACTATAGACAGTTATTTTTCCCAGGAGCCCATAAGCTCTATCAGGGGTTTGTGTAATGGCACGTCCAATTATATACTAACAGCAGTATATAACCGTGGATGGGATTATTCAGTTGCACTTGCAGAAGCTCAGCGCCTTGGCTTTGCCGAATCTGATCCTACACTTGATGTGGAAAGTTATGATGCCCGGTTTAAACTTATTATACTTACCCTTCATGGTTTTGGCATGCTTGCTAATACTGATAATGTGTTCTGTTATGGTATATCTAATATCCACCCCTCGGATATAAAGTTTGCCAAAGCAGCCGATTATAAAATACGCCAGGTAGTGCAGGCTTATAAGGTGGCTGATGGTAAAATAAGCATGTGGGTTACCCCGCAATTTGTCGGCCCGAGTGATCCTTTATATCATGTGGATAACGAGTTCAATGGTATAACCATTGATGCGGAACATTCCGGCACCCAGTTTTTCTCGGGTCGTGGTGCGGGCAGTTATCCTACCGGTGCGGCAGTGCTTTCGGATGTGCATGCTTCTTTGGCAGGGTTTAAATACCGTTATGAAAAATACAGAAGCAATAACGGACTTACACTTTCCAACGATACAGAGATAGAGGTGTACTTGCGCAGCCCCAATGAAAAAGTGCTTGAACAGGTACCATTGAAGAATAAGGAAACCTATGGCAAGAGCTTTGCTACAGGAAAGCTTAAGCTTTCTGAGTTAATGAAGTTAAAGCCATTACTGGAAAAGGAAAAGGTCTTCCTTGCATCGCTTCCTTTTTCAACCGATCCGGCAAAGAGTGCCGCCCAGGAATTAGCCGATGCACAAATTGCAAAAGAAGCCCTACATTTGAGATAAATACAAGATACTCACCCCCGGCCCCTCTCTATGAATAGAGAGGGGAGAGCAAAGGAAAGAAACTTAAGAAAATTGAAATAACACAAAATACTCACCCCCGGCCCCTCTCTATAAACAGAGAGGGGTGGCAATATGAAAATAATAAAACGGGACATAAAGGAAATGGCAAGGAACCTGAGAAGAAATCAAACTCAGGCGGAATCACTTTTATGGGAAGAGTTAAGAAATCGGAAACTAAATGGGTGTAAGTTTCAAAGACAGGCGCCTTTGTTTTATTTTGTTTATGGCAAAAGGCGATATTTGTTTATTGCCGACTTTTATTGTGCCGAAAAGAAACTGGTTATAGAATTGGATGGTAAAATACATGAGTTCAAAAAGGAATACGACGAAGGCAGGGAGGCAATGTTAATTGAAAGAGGTTTGAAGGTGTTAAGATTTAAAAATGAAGAATTAAATGATATTGAAACAGTATTAGAAACAATAAAAAATAACCTCTAAATTTTCCCCTCTCTGCTGGTAGAGAGGGGAACCAAAGGGGTGAGTATAATGAAAGCAACTTTAAACAAATAACATTCCTGCCCCTCTCTGCTGGTAGAGAGGGGAATTAAAGGGGTGAGTAACTTAAAAAAAGATGAAGATCAACATACACAGAGTAAACGACGCTTACCATTTTGAAGCAAAGAATGAATCGGGTGCAAAGCTGCACCTGGATGCGAGCCCCGATATAGGAGGCGAGAACAAGGGTTTCAGGCCAACAGAAGCATTGATAGCTTCTTTGGGTGGCTGTAGCGGCATTGATGTGCTAATGATATTGAAAAAGCAAAAGCAGCAGATAGATGACTTTAAGGTTGAGATAGAGGCGGAAAGAGAAAAAGATAAAACTCCATCCTTGTTTTCAACTATACATTTAAAGTTCATTTTAAAAGGCAAAATAGATAAGGACAAACTGGAAAGGGCTATTGAGCTTAGCATAGAAAAATACTGTACCGTAGCCAAGATAATTGAGAAGACAGCAAAGATCACCTCATCATATAAGATAAACTAACATGGCCCGCAAAAAGCATCCTGAAACATTAGCTATACGCACCCAGGCAGAACGTACCAAGTTCAATGAACATGCTGTGCCCCTTTACCTGACATCCAGCTTTGTGTTTGATGATGCCGAGACCATGCGTGCTATGTTCGCGGATGAAAAAGAGGGTAATATTTACAGTCGTTTTTCTAATCCAAACGTTACCGAGTTTGTAGATAAGATATGTTTACTGGAAGGTGCTGAGGCTGGAGTAGCAATGGCATCTGGCATGGCTGCTGTATTTGGCACTTTTGCGGCGTTGCTTAAAACAGGCGATCATATAGTTTGTTGCGATTCTGTTTTTGGTGCCACGCATACGGTACTTGAAAAGCAATTACTGCGCTGGGGTATAACACATACCTACGTAGATATTCATAAAACCAATACATGGGAGAAGGCCATTAAGCCTAATACAAAAATGATATTCGTAGAAACCCCATCTAACCCTGCGCTTGATATAATAGACCTGGATTGGCTGGGAAAGCTATCGAAGAAGCATAAATGTATTTTGGTGGTGGATAATTGTTTCGCTACTCCCATACTGCAGCAACCTATAAAATATGGTGCTGATCTGGTAATCCATTCCGCCACAAAGTATATAGACGGACAAGGGCGTGTGCTTGGCGGAGTTACCGTTGGAAGAAAAGATTTGATCTCTGAAATAAAATTGTTCGGCAGGCAAACAGGTCCTGCTCTTTCTCCTTTTAATGCATGGATATTATCGAAGAGTATAGAAACGCTTGCAGTGAGGATGGAACGACATTCAGCCAATGCGTTGAAAGTAGCACAATACTTAGAAAAGCATAAGGATGTTGAATCAGTTAAGTACCCCTTTTTGCCTTCTCATCCTAAGTATGCCATTGCTAAAAAGCAAATGAGCGCGGGTGGAGGAATGGTTTCCTTTATCATTAAAGGAGGCTTAAAGCGAGGAAAGAAATTTTTGGATGCTATAGAGCTTGCTTCACTTACCGCTAATCTTGGAGATACACGTACCATTATATCGCATCCCGCGTCTACAACTCATGCTAAGTTAACGGAAGATCAAAGATTATCTTCGGGCATATTGCCTGGTCTTATCCGTATTTCGGCAGGATTAGAGCATGTAGATGATATAATAGATGATCTTGAAACAGCGTTCAAGAAATCTAAATAGCTACTTTCCTAAAGGACTTTTCTTAATATCAGAAGGTGAGCAATGATCGCATCCTCCGTGGTCTTTATGCTTTAATGATTTGTATCCCCTGTAGCCCATATAAAGGACTGCAAGAGCAACAAATACATATATAAGGATGGTTTGCATGATCTGTAATTAAGCTCCGAATTTCTTCTTCAAGGCTTCGGTTGTAGTAGATCCCGGACGTTCCAATGGGAATCCGAGTACCCTGTCCCATATCAAAGATGCAAGTACACCCAATGCTCTGGAAACACCAAAGAGTACTGTATAGAAATCATATTCCACTATGCCGAAGTGTATGAGCAATGCACCCGAATGCGCATCAACGTTTGGCCAGGGGTTCTTTATCTTGCCTGTAGATTGCAATATCGGAGGAGCTACTTCGTATATCATTTGCACTATTTCGCAAATGTCGTCGTGCTTGATGTACCTCTTGTAAAAATCTTGTTGTGCAGAAAAACGAGGATCTGTCTTACGAAGAACAGCATGTCCGTAGCCCGGTACAACTCTGCCTTCTTTAAGTGTCTTCTGGATATAATCTGCAATTTGTTCCTTGGTTGGCAATCCGCCACCCAAAGCTTCACGCATTTCGAATATCCATTTTATCACTTCCTGGTTAGCAAGCCCGTGCAATGGGCCTGCCAATGCATTCATGCCACCGGCAAAGGAAAGATAAGAATCGCTTAAGGTTGAACCTACCAGGTGGGTAGTGTGTGCAGAAGCGTTTCCTCCTTCGTGGTCAGCGTGGATGGTCATGTACAAGCGCATCAAACGGTACACATCAAACTCATCATAGCCCATCATGTGCGCTATGTTAGCTGCCCAGTCTAATTTTGGATCTGGTTCAATATGTTCGTTGTTCTTGTATTTTCTGCGGTATATGTATGCAGCTACGCGAGGCAGGCGTGCAATAAGATTCATAGAATCCTCGTATACATAGTCCCAGTAATCTTTTTTATTGATGCCTTTTGCATAAGCAGCCGAGAAGAGCGATTCGGTTTGCATAGACATAACCCCAATGCTGAATTCAGTCATAGGGTGGGTATTGGCAGGTAAAGAATCAAGGGTGTCGAATACGTGACGTGGCACTATACTTCTTCTGGCCCAGTTGTTGGTAAGGTCGTTCACATCTTCAACGGTAGGCAATTCTCCCATCAGCATTAAATAGAAAATACCTTCAGGTAATGGTTCTGTGCCGTTTGGCGCCTTAGGCAGCTTTTCTCTAAGTTCAGGTATGGAGTATCCACGGAAACGGATTCCTTCTTCAGGATCGAGCTTGGATGTTTCGGTTATCAAGCCTGTCATGCTGCGCATGCCCTGGTAAACTTGTGCAACGGTATATTCTCCCATTGATTTTTCACCATGAGTGGCAATGAACTTTTTTACGTTTTCTGCTTCGGCAGTGGCCTTTTTAATGAACTTTTCTTTGAGGTTATCCATATGAGGGTAAATGTTGTTTTATGAGTTGGCTTTAAACTTAAATGTTTGTCCTCCGTAACGGGCAGATGCTCCAAGGGCTTCTTCTATGCGGAGTAGCTGGTTATATTTTGCTATCCTTTCCGAACGGCAGGCGGAACCTGTTTTGATAAGGCCCGTATTCATGGCTACACTTAAGTCGGCAATGGTAGTATCTTCCGTTTCGCCGGAACGATGGCTTATGATATTGGAGTAGCAATGGCGCTCTGCCAATTGAATAGTATCAATAGTTTCGCTAAGCGATCCTATCTGGTTAACTTTTATCAGTACAGAGTTTGCGATACCTTCGTCTATACCCTTTTGAACGCGGGTAACATTGGTCACAAAAAGATCGTCGCCTACTAATTGTACTTTATCGCCAAGCTTTTCGGTCAATGATTTCCATCCGCTCCAATCGTCTTCTGCAAGGCCATCTTCTATAGATACTATTGGGTAGTCTTTTACCATTTTGGCATAATAATCTACCATATCCTTGGAGGTAAGCTTTTCGCCCGATGATTTTTTTGAAATAATATTTCTTTTCTTTTTCCAGGTAAAAGGAAGAAGAT
>Ga0206965_10189_pt1 | contig 19331 bp, 16 predicted proteins | sample Alteio_BWOrgHeat_26_FD_152973 | JGI IMG/M metagenome (GOLD analysis project Ga0206965, IMG submission 152973) | Enriched cells from forest soil in Barre Woods Harvard Forest LTER site, Petersham, Massachusetts, United States -... | ecosystem: Environmental > Terrestrial > Soil > Temperate forest >...
TGCCTTTCCGATCACCCGATGTCCCGATCACCAGATCACCCGATCTGCGCGGGTGGGTTGGACCGGAAACAGTTTCTGCATTTGTTGGTTCAAAATAGTTTTTATCCCACCCTTTCGCAAACACCGCGAAAGGATGGGGCACCGGCCAAAAAGACGTTTTTTTTTTATTCGCGGGTGCCCGGATCTTTTCACCAATTGTCGAATTCCTCTTGTCCGTGCAAGTGCACACTAGAAGCATCAAACGGAGGTATTTCGGTTGGAAACTCTTCATCCAGGTCAGTTGCCCCAAATTCCATGTAGTGGTGCATGTGGAGGATGTACTCTGGATAGATTGTTCGCTTCGTTCGATAGTTGATCTCACGACCTAGTTTTTTCTGCAAAGCCGCTTCTACAGAGGGGATAATCATTCTGGAAGCCGCTTCAAGCTCGTTTATGAACTTAGTGTCAAGTTTCTTTCCTCCGTGGAACACTCCATTTCTCAGCTCGTTCCACCAATAAAGAAAAGTTTTCTTGTCAACGCCTTGATCCTTGACGATTTCGAACGCCGCGTCTCTGTTTCCAGTTGAATATTCGGGCGCGAGCTTATGACATTTAACGCACTGTAAAATTTCCCCACAATTGCAGTGAGGGCGGCGCAATGTTGGGCCAGCAAGATTTTCGAGTGCAAGCCAGCTGTACATGAACCGCTCAACCGGTGTTATCGGTCGATAAACGTTCCGTAGCCAACGAGCAGCCGTACCTGGCAATTCTGTCAATGGTTCTGTAAGCGAGCCTACCTCAGAGATTATGTGAGCGTCCAGATGACAAAAATCTGGGGACGTCGTCGCGTCAAGCTGAACAAGTCTCCTTTGTCTAGAGCCTTTTTCGTTCTTCAAGACTTGTTCAAAGTGGCTGACCAAACATGTGGCATTTCGATGAAAAGAAAGTGCGTCGAGAGCGGGATAAAGAAATTCATCTTGTGCTCGAACTATTGCAACTTTGTAACCAGATGCCTCGACTAGCAACTCCGCACTGATCCCGGTTGAATCCTTTTTTCGCGGATGTAGCAAGATAGGCGTTTTAAGATAGTCGAAGCGAAGCACGGAATCCGGTGAAAGTGAGGTCTCCACAAAAAATTTGATCTTATAGGTAGGCAAAACCAGGACCTCCAGTGAAAAGATATCAAGCTGTGGTTTTTTGATCGTGCCGAGGCCACAGTTTCAAATGTTTGTCGGATATATCAATATTGAACCGAATCTGTCGGCTTTATCAAGAACTTAGTTTGTCCTTGACAGAACCTTCGCTCTTATCGAGGGGCACCCGGCGTTATAGAACAACGCTGTTTTTGATTGGCTGCGCTCATCTCGGGCTGCTGAAGTCGTGTTCTGATACCTGTCTCGCGGGCTGGGACTTATTTACGGGTTTATTGAATAGAATCCCGTCCTTTTTTAACAATGCGCGGGAAGAATGGGTCCCCGATGCTTGGCCCATCCCACCACACAAATCATCTCAGCCGGACCGCTTGCCAGCGTGCCGTCCCCAATGTGTTAGGTACTTTAGAAAGTCTCTCCCGCGGATCGTAATCTCTAGCATGTTGCTTGGATGGTGAATGATCAGTTGATCGTTGAGCATGAATTTCAACCATCCTTCAAATGAGTAAGTCGCATATACCTGTGGATACTCGGTTTCGGCTTTGTCGAAATACGCTTTGGCGTCCGCGACCGGCATAAGGCCGCCTCGACGGTTTAATTCAGTCAGTACTAAAATTTGACTCTTGTAGATGTAGGCCCAAGTTATGTCGTGCAGATAGGCCACATAGCCAATACCGATAAATTTCGCGAGAAAACCTTCACGATCATTTGGCTGGTTGTGGGCTGCCGACGCTCGTATGTTTCTTTCCACCTCGTCCGTTAATTGGCTGTAGTAGGCGGTCCTAAAAAACAAAGTCGCATCGAGGTTCGCTCCTCCGGCTTGCCCCGGAGCAATTGCGACAGTTTGCGTGATCGGCTGCTGAGAGACTGCTTTTTGCGACTTCGCTAACCAAATGAATGCAGCCAATGAGACGGCTACTAGGATCAGCAATGTACCCCATCCTGGAAAATGGGGCACCTGCTGAAGAATTTGCTTCAGGCCAGCTACGATAGAACCCCATAACACAACTAGCAATGCCCACTTCGCATTTCCCTTGATATCGTTATATTGTCTGACCGCCCAGCTAGCCATTACTCACACCCCGCAATCCAACTTAGAATGTTCAGAATGCAATAGGTTACGCCTCGCGCTATCTTGGGCCAAGTTGATAATCATTTGTGGACAATCGCTAAAGAGCCAACGCAACTTAGGGCAGGCTTGGCTTCTGTCAAATCTTGTCAGTATCAAGTGCGTTTTCCAATCTCTGAGCCAATTTCATCATCTTGCTGAACTCGGTACCGTATGAGGGTTGAATTTCGAGGGCTGCGCAAAATTCTTTTCCGTTGATGTTTTGCAGGCGAGCTGAACATTTCAAAATCTGGGCATGCAATTCAACGACGTACGCATTGCGCGGCGATCCGTTGATCGCAGCCTTGATACTTTTTTTGATGTTTGGATCCATGTTCGCCTCCTGTTTATTTCAATATGATTATAGCACAAAGCAAAAATCTATATGCATAAATCATAATAATCACAGAGCGCGGGTGCCCCATCCTTTCGCGCTGTTTTGCGGCAAGGGTGGGATAGATTTCAATTTCCAATTTTGGCAATCTCTCCAAAAATAAAAGGAGACGTCGTCTATCAACGTCTCCCTGGGTGATGTCTTGGTGGTTGTTAACTTGAGAGCTTATGCTCTTCCGGTGCTAAATCCGGCTTGCTGCTCACACTTCATTCCTTGCTTAAGCTACTTTCTCACCGGTCTTGGCATACCCATCGCGCATGTCCCGAACATGGTCATGGGCTTTGATAACACTCTCTGCCTGGCGCTGGATGATGCCGCGCAACTCACTTGGAAGCTGGCTGGCGAGGGCCTTCTCATAGTCCTTTTTTGCCCTGTCCTCTCCCTGTTCAACGCTGTTCAATATGGATTGATCTCCCAGGCCGATCGTCGCCTTGGTTTCAAACCATACCCGATGCAGAACAGCAGACACGCTGCCGGACGCTTCAGGTTTGTCACCCAGCCGCTCTGCTTCCACGCGGAGTTCCCGGCCAAAGCGGGCTCTTTCCAGGCTTTGTTCGTTGAAATATGTTTTTAGCTGCGGGTCCGTAACCACACTGGCCGCATGTACATAACCGGTCTCACCATCTTTGCAGGTCTGAATCAAATCATTGATTAGATCAAGAGTCTCATCTGCCATTTTCAAATTCTCCTTTGCCGTGTCTCTCAAGTGAGAAAGACTTTGTGAGCGACGAGATGCCCATCCGCGCGTGAAAAAGGAGAGCTGGAAGGGGATGGGAGTCGGATGAGCGGACATCGCACGTGATCGGGTAATCGGAAAGGCAAAAACTCACCACTGATTTGCACTGATGACAGTGCACGGCAAAGCAGATTTCTCGCTTCGCTCGAAATGACAAAGGGTTGGCACAAAACTTTTTGAAATGGCAACAGTGAATGAGACGCGAGAACGCTCACGCGTCGAGCGGCTTTGTTCAGGTGCAGATTACTTAATAGGCATGCGAAGAATTTCTGGCGGGTTGTCGCGCAACGACCAAAAAGAAAGGAGACGTCATTTGAATAACGTCTCCCTGGGTATGTCTTGGTGGTTGTTTACAAGTTGAGCAGTTATGCTCTTCCGGCGCTAAATCCGGCTTGCTCCATCTGCTCGCGTGCCGCATCCGCTGTAGAGTGGATGCCCTGCACTTTGAGCTTGAAGTCGTCTGGATTGCTGGCGTTCTCCAGTGCGGTTTCATAGCTGACCAGGCCTTGCGAGTACAAATCGTAGAGGGACTGATCGAACGTTTGCATACCGTACTGGGAAGTGCCGGCGCCAATGGCCTCATGAATCAGGCGCGTCTTTTCCGGGACCATAATGCACTCGCGGACAAACGCGGTGGAAATCAGGACCTCGGTAGCTGGAACGCGGCCTGCTCCGTCAGCTCGCTTTACAAGTCGCTGGCTGACGACGGCCCGCAATGTGGCGCCAAGCTGCATACGCACTTGCTTTTGCTCCGGTGGAGGAAATACAGAAATGATACGGTTGATGGTTTCGACTGCATCTAACGTGTGCAGTGTTGAGAAGACCAGGTGGCCGGTTTCGGCGGCATGGAGCGCTGTAGAAATCGTCTCCAGGTCGCGCATTTCGCCCACCAGAATTACGTCCGGGTCCTGGCGAAGGCTCGCCCGCAAGGCGGATCCGAACGAAGGAGTATCTACTTCCACTTCACGCTGGTTGACAAAACCTTTCTTATCACGATGAAGGAATTCGATAGGGTCTTCAATCGTAATAATGTGCTCTGAGCGGCTGGAATTAATGCGGTCCAGCATGGCGGCCAGTGTGGTTGATTTACCTGAACCGGTCACACCGGTCACCAGCACCAGTCCGCGGGCCTCTTCGCAAATGTGCTCAATCACTTTAGGAAGAAATAATTCTTCCAGTGCGCGGATCTTGGTGGGAATCACGCGCAGAACCAGTCCGACGTTGCCGCGTTGCTGAAAGACGTTTACACGGAAACGTCCCAGGCCGGCGACGCCATAGGCCATATCGAGTTCGGCTGCTTCTTTGAATTTTTGTTTCTGCCGGTTGGACATCATGCTGAAAGCCATGTTCAACATGTCTTCCGCGGAGACGCGTGGCTGTTCAGTCAGTGGCACCAAGTCGCCATCCACGCGCACGTGCGGATAGTTGCCAACTTTCAAATGGAGATCGGAGGATTTGCGCTCCATTGCAATTCGAAGCAGATCATCAATGTGCATATTTAACCGTTACCAAGAATCCTGGGCTTCCATAAACCATCTAAGTTATGTGGCGCTTGCTGATTGGCTGCAACGTACTACGAAAGCAAAAAGAACACAATCAGGGGAAAACAGCTGCATCCCATGACTGTCTGAATTCCTGGCTGCGCTGTACGTGGGGCCAATAAAGCGTTTACCTTCAGTAGTGTATGTTGCTATAAGGCTGGCTACAATGTTACCGATGACACAGCACGTTAAACGCCCTCGGGTAGTGGTCATTGGAGCGGGTTTTGCCGGGATCAACGCCGCTAAAGCCCTCGCCAGGGCGCCGGTGGATGTGACTGTAATCGACCGCAAGAACCACCATACCTTTCAGCCGCTGCTGTACCAGGTGGCGCTGGCAGTGCTTTCACCCGCTGAAATTGCCTCCCCCGTGCGTACCGTGCTGCGCCGCGCGCACAATACTGAGGTGATTTTGGGTGAGGTCACGGGCTTTAATCTGCAGAAACGCGTCGTCTGGATGGGCGACCAGGAGCTGCCCTACGATTACCTGATTGTGGCCGCTGGCGCGACCCATGCGTACTTTGGTCACCCGGAATGGGAAGAATTAGCGCCTGGGTTAAAGACCTTAGAAGATGCGACCGAGATTCGCCGCCGTATCCTGATGGCCTTTGAAACGGCGGAACGGGATGCGATTGTCCATGAGCCTTCTACGCCGTTGAATTTTGTTGTGGTCGGCGGAGGTGCTACCGGCGTGGAACTGGCCGGCGCGATCTCTGACATCACGCGGCAATATTTGGCAAAGGAATTTCGGGCAATAGACCCGCGGCAATCGCGCATTGTTTTGCTGGAAGGCGGACCGCGTGTGCTGCCGACTTATCCTGAAGATCTTTCTGCCAGCGCTGAACGCCAGCTCACGCAAATGGGTGTGGAAGTCCGCACCAGCGCCATGGTTACAAACATTGAGCCAGGAATGGTTTCCGTGGGAAAAGAAAAAATTCCCGCAGCGGTGATTCTATGGGGCGCCGGCGTTTCTGCTTCACCGTTGGGAAAGATGCTCGGCGTCCCCACGGACAAAGCTGGACGCGTGATTGTCCAACCTGATCTCTCTGTCCCCGAGCATCCAGAAGTTTTTGTCACCGGCGATCTTGCATCCGCCAAACGCCGCAATGGACAGCCGGTGCCTGGCGTGGCTCCGGCCGCAATCCAGATGGGCAAGTTTGCCGCTGCGCAGATCAAGAATATTCTGGCAGGGAAGCCGCGCAAAAAATTTGAGTATCTTGATAAAGGCAGTCTGGCCACCATTGGACGCTCACATGCCATTGCCGACTTTCCCGGCAACATTCACATCTCTGGATATTTCGCCTGGCTAAGCTGGCTATTTGTTCACCTGCTCTTTCTCATTGGCTTCCGCAATCGTCTCTTTGTCATGATCGATTGGGCCTGGTCCTATATCACATATAATCACGGCGCTCGTTTGATCACCGAACCGGGTGGTACAGTGCTTCTGGAAAAGCCAAAAGCGAAGGTCGGCTGAGTTGCTTGGCAGCAGCAGCTCACGCCAGCAGAGACATTGAACTAAGGCGTCTGGATATGACACACTTCAAACTGGTGTGAGCAAGGAGGCTTATATGCCCCGCACCGTACTTGTCTTTCTCGTGTTCTTGCCTGCTCTGCTTTTTGCACAGAGTTCGCAACCAACAGATCCTTCCGCATCCAACCAGTCACACGCCCAACCGACTCCGAATCCACAGGACCAATCAGGCCAGAATCAAAGAATTCAAAGCTCCATTGACGATCTATTGAGCAGCGATCCCGTTCTCAGCGGCACTGATGTGAACGCTGCGGTGGATGACCAGAGCATTACTCTGACCGGACACGTGGATAGTTACGCGCAACATCAGAGGGTCTTGCAGCTTGTGTCATCTTATGGACGCTGGCGCAAAATCGTGGACCAGGTGAAGATGAAATAGGGCTGCTTGTTTCGCCACTCAAACAATAGAAAGTTCTGGCAGTTCTTTGTTTCCGTGATCTTTGTTTCGATGACCTTTGCTTCGGTGAAGCTAAACGCTGAACCGAAAATTTTTTCTCGTCTCTTTCCTCTATCATCAACCCCAATGATCCCCACACTGGAAACGCCGCGCCTGATTCTGCGTCCACTGGAACTTGCTGATGCCAGTCAGGCACAGGTTTTATTTCCGCAATGGGAGATTGTCCGCTATCTCACCAAGGCAGTTCCCTGGCCTTATCCGTCGGATGGCGCGTACACGTTTTATCGTGATGTGACTCTGCCTGCGGTGGCGCGCGGTGACGAATGGGCCTGGACGCTTCGGCTTAAGAATAATCCGGATCAAATGATCGGCGCGATTAGTCTGATTCGCGGCGAAAAAATCAATCGCGGCTTCTGGCTTGGTCTTCACTGGCATGGCCAGGGCCTGATGAGTGAGGCGTCTGAAGTCGTGACCGATTATTGGTTTGACGTTCTCAAGTTCCCGCTCCTGCGGATTCCTAAAGCAATCGACAACACGGCGTCACGGCGCATTTCAGAAAACCAAGGTATGCATGTGGTTGCGGTTGAAGATCATGACTATGTTTCCGGCCGCTTTCCAACGGAAATCTGGGAAATCACCGCGCAAGAGTGGCGGTCTCGGGCGACCAGCGAGAAGCAAAAGCTTTAAGACTTAACTGCATTTTAAAACATTAAAATTCTTAATTTTCTTGCCATTCACCCTGGTATATGAGCTAAACTTGCGTTCCTCACCATCGGGCTGGTGATGCGCATTCTTGCGTAAAGAAGGGAACCAGCTCGCATTCGATAAGTTTCAACACATTTACGTTCAATGAATTTGCAGGTGTTATGGCTGCGCTCAGACGCAACATCATGCCTGTCTCCAGTAATTCTCCAGCGTAAAGCTTCCGGGAGAAGGACATGAGTCATGTTTGCTGTAAATGAGTTTTCTGATGGAAATCCAAAAGGACATGCGGTTTACCGGCCCAGGTTTAGTTCGATGGTGCAGAAGCTATCCGGAATAATCGCCGTCTTTTGTTTGTTGGGGATTGTGGCATGCGGCAGTGTCGGTAGCGGCAATGCTAATGGCGCACTCACAGGTGCTGGCTCCACGCCCACGCCAACCCCGTCGCCTACTCCAACTCCGTCACCCACGCCAACCGCAACCCCAACGCCTTCACCGACTCCCACGCCGGCTCCTTCTCCAACGCCAAGTCCTACGCCTTCGGTCTTAGTTGTTTCGCCCAGCACGGCAAATGTGGCGCTCGGAACTTCGCAGGCTTTTACTGCAACTGGATCGGGGACACCAGTGACCTGGAGCGTGAACGGCATTCCTGGCGGTAACACGCTCATCGGCACCATTAGTGCCAGCGGCGTTTACTTGCCTCCTGCGGTTTTTCCGGCGACGAATGGTTTCACCATCAAAGCTACTTCGCAGGCCAATCCTTCAGTTTCAGCTGCAGCGTCCTTGCTTGTGGTCTACCCCAATGACACCGGTGGCGTACAGTCGCTTCCAATCAAGCTGGGTGTGACCGGCGGCAATGAACAGGATGTGAGTCCGAACTTCTGCTGCATTGGCACGCTGGGCAGCCTTTGGAACTTTAACGGTGGGCAATACATCTTGAGCAACAGCCATGTGCTGGCCAGGTCTGGCCAGGGGCTGGTCGGCGAGGCCGTGAATCAACCCGGAGCATCGGCTTGCTTTGCGTCACCCAACGCCGTCGCTAACTTGAGCTTTCAATCTGCTCTTCAGCCAACTACTACCAGCAACGGAATAGCTGAGAGCAACGTGGATGCCGCGCTTGCACAGATTATTCCCGGAACGGTGGATGTCTCCGGCAATATTCTTGATCTCGGTATTCCTGGCCCCAGCAGTATCGCTGCAGCGCCGCCTTCTTCAACGCTGGAAGTTAACCCAGTGCCTGGAATGGCTGTGGCCAAAACTGGCCGAACCACTGGATTGACCTGCTCCACCATCGGCAGTATCAACGGAACCCTGAGTGTGGATTTTGCTTCTTTCTGCGGAGGTCCCACGCTTTTCACCAGTAAGTTCGTCGGGCAGGTGGTGATCAATGACAGCAGTTTCAGTGGCCCGGGTGATGCCGGTTCATTGATTGTCACCACAGCCAATGCCCGTCCGGTAGCTCTAGTGTTTGCCGGCGATGGCACGAATACAATTGCCAACCCAATCCAGGACGTGATCAATGAATTTTCTTCGCATGCCCGGCCGCCAGTTGTATTGAACATAGTCGGCGGCGATGATCACCTTGTGAGTTGCCAGCCCATGGCCACGGTGCCAGGTGCAATTCAGGTGCCTCCGTTGAGTTCCGCCAGTACGCTTTCTGCGCAGGAGCGTTTGCGGGTTGGAAATGTACGGCAGGCAAATGCCTCGCAACTCTCGCAACTAATGAATGACCCGGCGATTTCTGCGGTGGAGATGTCAGCCAGCCTGGATTCACCCGGGGAAGGCTCTCTGGAAGTGCATGTTGCCGGAGCGCTGAAGGCCCCCATCCCGGCGACGATCAACGGCGTTCGCACCAGAGTGATCATTGACACGCAAGCCGAAGCATCACGGATTTCCATTACCCAGCAGGATGTGGATCGCACAACTGAGGTAAAAGAAGCCCACGTTGCCGATCTCATGTCGCAGGCGGGAATCCAGGGTGTAGGCGTGGCCATCAGCAAAGATAATCCTGCTGAGACTGCGCTGGCGATCTATGTGGTTCGTGGAACGCCACGGTCCGCTATCCCGCCAACCATAGACGGAGTGCGTACTCAGATCATTGAAGGAGCGCGGTTCCGGGCCTATTAAGAGCAACTTAAACTGTGTTTCAAAAGGCGGAGGAGTCGTTATCGGCCCTCCGCCTGGTTGTTGCTTTAAAGATCCTTCGTTAATCTCGCCTTCGCAAGCTGCGATGATTCTCTTCCAGCTGAATTCGCTGGGTTTGCATCAAATCAGTCGGGGGTATTTCCTATGCGTTGGACTCCAGGTGGCGTCAGCGGCGATATTGAAGATCGTCGGGATGAAGGTGGCGGTGGTGGCGGATTTCAATTTGGCGGCAGGCACATTGGCATTGGCGGATTTTTGATCCTCCTGGTCCTCAGCTTTATCTTCAAGCGCAACCTCTTTACCTCGCTTGATACCGGCAGCGTTGGCACCGGAAGCTCCGTCTCCCAGCCAGACCGCGCGCGCGATGCCAAAGAAGAACCAACCGTTGAATTCGTTTCTTTTGTGCTGAACGATGCTCAAAACACCTGGGCTGAGATATTGCCGGAGCAGGGCGTGCCGTACAGGCATGCCAAGCTAGTTCTTTTTCGGGACGCAACTTACTCAGGGTGCGGATCGGCACGCGCCGCAACGGGACCGTTCTATTGCCCGGTCGACGAAAAGGTTTACATAGACCTGGGCTTCTATGACGAACTCAGCCAGCGCTTTGGTGCGCGCGGCCAGTTTGCTCAAGCCTATGTGCTTGCCCATGAAATTGGCCACCATATACAGAAATTGATCGGTGTTGAGCAGAAGGTAAGAAGGCTGCAGCAGAGCGAGCCTGATGAACAAAATCAACTGTCGGTAAAGCTTGAGTTGCAGGCAGACTGCCTGGCGGGAGTATGGGCGCATTCCACTGAGCAGCGTAATTTACTGGAGCACAATGATGTTGAAAGCGCGCTCAGCGCTGCGGCGGCTGTTGGCGATGATCGCCTGCAGAAAATGTCCACCGGACACGTCAGTCCAGAATCATTTACGCATGGCAGCTCGGCGCAACGCACCGAATGGTTTAAACGCGGCATGAGCCAGGGGACGATAGCCGGATGCAACACCTTCCAATAATATTGTGCTGAATTATTAATAGGTTCTAAGGATATTTGCTTAACTGCGCGCGTGGTGCGCTTCATCTACCTTAGAAAAAAACTTAGAAAAAAATCTTACGCGACGTAAGTAATAATTTTGCTGCTGCTGCCACTATTTATTGTGCGATTATCTACACACCGGAGTGGTACCGCTGAAGGTCACGCGGGGTGTGACGCTCGCATATCGCTTCCAAACCTCAGCTTAGCTCAGAATCCCAAGTATTCGTGCGAAGCGCAGTCGATCGGCAATTCCAATGAGATCTAGCAATTTAGCGCGTAACATTGCACCCATCGGAACGAAACAGTTCGCTCCCTGGAATGTCTTCTCTGCATTACTGCTTCTTCCGGACCAGCAATCGCTCGGCATGATGAAAAAAGTTTTTGAAGGTTTTGGCATGAATATTCATGCTGCAACCACGGTTCAGGAAGCAGACCAGATCCTACACAGCACCCGGCTTGATCTTGCCGTCTGTGACTTTGAAGTTCCCCGAGCGGACGAACTTTCTCTGCTTCGGCCTTCCACCCATTGGCGCGGCGTCACGGTCGGTTTAATGCCTTCCGCAAGATTGAACCAATCCTGTCACAAACGCGTCCAGTTTCGTATACCCAAACCGGTCAGCGTGGATATGCTGGTTCGAAGCCTGAAGGCGTCCTATACCAGCATGGCAAAGCAAAGAATCGCAACATATCGGCACACCGTCCCTGTCAAATTGATTGCCGGGACCCTGAATCACCGCGGCTGGCAGCGCACCCTGCATCAGGTAAATGTGGTGAACGTGAGCCAGACAGGTTTATGTTTGAATTCGGCTGAACCGTTGCCGCACGGAGCTTCTATCAGCATGAGCCTGGTTCTGCCGGAGAGCCCGTCTGTACACGCCAGTGGCAGTGTTGTCTGGTCGCATACCAATGGTCGTGCGGGAATCGCATTTGAGCGCTCATCTTGCCCGGAGATGAGGAGATTGCAGGAGCGCTTAAATACCTGGCTTCCACGTGAACTCGGCATGGTAGCGTTGTCCGCTTAGATAACCACTTGTCTTTTCTGCGTAAATGATCTTCCTCAAAAAATAAAAGGCCGCGCATTCCGCGCGGCCTGAAATTTTCCCATCGCTTTTAGCTAAACACCCACAGGCTGCTTGGCGCGATCATTCACCGGTACTGGCGTAAACCAGTTGTGTCGGTCAGCGGCCGTGCCGTTCACAATACCAAAGAACTCGCGCTGCAATGCCAGCGTGACCGGTCCAGTAACGCCGTTGCTGATATTGATCTTGTCGATGGAGCGAATCGGAGTGATTTCTGAAGCGGTGCCGCAGAAGAAGACTTCGTCGGCCAGGTAGAGCATTTCACGGGGAATGATCTGCTCGACTACGGTCAGGCCAATGTCTTCTGCCAGCGTGATTACACTTTCACGCGTAATGCCCGGCAGCACGGAGTTGCCCAGAGGAGGTGTTAGCAGCTTGCCTTTGCGCACAATGAAAATATTCGCTCCGGAAGCCTCGCTCACATAACCATTCACGTCCAGGGCAATGCCTTCCACGTAGCCATTTACGATTGCTTCCATCTTGATCAGCTGGGAGTTCATGTAATTGGCTCCAGCCTTGGACATGGCTGGCATAGTGTTCGGCGCGATTCGCGACCATGAAGATACGCAGGCATCGATCCCTTCACTGACGTTGCCATGTCCCAGATACTTGCCCCACGGATAATTGGTCATATAGACCTCTGTGGGAGAGTTAAAGGGATTCACCCCGGCTTCGCCATAGCCACGCATCACAATGGGACGTAGGTAGCACGGCCATACGCCGTTCGCTGCTACCAACTCAATGGCTGCCGAGCAGAGCTGGTCAATGTTGTAATCAAGTTCAATGCGGTAAATCTTGGCGGAATCCAGAAGCCTCTGCATATGCTCACGGATACGGAAAATTGCCGGAGCGCCTGCCGGCGCATAGCAACGAATACCTTCAAAAACGGAAGAACCGTAATTGATCACGTGAGACATCACGTGCATCTGGGCGTCATTCCAGGGAATCAGTTTCCCGTTGTGCCAGATCTTCTCAGTCGCTTGAATAGCCATGGGGGAGAGGCTCCTTCAGATTACAAATTTGGTGTTCCCGTTTTCACCTGAACCGTCATTTCAGACCTTAACCCGAAGTTCCTGAGGCCCAAAAATCAGCTACTACCTATTTTAGATAGGAAACGGAGGCGAACAGCACATTATATCTGACGGAAATTTCCCCGGCTAACATTACATACGCTTTAAATTACTGGCGCATGGATTACAAATGTTTGCCGGGGAAATAATTCTCGGATTAAGGCTGCGATTTCTAAGGCTGTGAACGCGTCGCAGTCTGAGCCTGGGTCGCTTTTTCCTGGCTCGCAGCGCCAGGGGTATTCTGTGCTATCGCCGCGGGCGGCGTGTACAGGTAGGTTTTCGGGTTTGCCATCATCGTGGGCATGGCCGCAAAAGGTTTGGAATAATCATTAGCAGCGTTCCAAAACAGGAATCCATCTCCATGATGCCCGTGTGAGGCGCTTACCTGTTTCAGGATGTATTCCTCTGAATAGGTCTTGGTTCGCCAGCGGAAGGCCTGAAGCCATGGCCGGACCACTACGCCTGAGCCGGCAGTGATCTTGTCAAAGCGGTCCATGGAAATGCTGATAAAGTGCTCCGGAGCATCGCCCGGCGCCGTGTAGCCGTCCATCCCAAAGAAATGCGAGGGATAGATCATGGGCGAAATCACGTCACAATGCTTGGCCATTTTTACAATGTCCTGGCCGGTATGGCTAAGATCCACCTGGCGCTGCCACGCCATGATGCCAAAAACGTCCAGTGAAACCAGTACGCCCATGGGGTGCAGTTCGGTATAAGCGCGATCCAGGAAATTCGCGATCACGTCATCCCGATGCATCTTGGGATCTTTTTGGAACGCGAACTCTGCATCCGCCTGGTTGCCTTCGGCAGGGAAGCGGACATAGTCAAACTGGATTTCATCCACGCCCGACGCCGCTACGTACTTAGCCAGCGCAATGTTGTAGTCCTGGACTTCTTTATTGGAACTGTCAGACCACACCAGCTTGCCATTTTCACGCCAGGGCTGGTGCAGGCTTCTGGATTGCACCGCCAGCTCTCCGTGGTGCTGCGCGATGTTGTCATCCCGGAAAAGCGCCTGCCGGGCAATTACATGCATATCCTGTGAATGCAGGAAGCGTACATACTTAGGCAGATTGGTGATCGGATAGTTATGGATCTTCTTAGCCAGCGGATGCTGGAACGGAATGTTGATGGTTCCGTCACTGTCCTTTATGTCAAAGACCACGGCGTTTCCACCTGCCTGGTGCCAGCGCTTAACCAGGTCAATACCATGCGCGCTGCCGGCCGTGCCGCCTGTAAGATAAATGGCCCGTACCTCAGTCTCTTTTGTGAACGGGCGCGATTTTTCGACGATCGGTTGCGGCTCAATGCCGGGAATCAGGACCGTATCGTCTCTCTTGAAACTGGTCTTGCCATTATTTGCCTTGGCGATTGCATCCACGTACTCAGCCACCGTCATATAAGAAGATTCTGTCAGATGGCCGCGAGCTAAAAATTGTGCGGTGGTAACGGCCTTTGCCGTATATGTGATCGTGCCCGGAGGCAGTTGCTGGGGTTGCGCTGCGGCGGTTGGCGGATTTTGCGCAGCTGGCGCCTGCTTGTCAGCAGGAGAAGCAGCTTGAATCTGTGAGTGCCGTGTGAGAACTGCCACTGCAACAATCAGCCCAAGCACAATCAGGGCCGCGGAAGAGATGAAATGTAGCTTCTTGGGTAACATAGGACTCTTTCCCAGGGTCTTTGAAGGCATCTTAACACGCGTCCGGGTACTCTGATCAAAGATCAAAATGGCTGGAGTGCTTGTCCTTTTGTCACTCACTCTGCATCTAAAGTTTTGAGTGTAGATGGATGAGCTGTTGACAGATGAGTAATGACAACTCATTGGCTCGCAACTCCATCTCACAATTTCACCTCCAGTTTTGGAGAGCTCTTCGGGCGAAAGAGAAGAGAGGCAAGGAATTATGAGGACTGGCTTTAATACTGCACTTGATCCCACACGGCGCAGCTCTGATGCGCAGGACTTTGATTCCACTCTGCGTCGGAAGATTGTTGGCCAGGACCCGGCCATTGAAAAAGTGGTGGAAATTTACCAGATGTTTCTTGCCGGGCTGAACGCTCCCGGGCGTCCTGTGGGAAACCTTCTCTTTCTTGGCCCCACCGGTTCAGGTAAGACCCGCGTGGTGGAAGCCATGGCGGAAACCCTTTTTGGCGATCCACGGGCAGTTCTCAAGATTGATTGCGCGGAATTTCAGCACAGCCATGAAATCGCCAAGCTGATCGGCTCCCCCCCAGGCTATCTCGGACATCGCGAAACCCATCCGTTGCTTACCCAGGAAGCCCTTAACCAGTGGCATTCGGAAAAACTCAAGCTTACCTTGCTGCTTTTCGATGAGATCGAGAAAGCCAGTGACGCGCTTTGGCAGCTTCTGCTCGGCATCCTGGATAAAGCTACGCTCACTCTGGGAGATAACCGCCGCGTTGATCTTTCACAGTGCCTGATCGTGATGACATCAAACCTTGGCGCCCATGAAATGGATGATCTCATGACGGGCGGCCTGGGTTTCGGCAATACCCGGCGTGTGGGACAGGTAGACTCGGCGCTCGACGACAAAATCACCCGTACTGCGCAGGACGCGGCCCGGCGCAAGTTCTCACCTGAGTTCATGAACCGCATCGACAAGATCGTGGTGTTCAAGACCCTCAGGCCTGAACATCTGGAGCAGATTCTGGAAATCGAACTTGGCATGGTGCAGCAACGCATCCTTCAAGCCACTGGCAATAGCCAGTTCGTATTCTCCTGCACCGCTCCGGTTAAAGCGTTTTTGCTTGAAGAAGGAACAGATCCCAAATACGGAGCACGACATTTAAAGCGGTCCATAGAAAAGAACGTGGTATTTCCTCTGGCGAACCTTGTTGCAACCAGCCAGATCAAGCTGGGCGATTTCATCCGTATTGATCGCAAAGATAACGTGTTAACGTTTACCAAAGAAGCTGAAGGCGCTTTGGTACCGGTGCTGCTGGAAAAATACGGAGAGATGAATCAGGGATCGCAACTCGCTGCCAAGGCAGGACGGGGTGCCGGTAAATCTCCCCGGGATTTTGGCGGAATCTCACCGCTGCTGGATCGGAAATAAGCACCAATTGGAGATATGGTAATTTCTTAGTTGCTTGAGAGTTTTTTCTGTAATCCCGAAGCTAAGCGAGGGATCCATATAGTTACGACTCATTTTCGGTGAACAGATATGAAAAGCGGGAATAGATATTGGTGATGATAGGGATCCCTCGCTTAGCTCGGGATCAAAAAAACTACCCCTTCTTCAACTCAATCAGCACCAATCGCGCGACTTCCTTCAGGGTTTCAAAAACTCCTTTACCTTGAAAAGCTACTGCTTCGAACACAGGTTCATCTTTTCTGGCGAGTTCGCGTTTCAGCTCTTCCACGGCCATTGCGCTGGGTAGGTCGCGTTTATTCAGTTGCAGGACGTAGGGGATTTTCTTGAAGTCGTAGCCATGCTCTTTCAGGTTTTCCTGCAGATTATCTAGAGCTTCAATATTGGCGTCCAGGCGCTCTTCCTGCGAATCGCCCACAAAGACCACTCCATCCACTCCACGCAGGATCAGCTTTCTGCTGGCATCGTAAAAAACCTGGCCGGGGACGGTATAAAGATGGAACCGGGTACGAAAACCACGCACGGTACCCAGATCTAAGGGAAGAAAGTCAAAAAATAGCGTACGGTCGGTCTCCGTCGCCAGGGAAATCATCTTGCTCTTTTGTTTATCGCTCGTTTTCTCAAAAATATGTTGTAAGTTCGTGGTCTTACCGCCCAAACCGGCGCCGTAATAGACGATCTTGCAATTAATCTCACGAGCAGCAAAATTTATAAAACTCAAGACTCTCCTAGCATTCGGGCCACCGCAAACCGGCGCTTAGTTCCGAACGAAGCATGTTGCTGAAAGACTTTTTTATATCATATCGGACAGAAGTAGCAGCGGCATCCTATTTTATGCTGTCCGCGTTGGTAACAAAGCTCTTATATCCACGAAAATACCCCAAAGGTAACATGCCTATGGTTTCTGCGCCTGCGGCGGCAACGGGTAATAACCCTCCTTGGCAAAAACCTTCAAATTCGGACGGAGCACGCGAACATCGATGGTGCGAAATGAGGTCGATTTCGTGGCCTGGGTGGTATAGCCAAGCGTGTACTGGTTGCGGGCAGTGTCAGTGATCTGCGCATACGCCAGTTCGATTCCCTGGCGATCAAACTCCGCCATCATATCGCCCGCGGTGTCGGCCACATAACGAGGAAGGATATTCCCTGTTCCGAACCCTGGCACGCGAATGCGTCCGGCTTTGTCATAGATCGGGATGGCGGCGGTATCCACACCAACTCCGTAGATGCTGATGTTGTTGGAGAGAAGAATTCTTTTTACTTCGTCGTATCCCGCATTGCTGCCTAGCTCGCGACCATCGCTAACCACGAAAATAATGCGCCGGCGGCCTTTTTCGCGTTTACCAAGGTCCTGGGCTGCACGCAGGATCGCGTCATTCAAGACATAAAATTCCCGTGGCGCAGTCTGGTCGCTTCCCGGAGTGCCAGCGTTGGGATCGTTCACCGAATGCCCGTTTATGCTCGGGCCGCCTCCCATAGGGCCTCCCAGTATGGGCGGACCGCTTCCACGACCTGGGCGCTTGATGCGCTCCAGGCTTGCCGTAGAGACCGCAGCTGCACCGGTGAAACCCGAAATCTGCTGCACCGTATGGCCGTAGCGATACAAAGCTACCTCGTCAAACTCAGTGAATGCCGAGATCAGAACTGGCAGGGACTCATTGACCTTCTTCATCGTGCTGGAAGGCAAATCCGTGGCGACAACGATGGCCGCGGAAAGTGGAAACGGATCGGCAGTGAAAAATTTGAGCTGCTGAGGAACGCCGTCCTCATACACCTTGAAATCAGCAGAATTCAGGCCAGACACCAGCTTGCCGGCAGCATCTTTTACCCTTACCGGAATCTGAACAAAATTGACGGCAACGCTCATTTTGTAAAGATCATCACGTGTGCTGGCCACGCCGCTCTGACCCGGCGTTGGACGTTGTGCCTGGGGTGTTGGAGTCGCGGCGGCTTCCGGCAGATCCGGGTGGACATTCTTTGGTGCCTGGGGAGCGCTATCAGGAAACTGGTTTGGCTGATCGGGCTTGGGTTGTGGCGCGTCAGGAACGTTTTGCTGGGATTGTTTCTTGGGGGTCGGGCCGTCTGGAAGGTTTTGATTCTGTTGGCAAACAACAGGTATACCTGCCAGCAACAAGGCGCAAATCAGCCCTTTCATCCCGAAGGTCAACCTAGGCATTCACTCCTCCTACCACTTAGAACGTATCATTAGAACGTAAAAGGGCCCGTAAGTTTGCACATGCTCCCGGCCAGGCCGGCTCTGTATCAATTGTAATGCTTAGCAGGCACTTGCAAGGCAACTCAGCTGCATCTAATACAATAGATCAAACATATTAGCCAGGAAAGGCAGTGCTCAAAGGCCGTGATGCGGACTTTACTTTTTATGTTTGCGCTTGCATTTCTTCTCCTGCCCGTGGCGAATAGCCAGACGCAGGAAAGCAATCCACCATCCTCTCAACAGGCCCCTAAGCAGGGAACTACCAACGACCAGGGCAAGGTTCCAATTTTCCGTAAGAACGTGAACCTGGTCAACGTTGTCTTTACCGTTAAGGATAAGCACGGCTTGTTGATCCCTAACCTTGAGAAAGACCATTTCGATTTGCTGGAAGATGGGAAGCCGCAGACCATCAAGTATTTTTCCGCTCTCACGGACCAGCCCCTTACGATTGGCTTGCTCATAGACAGCAGTTACAGCATGAATCGGACCCTGCCCGAGGAAAAAGTAGTTGCTGGCGGCTTTTTACAGAAGGTCGTCACGGATAAAGATCTGGCTTTTGTTATCAGCTTTGATGTTTCTGTGGACCTGCTGCAGGACCTGACCAGTAGCATGCATCTTCTGCGTGAAGGTCTCGACAAAGCGCGAATCAATACCAACACAGCAGGCATGGCTCCCATGGGACGACCCGGCCCGGTGCCCACCACCGGTGGCCAAAACAAGGGCACGTTGCTGTTCGATGCCGCTTATCTGGCGTCCGATGAAATTTTGAGCAGGCAGTCCGGGCGCAAAGCGATGATTATTCTTACCGATGGCGACGACGTGGGCAGCAAGCTCCGCCTGAAAGACGCCATTGAAGCCGCGCAAAAAGCTGACGTGATTGCCTACGTATTGCTCATTACTGATCCTGGGTTTCCCTCTAATTATGGCGACATGAACAAGCTGACGGAGCAGACTGGCGGGAGGACCATTACAGTGAGTCGCTCGGACAAGATAGACAAGGCATTTTCCGAGATCGCCGCTGAGTTACGCAGCCAATATTTGCTCGCTTACACTTCCACAAATGAGGTGAATGACGGCAAATTCCGCCGTCTTGAAGTCAAATCAAAAGACGGATACAAAATTCAGGCACGCAAAGGATACTATCCCCCGAACGATACCCG
>Ga0206965_10191_pt1 | contig 19311 bp, 17 predicted proteins | sample Alteio_BWOrgHeat_26_FD_152973 | JGI IMG/M metagenome (GOLD analysis project Ga0206965, IMG submission 152973) | Enriched cells from forest soil in Barre Woods Harvard Forest LTER site, Petersham, Massachusetts, United States -... | ecosystem: Environmental > Terrestrial > Soil > Temperate forest >...
GTAATTAATCCTGACTAATATGAAAGGTCGTCCCGCTGGATTGATAGGTATTGTTATATTATTATTACTACCAAAAGCCCATCCCTATGGGACTGAATTATGAAAGAAGTTTATTGTTAATCGGGGATTCTATTTTAGTGTCTGTTTCGGAGTATTATTTTCGCTAACTGCTCTGCTTGAGTTCTTAATTCATTAACAGCGGTGGTTTCCCACAACATTCCTTTTAAGTTAGAACCAAGTGTAAATAAATTGGCATGTTTATTTCCATTTCTATCAACTAACTGATAAGTTTCGGTATCAGCATTGATGCCTAATTTGAGTTCATCTTGTGTTATTATTCCTTTCATCAAACAATTCTTTAGAAAACTTTTCTCCAACAGCATTAAGTCGGTTTCAGGTCCTGTACAATTGATCACTCTTGACACATTAATCTCCTCCTTTTGTTTATGATTTTTACTATAAAACTCAACTTTTACAGAGTCGGGTGTTTCTGAAATATCAATTAGTCTTCCGGCAAATATCTTTAGTTTTCCTTCGATTCTCAGATGCTGCATTTTATCATGAATCTGCAATGGAATCCTATGTCTTGCCACACCCCAAAGATGTCTTAGCCGAGACATGAACAATCGCTTTTCATTGACAGTAAGTTTTTGCCAGATTCTTTGGGTGAAAGGGCGTAATGAATCAATAATCGGTTCTGCTGATAAGCCGAATTCACGAATCAGTTTGATATGTTTATTGAATAGTTTGGTAATGTCGTATAAGGTGGCATCCTCTTTCAGTTCTTCGATTAAATTGGTGTATTTTATACCACTATGTCGGTGAGGCAGAATATTAAATCCGTTAGGTGATATGGAATAGATTTCATTATCAAAACCATGCTCCAGTAAGCCGGAAACAGTATCAACCATTGTTAAACCATTGCCGATAATCAGGATTGGCTTTTTGGAATTTGTATTGCTTACGCAATCAATATTCCAGGGGTTTTGAAAATACTTTTTGCTATTAAAAAAGGAGGTATTTTTTATCTTCGGGTTTCCGGGAATATTGTTGCCTGAAGCTATCACACAGGCATCGAAAGTAAGCGATTCATTATCACTTAAAACTACCGAAACCGTTGTCTCATCAACATCAAGGTCTATTACATAAGCTTCAATGATATTGATTTTAACCTTACCGGCATTTTTTGAATGGATAGTTTCTTTCCAGATATCAGTAAGATATTGCCCGTATAAATATCGTGGAAGAAACGAATTTGCTATAATTGTTTTATCCTTATTTTGGTATGCCGATTGTTTCATTACCCAATCCAGAAAATGATTCGGATCATCAGCAAATGCACTCATTTTAGCAGTGGAAACATTGAGCAGATGCTTCTTAGAATAAGGACTAAATGCGACCCCTTTATTAAAAGTTTCGCGCTCGTTTATGATAGTTATTTCTATTGGCTCGATAGTGTTATTAATCAATTGAACAGCGGTCATCGTCCCCGAAAAACCGCCGCCTATTATTCCTATTTTTCTCATACTATATCCCTTGTTTGCAATCTGTGTTTCATCAGGCGGCAAAGATATACAATAAATTGTTAGACCCGTATCCTTTTACATTCTTGTTTTTCCCATTTAGCCCACTGTTTGCTTCAATGAAATGCACTTCGATGAAGGATAATAAAAAGCATTTTTAAGAAATATTATAAGACTTTATTCTTTAATAAACTTCCCTGTCCATGTCTCATTATCATCCGTTAATGCATAGAAATACATTCCATCACTTAGGAATGAAACATCAACAATATAAGGCTCTTTGGCATTGGATACCGTTGTTGACAAGAGTGTCCTGCCCGTTACATCTCTTATTTGAAATTGAGAGTTGAGAATCGAGAGCTGACAGGAAATGGTAAAGCTGTTAATAGTAGGATTTGGAAAGGTAAAACAACGATTTGAATTGACTGTGATTTCATTAATACCTGTTGTGATATCATGTGCTGTAGAGGAGGATGTACATCCGCTGGCATTGATCACTTTTACTGAGTAGCTGCCGTTTTGGGTTACTACATAGTAGTCATTTATTGCCCCTGAAATCAATAAAGAATTTCTATACCATTGATTGCCGGATAGAGCGCTGGAATGCAAAGTATCATTGCTTTGAGTTATTACAGGTTGGACGGGAGGATTGAAAACAGTGAAATAAAATATTAGCACACTGGTGTCAGAAAATATTCCGCAGGCAGTAGAATCGAATGCTATAAGAGTAATGGTATCATAGCCTGTGTGAGAAATGAGATGAACCGGATTTGTGGAATCACTGGTGCCGCCGCCTGAAAATATCCAATGAAAAGAGGTAGCATAACTGCTGGCATTTATAAAATGAACGTATAGAGGTTTGCAACCATCAGTAGAGTCCACAATAAAGTAACTACGAACCGAATCAGTTGGGATGACACTGACATTCTCGGAAGCCGTTCCTGTGCAACCATAGCCATCGGTAACAGTAACAGTGCAGAGTCCTGTTGCTGTAACGGTTATAGATTGTGAAGTGGAAGAAGTATTCCAAATATAGGAGGAATAATTTCCAGCATTTAATGAAACAGAATCGCCCTGACAGAAAGTTGTCGGACCATTTGCTGTAATAATTGGAGTGGGATTTGGATTAATTGTAAAAGAATGTGTCCCTGTTCCTGCACAACCAAAAGAATCGGTAACAGTGATGCTGTATGTGCCGGTAACATTGACATATATTGATTGCGTTATAGTGCCAGTACTCCAAAGATAGCTTACATAATTAGCCATAAAAAGAAGAGTCGAATCTCCTGCACAGGCAAAGAGATTGCCGGAAATGTGAGGCACAACACTATCCACAGTAACTATAGCATGAGCCGAGGCAGTGCATCCACCACTTCCGGTAACTGTTACAGAATAGCTATTTGATGAGGAAACTATAATAGTTTCTGTAGTTTCCATATTTGACCAAAGGTACAAAGAGCCAGGATTTCCGGCATCTATCGTTAATGAATCTCCATAACAGATGGTATTAAAAGGAGCCATGTTAATTAATACAGGACTTGCCAATGTAACATGAAACGTATCTGTAAAGTTCTGTAAAATATCACAGCCATAAATGCCTTGAACCTGTACCCAATAATCGCCACTATTATAAATTGTAGTAGTTTGCACGGTATCTCCTGTTGACCACAAGTAACTCAAACCACCACTGTTTGCAACAAGTACGGCACTGTCATTACATACAGTAGTATCCCTGTTAATCACGGGAGGAAAGGGTAGTAAAGCATAAGCAGCATCAATATTATTGGGAAGCCCGCCTTGACATAAATTGTTTCCAACCGAAACCGCATTATGAATGAAGGTACAACCTGCACCAATGACATTTGGTGAATCAATAGCATCCAGATAGTGTGTATTATCTTTGGAAATATAAATTTTATTGTCAGGACCCAACTGTAGTGCACCAGCTACAACACTGAATGTTGCTACAGTATATTGCGAAGCCAGGATTGTCGCCTGGTTATTGGAAGAAATATCATATTGATAGATTACATCATTGAAAATATCCCCGGAAGTATAGAGTTTTTTGCTGTCAGACGAGAAAGTTAATCCATAATTATAGTAACCCGCGAATTGAATTATATCAATAGGGTTTGAAATTATTCCTGTGGAATTATCGAAATCATACAACTCTATCTTATTACTTCCAAACAAAGCATTTGCCAGTTTCTTTGTGTTTGGAGAGGCTTTCAGATACCCTACATAATCGTTTCCTGATATATATGTTCCTACATTATTAACGACAGGGTTTGCAATTCCTGCGATAGAAACAAGGTAACAGTAATAAGAATCATCATTATACCCATGAGTGATCACCCAATAATCAATACCATTGCAATGCCTTACCGCAACTAACTTTTCGCAGGCTTGACTCAGCAGTTGAATGTTCTTTATTGTTACATCTCCCAGCCCTATATTTATGGACATATTGACTTCCGAATAACAGATGCCATGGTATCCCATGAATGCATCAGCAGTAAAAATATAATAGATAGTTGTACTGCCTGGTTTTGGCACAATCAAGGCTGATTGCGTCGTAGAAATATTTCCAAACAACCCATATCCATTCGGCATCTGGGCATTGTTTCTATTCCATACCGAAACACCGTTGGTATAGAGCAATAAATTGCCGGCACTGTCAGAAATTGAGGCACATCCCTCTTGAGTTGCCAAGGCACTTCCGTTAACATTAACGGGGCTTCCGGAACTAAAATCCAATGCGCAATTATTACCAAAATACCAGTGTTGGTTTTGATAAAAATTTTGAGCATGTCCTATTTTACTTCCCAGAATAATCAATACTATCATCATTATCTTTTTCATATCTGTGGAGTTTTTATACTCCAAAGTTACGAAGGTTTTTCAGCCCTTCCAAATTTATTTTCAAGTGTTTTAAAAATATTTTTATTTTCTTGTTTTTGCTGCAACTATCGCTCTGAAGGCCCGTATAAATGCTGCTTTCAATACATCTTAGTTCGGTTTTGCTGCAACACTCCGAATATAGAAAAAGAGACTCTTAAAACATTAATCCTTTATAGTGTCTGATACATCAACATTTTATTCTTTACTAAACTTCCCTCTCCATGTTTCTTTATGATTAACGATTAGTGTTTGAAGAATAGAAAGAATAGAAATGGCATTATATAAAATTACTTCAATACTAGTGATAGCAAGGCAAACACTCCGCGTAATTATAAGCATCATCCTTTTATTGTAGCAGCCCAAAAAGGCTTCTATCATAGAAGGATGAAAGTATAAAATTGGGAAGGTAAAAAGAGTGCCAACACTTTCGATTTTTAAAGACAATTATAACAATAATAAATCCTTAAAAAGGCTTTATTCTATATGATTTTATTCTTTAATAAACTTCTCACCCAATGAATTGTCCTTTAATAATATGAGCTTAGAAATTTAATTCATTCTGCTTTTATTAATAGTTTATTCTACCTTATCTTCTTCCAGAATTTCATGAATATAGTAATGTTTGAGATAGTCATAGAAGGAATGTTTATCTATCAATGAAGCAACAAAATTTGAAATGATTGCAGCCAGCATAAGATGCAATATTAAATTGTTTCTGTTGGTCATTTCCAAGACCAGAATCGCTGATGTAAAAGGTGCTCTCGTGATGCCTGTCAAGAAGGATACCATTCCTGCGAGTATCATCAGGTTAGTATCAGAATCGGACAAGTGAAACCATCCCGAAAGTACAGAACCTATGCTTCCTCCCGCGCTTAATCCCGGGGCAAAGACACCTCCCGCAGCACCTGTTGTAAAAGATAATATTGGTCCTATAATTCTTAATAAAGGCATGTACCAATGTGTATATTTATCGGCAGTAAATAGTGTGGATGTCAGCAAAGATTTTCCGGAACCTAAGACTCCTGCATTAATGAAATAAGCTAATGAAGCCATAGCTAATGAACAAAATAATAAGTAAAAAATATGATGAATGTTCTTCTTTAATACTGCTTTCCATTTTAAAATATACCATATAATTTTCGCCATAATACTTCCTGAAAGCCCTGCTATAATGGCAACTAACAAAACACCTAAAAGTATAAAGCTTGATAAATTTGTAACATCAGGAAAACCTATATAAAGATAGGAACCTACCAAACTTTGCACCGTCAATCCTGCTATAATAACAGCCGTAAAGATTGCTGATTTGAAATAACTGAAGTGCATCTTAGTAAGTTCTTCGATGGCAAAGACGATACCTCCGAGAGGGGTATTAAAAGCCGCAGCCAATCCCGCTGCTGCCCCTGTCATTATCATGTTTTTCTTGGAAGTTTTGGGCCACCATGCGGGCAAAGATTCATTAATTTTTCTGAAGATAGAACCTGATATTTGAATGGTCGGACCTTCCCTTCCGATAGCTCCACCACCTATCACCATGATGATGCTTGAAAGTATTTTTATGAAGATAATCCGGAGACTTAAAAGCTTTTTTATTTTATCATTATTCTTTGGTGTTGCAAGTTCTACAGCAGCCATTACTTGCGGGATTCCACTACCTCTGGAATAGGGTGCAAATGTTTTTACCAACCATCTTGCTGCGATGAAACAAACAGGTGTAATGATGAATAATAACCATGAATGGTAATTAAAAATGACTGTTGACAATGACTCCGCAGCAGCAAAACATTTTGCATAAAATACCGCCACCAAACCCGTGATTAAAGATGCTGCCCAGAAGGGTATTGCCTGTAATATATTTTGTTTGAGTTTCTCATTCTTGATTCTGTCAAAAGACTTCTTTGAAAAATTTCTGACAAATAAAATTAGTTGCTTCATTATTCTTGTTTATACAATCTTAGAATGAGATTATTAAGGCTGCAAAATTAGAAAAGAATAAAGCAATAAGTTATTTAAGAAATTTAGCACGGTTTTTGTTAAATAAAAAACCAGAAAAGAATGTATGAAACGAAAGCAAAATATTAACAAAGCAGTAAGCATATTTCTTTATGTGGTAGCTTTATATTATTTGCTGCCTTTCCGCCCGATGTATTTATATTATTCTTCTCAATATCAAACATCAGAAGTAATTATTAATCAGAATGAGGCGAATCAGGCTGATAAAGCCGCAACATTCCAAACAACATTACACCATAACAAGGATACCTTCCCCAAGAAAGAAAAGGTTCGTTTTTTCTTTGATACAGGTATTGCGGTATCCCCTTGTTCTATTACTTTTATTCCGAATAACAAGAACGAAAGGCTTCATTTTTTATATACATTTTATAAGGATCCGTTTACACTTTCTAATTCTTCGAGGGGTCCTCCGTTAGCATAGTTTATTATCAACTGATTCGCTTCAACACTCGCGAATCATGATTCCATTTTCATTTAATGGAATACTTATTTTAAGAGATTTTTTCTTCATGAAAAACCTTCTTAAACAGTTCAAATTAATAATATAAATTGTCTAACATTAATAAAATAATAGAATATGAAAACGGTAAAATTTTTAATCATAATTGTCCTTTCTTCCATGATGTTCTCATGTGTAAGTACCAAGAAATATAACTCCTTGAATGAGAGTTATCAAAAAACCTTAGAAGAAAACAGAAACTACGCAGGGCAGGTAGATAAACTGAAAACAGAGAATAACGGGCTTGAATCTTCTAACAGGGAATTGGCGAGTAAAAACAAGTTGCTTGACGAACAGATAGCCTATCTTAGGTCAAGCGGAAACCAGGTCATCAATACCTTGCAGGACATGTCCGTATTGTCTGCCAAACAGGCTGAAAGCATGAAGGAATCTTTGAAAAATCTTTCTGAAAAGGAGGCTTTTATCAATGGACTTCAGGCAGAGATGAGGCGTAAGGATTCATTGAATATGAACCTGGTGATGAACCTGAAAAGCAGCCTCAAAAATATCAACGATGATGATGTAAATATTAAAGTTGAAAAGGGTGTCGTATATATTGACATCTCTGATAAAATGTTATTCGCCACAGGGCAATATAATGTTACCGAAAGGGCGCGTATGGTCTTAGGAAAAATTGCCAGTGTATTGAATGCTCATCCCGAATTGGATGTAATGGTAGAAGGACATACGGATAATGTTCCGATTCATACTGAATTTATGAATGACAACTGGGATTTAAGTGTCATGCGCGCCACATCTGTGGTGCGAATTCTGGAGCAGCAATACAAAATAAGTCCAGTAAGAATGTCTGCCGCAGGACATGGAAAATATGACCCTATTGCTTCCAATGATACTTCTGATGGAAGAGCGCAAAACCGCAGGACACGCATCATTGTGCTGCCTCAACTTGATCAGTTCTTCAATCTGCTGGTGAAGAAATAAGGCTCTTTTATTAACTGTAAAAAGAAGAATTCATCTGAAATTACATTGATAAAAAGTTTTAGGATTTAAGATCACCAACAAAACAAATTAATGTCATGTTAAAGCATTTTAAAAAACAAGGCTTCTGGAGTCAGACGATTACAATTTACTGGTTATTGATAGTATTATCATTAATAGTAATTGGTAATATTATCCTGATTTTAATTGTCTGACTTCGTAACCTTTTAGTAAAGATTGGAATATGGATTTCCAACAAAACAATTGCCCCACTGATTAGATTTTTTTTTATATATTTATAGTTATTATGTTTCATTTTTAAGACCTGGCGGACTTCAAACTCTGCCGGGTCTTTTGTTTAAATTTCTCATCGGCAAAATTACAGATTGTTTAATCCTCCTGCAAGTTTATTTGAAAGATTGGGAAAAAGAATCTCGCATTTGACTTGATGAATGAGGAATCGTTATTAAGAAAATAGTTATCTTTCATTTCTCAAAAACCTTCCTTCCTTTCATTACAATATTCCAAACAAAAGAAGAAGGATTCTTCAAGCATTTACAAGCTTTCTAAACATCTTTATAGATACTCCTTAGATTCCTTACTTTTCTTCTGAATAATCTATCCTTATTGTTCACTATCTTTACCTTTATCTTCCCTTATCTAATACCTTTCTTTTCATAAAAAAGCAACGACCACGTAAATACTTAGGAAGTCCACAGAAATCCTTAGCATTTCTGTATTAATCCTTAGGATTTGTGATGTAATCCTAAGGATTATATTGGAAATGCTTAGGATTTGTGTAGTCATCCTTAGGATGAATAAGGTGATACTAATGATTTGTCTCTTCATCCTTAGGATTAGCTCGGTAATCCTTAGGATTTGTGAAGTAATACTTAGGATGAACAGAGAGATGCTAAGGATTTCTGTGGACTTCCTAAGTATTTACGTGGTCGTTGCTTTTTTATGTATAAATGCCTCTAAAAGGTCGTTAGATGCTCCTTTTATTTGTCTAAGGATATTATAAATATGGCGAAACGGGATGCTACTATAAGGTGGCACACATCTTTTTAATGACCAAATCAAACCCTTGTGGTCCGTCTTTGGTAATTAATTGATGCATCAGATGAACATAATCGCCTTCTTTCAAACCTTTTATTAAGATCTCTGCAGGAATTGTAGGACAAAGTCTAGTGAAAATATCCCCCTTTAGTGAAATCCACCAATCGTGTGCACTTCTTAGAGGACCTCCTTCGTGAGTTGCCTTCATAATGCCTTCGATTCTCGTGTTTTTCAATCCCCATTGTTGCTTGCCACGAGGGGTAATGGTCTTCGTTCCAAAACCACCCGTTTTAAAAACATCAAGAGCTTTAGTAGGATTATTATTTGCAAAGTTTTGGAACTCGAATAAGATGGCTTGAAGAGCATTAATGAGGTTTGTATGCGCCTGTTCGACACCTGCAGCATCAGAATCTCCATAGGCTTGCGAATATCCCAAAGCCGCCGTAATTTGAACAGGGTCAATGCTCACATAAGGGCTGGTAGCAGAGGTTTCAATCATGTCCTTAGTCTGTTTTGCAATGTCCGCTTTACTGCCTTCAAGATTCAATACTCCAATAATCTTCCGTTGCATCTTTAATGCACCCATCAGGATGATAGTATTATTATTAATGACACAATATTCGCTCTTATGTTGCAACCTTCTTTTGTCTAATTTGCCAAATCGCATGAAGTCAAAAATAAGATCATCTTCCGAAAACTCGGCTTCCACTTCCATACCATATTTAAGGTTACCTTTTTCCATATTAATGGGGTTAATAAAAACTTCCCGAAACATTTTCTCACCCAATAATTCAATCAAATTATCTTGAGAAAATTCTTCTCTTACCTGAAGGAAATTCTTAGTAGATTTCCTGGAATCAAATTCATCAAAAGGGCACAGTGCCGTGCCATATTCCTTCTTAAAATACCTCTTGATTTGTTTCTCTGATAATTCACCGATTGGCTGATCTTTAATAAGACCAATCATTCTCTTTTTCGTTTCTAAATTAATTTCTTGCATACTCTTTTATAATTAAAATTTCTGCGTCCGGCAGTGCGGTCCTGAAATAATATTCAGGGTACAAAATTAGTATTATATGAATGAGCGGAGTGCAGGACTGATTTATTTTAATGTTATTTAATTTCGTTTGGTATATTCGCCCAATGAAAAAATCCTCCGAGGGAATCAAAAAAATTATGAACAGGAAGCTGGTATTTATATTCTTTGTTTTGGGCATGAATACCTATTTTGTGGCTGCACAAAAGACTAATCCCAAGACCCAGAAACCTGTCACTACATCCCAAAAAACAGAAGTGAATGAATACGCCGAAACTGACAGGAAAGCCCTGCTGCTGCCTGATTCATTGACAGCTACTACTGATAATATTGCAGCATTCATTACTAATAATTTCAATACCGATAAAGAAAAAGTTAGGGCGATATTTATCTGGATTGCTACCAACATTCAATATGATGTTGACAATATGTTTGCTATAAATTTTTATGAAAAGAAGGAAGATAAAATCACAAAACCGCTGAAGACAAGGAAAGGGATTTGTGAGAATTATGCAGCTCTGTTCACGGATATTTGTTTGAAGGCAGGAATAAAATCATATATGGTGGAAGGATATACAAAACAGAATGGATTTACAGATTATATTCCTCATGCCTGGTGTGCTGCAATGGTTGATTCTGCTTGGTTTCTGTTTGATCCCACATGGGGCTCTGGATATATTAATAGTGGTAAGTTTGTAAAGAAAATCAATAATGATTACTTCAAAGCGCGACCATCTTATTTGATAAAATCGCACATACCTTTTGATTATTTGTGGCAGTTTTTAAATTATCCGGTTACCAATCAGGAATTTTATGAAGGAAAAACAGAACAGGATAAATCAAAGCCATATTTTAATTATCAGGATTCTATTATTGCCTATGATAATTTAAGTCATATAGACCAACTATCCGCATCTGCCATACGTATTGAAGCAAATGGAGTCAGGAATTCCATGATATTTGACCGCCTTCATCATATCAAAGCAGAGATAGAAAACATAAGACAAAATCAAATTGTTTCGCTCTATAATTCCGCTGTTTCAGATTATAATGATGCGATAAATTATTACAATGATTTTATACAATATCGCAATAAACAATTTACTCCGAAGAAAACTGATCCTGAGATTCAAAGTATGATAGATGTCGCGGATGATAAGGTAAAAGCTTCTAGAAAGAAATTGAAAGAAATAAAAGATCCCGATGCAAATATTTCTTCTTCTATGATGCAACTTACAAAGTCTTTGGATGAAATTTCAACACACATTCAAGAGCAGCAAGATTGGCTGAAAATATATTTCAGCAAAGGAAAAGCGGGACGAAAGAACATGTTTTATGATCGTAAGGTTAGCTGGTTTGGAATACCTTTGAACTGATGAATTGGTATATATGAAGGGGTTTTGTCTCATTCCTTCGAAACAGAGTTTCATCATCAAAAAATTACTCCAAAATAATGTTATAAACAATCAGCTATTTGATGAGGATAGTTTTAGAATTATTTAAAACCACTTTTATCATGGAATTCCTTCTTGAATATATAAGATTGTCTTTTTAATTCTTAATCTTCATTACATAAATAATGCTTAATTTTGTGCTCTGAATAATTAAAACGAGATCGAATGAAGCATAGCTTTTTTGTAATATTAGCATTTGTAATTTTGTTTGCGAATACTATTTTTGCTCAATCGGGAAGAGTGATCATTCCCTATGATACCGCTAACTTCTATATCGAAAGTGATACAAATAAAATCTATACTTATGCCGATTTCATGCCACAATTTCCGGGTGGCGATGATTCCCTGAATGCCTTTGTGAGAAGGAATGCGAAGTTTCCCGAGAAGGCTTTTAAAGATGGAATTTCCGGTAAGGTTTGGTTCACTTTTGTCATTGATACGCAAGGAAGATTGAAGAATGTGAAAGTTCTTTCGAGCCTTAGGAAGGATTGTGATATGGAAGGTCTTCGTGTAATTTCATTGATGCCAAATTGGATTCCCGGAATGAGGGATGGCAAGAAGGTAGAGGTGAATTATAATTTCCCTATGGAATTTGTCATCCATAAGAAATGAGATATTCTTAGAAATAAAATGGATGAAACAGGAATTTAGTAACCCTGTTATATTCCAAAGACGGGAACATTACCTTTATCAGGTTCAACAGATCAAAGGCTGTATTCACTGCCTTTGACTTCGTATTTATTTGTGACAAATCAACATCCAATGAGAAATAATATTGACGGTGCCGGTCTAAATTTGGAAGGTCATTTCCATTATATGACACAGGGTTCATTCTCGCTCCCAGCATACCGTCGGCACCATATCCGAAGGCAACATTCAACCATCTCGGAACAGCACTGCTTCTGTTCATAAAATCATACATATTGATAGAAACCCAATCTGAAAGTCCGTTATAATCCTTGATAGCATTGGAAGGAAAATCATTACCCAGCAAGTCAGGTCGCAAATCGGCTTCCGGTGAATGATGATATGAAAACTTCAACTGAATCCGCTGCTGCCCCCATGCCAATTGCTCGCCAATGCAAATGAAAGCACCGGCAAAGTTGGCAGTCATGTCACCAATGGAAAAACCATATTCAGAAGATAATCCATCTAAACATTCAAAGGTGGTATTATATGCAGCACCAACTAAACCACCATACCAAGTAGCTTGATTCTTTTTCACTCCTGCCCAATTCAATACATCTATTCCTAGGCTTCCCAAATAATATGCTACCACACAATGGCCACCTTTATCCATCTGCAACCATTCACCATTATCATCAAAGAAATGGAAACTACTTTGAGGATAATTTTTGTACCAAAGTTCATACAATCCAAACATTGAAGATACATACATGGCACCAGCAGTTACGCCAATAATCTTCATCCGTTGCTGGTCATAAGTTGGGGAAGGATCGAAGAAATTCAGTTTCTGATTCTGGGAAAAAGATGGAAGATTGAAAGAAGTAAGAATAAGAAGTATCGAAAAAGAAAGCAGTGTGTTTCGCATCGTTTCTATTTACGAGTGCAATGTATTTTCGAATGCTTTAAGAATCGCCAATGCCCTTTCTTTAGTGGAAGATTCCGCATAACTTCGAAGGACAGGTTCGGTGCCTGATGCGCGAATCATCAACCAATCTCCATTCTCAAAGAAGTATTTCCAGCCATCAATATCTTCAACCCTGACTACTTTGTAATTTCCTAAAGAATTATACTTTCCACTCTTGCAATTAGAGATAACCTGTTGTTTTAATTCTTCGGAAATATGCAAGTCCGCTCGCTCAAAAGAGAAGGCACCTACAATGTCATAAACCTCTTGAATCAAATCATCAATACTCTTGCCAGACTTCGCCATATATTCCCAAAGAATCAAACCAATCCATATACCATCCCGTTCTGGAATATGACCTTTGATGGCAATGCCACCGGACTCTTCACCACCAAGAAGTACATCTTCATGAATCATTATTTCACAGATATATTTGAAGCCAACCTTCACCACCTCTATCTCCAAACCATAGTGTTTACAGAGCTTCTCGACCTTCGGAGTAACAGAAAACGCCACTACTACTTTGCCGCGCATACCTTTGATTTCATAAAGATATTTGATTAATAAAAGAATGATATGATGCGAATCAACAAAGTATCCCTTGCCATCATAAAGCCCTATCCTGTCGGCATCTCCATCAGTTACCAACCCACAATCTATGTTCTCGGAAAGCTTTATCAACTCCTTGAATTCAGTAAGATTCTTGTCAATAGGTTCAGGAGCCTGACCCATGAAAGATGGATTGTAATCGCAATGAAGGAAAGTAATATCAGGGAATAACCTTCGCATCACATTTTGCCCTGCGCCATACATGGCATCATAAGCAAATGACAATTTGGAATCCCTAATCAGATCAAGATGAAAATGCTTCTGCACATGTTCGCAATACATGGTTTCGAGGTCTATATATTCAATCTTCTTTTCTTTAATTAAATCCTCCAATGAAAGCGAAGAAGAATCAACAGGTGAAACATCAGGAATCATCTTTTCAATCTCCTCAACCATTAATGGAACAAGGGGTCCGCCATAAGGTCCCTTTAATTTATAACCATTATATTCGGGAGGATTATGGCTTGCTGTAATAATAATTCCAAGGTCTGCTTTAAGATTGACAGTTCCCAATGAAATCATCGGCGTTGAAACAAATCCTTCGGCGAGATATACCTTAACACCTCTACTTGCAAGCACTTTCGCAACGGCTTCTGCAAATAATTGTCCTCCAAAACGACAATCATGCCCAACGACAATCGAAGGGTTTTTCTTCTTCGACAATGCCCATTCAGCAGTTGAATAAGCCACTCTCTCCACATTAGCAACGGTAAATTCTTTAGCAATTATCGCTCTCCAACCGTCTGTACCGAACTTAATTTTATCCATGATGTTTCTATTAAATATTTATTCTGATTCCTTAACGTATTTATTTATTTGTTTCCAATCTGCATTGAATAAAGCCTGCTGATACTTATAAGACTTCGCCTTTTCAATTGCTTGATTATTGATTTTATTAATCACATAAAAGAACTGCTTCTCTTTCAGAAAGTCCTCTATTCCCTTGAAGTTTACAACCATATCCCAACTATTGAATTCTTCCTTCGCCACAGATTTAAGAGGAGAATCGTTAACAAAAATAATTATGGAATCTGGCTGGAAACTTATATAATCCCCATTCTTATCCCAGGTTTCAGTTATTTCAACTTTACCTACTCTAATATGTTTTGTTGGATTATTCAATAAAGAATCCGTGAATGGAATTTCAGCGAGGTGATAATAAATGCTCATATTGTTATTAAGATATTCGGCTAAAGAACTCAATAATAGGTTCCCATTATCAAGCGTCTTATCATCCTTCAAGCGATGATTCTCGGTGATGAAATAAGAAACTCTTTTATCCACAATTAATTCTTCAAGGTCGGGAGAATAAATATTTCTCTCAAAAGCTAATTTCTTTATTCGCTCTGATTCATCCTTTGTTTTCACTATTTCCTGACCAAACTGAATCATGTTATAGTTGTATTTTTTCATCTTCAAAACCCACTCATAAGGAACAAAACAATAGCCATCAGCATTGGTTTCCACATAAGAAGTTTTAATGAGATTCAAAGCATCATTATATTCCACATAGCCATAGTTGATTTCCACTTTGCCATTCGTCTTTTTGGCGAATTCAAAGCCCAAGGTCTTTACTTTTAATTGAGATTTCTTGGTCTCCCAAAGTTCATAAACAAAGATATTTTCAACTGCCGTGAATTGTGTATTGCCAGACTTTTCAATTGCCAGTAAAGTGGCAGGCATCAATTGCAATTGCTTCTTTTGTGAATCCCAAAGTTTGATTTTACCATCCACAATTCCATTATAAATCAAGGAAGCTAAACCACTCACGATATTATATCCAAGAGAGTCGGGTTGCTCTGCTTTTACTATGCTAAAGATTACCGGAACAGCATCAGAAGATGGCACTGCATCTATCTTTTCTGATGCCATTATCACCAAACAAAAGTATAATATTACGGTACTAATTCTCTTCTTCATCAGCTATTATTTAAGGACGGCAAAAGTAAATAAAAATCAATAATGGTTAAAAGAGATTTTCAAACTTAAACCCTCATTAATATACTTCCTCTAAGATTAGAATAATTTTAGCATAAATTTTGTTGGTAAATAATTAAAAGGAGAATCAAAATATGAAAAATGTTTTTATTGGATTAATGATTGTGTTGCTTGCAGGGTGTGCCACTACTGGTGTTACGACCTTATACAAGACCAAACAAGCTGTTAGTGTTAAGAGTATTGGGTTTGCGGATCTAAGTAATGATTCTTCGCTATCTAAAATCTTTCCGCCTACTAATGATATCTTCAAACAAACCCTGCCAATAGCTTTTGAAGAATTCGGCGTGAAAGATGTACAGCATCTTACTGATAGATTCCAGTTTCAGATGCCAGATACCGAAGCTATAAAAGTTGCTTGTCAAAAGAACGATCTTGATGCAGTATTGATCACCAATTTAAAATTCATTAATATAGCTATGAGACGCGGGTACATGCGGATGCGCGGGCAAGCTGAGCATCATACCGAAGTTGAAATGAAGCTATTCGACAAGAATGGCAAGCTGCTTTTTGATGAGAAATATAACACCTATTACGGTAATACTTATAACCAACGCCCCACCGCCAAGATGACTATTCATGATGGCACAAGAGGCGATATTATTGCCATCATGGGCGATATCAATCCTGCTGCCCATCCTGTTAATCAGCCGGAGAAGAAGAATGATTATTATGATTACTAATTTAGATGAGGTATGAAGGTATAGAGGTATAGGTTATAAAGGTATAAAGCATTTACTACTTTTGCACCTCTGTACCTTTATACCCTATACTTTTATATCCAATACCAAAAAATGAAACAATTTATCACCTTAATAGCTATTGCCTTTATTTCTCTTTCTTTTATTCAGAATAATAATGGGTGGAAGGAATTCAAGCCCTTGCACGGTGGTTGTTCTGTGGAGATGCCGGGCGTTCCGATGGTTAGAAGCGATAAGAAAAAAGATTCTCTCAAGAATGTCAGACAGATGGTTTTCTTCCTTGAGCCACCAAAAGGAACAGACGATAATTTAGTCTATGGCTTGTCTTACACTTTCTTTCAGGCGGGTACTATTCACAAGGATTCTGCGGGTATTGACAACTTTTTTATTCAATTAAAAAATGAGATGCTTGCCAATCTTCATGCGAAACTTTTATCCGAAAAAGAGATTCATTACAACAGCTATCCCGGCAGGAAATACAAGGTCTCCATCAAGAATGGCACGGCTGTGATTCTGTTCAGAAATTACCTGATGCAGGATAAATATTACACCCTCCAGGTGTGTACCCCTGTTGAAAATGACAACAATATCGCTGTCACAAAATTCTTTGATTCTTTTAAGATTTTAGCGAAGTGATTCGTACGAAAAAGTTGATTCCATAATAGGAAAACGATTCTTATTCCGGATCCTGATTGTTCGGTTCGTCCCCTTTGTTACCCTTCCTGGCTTCCGGGTTTAGATATTCCTCATTTTCATAAACCACTTTATTAAATACAAAAACACAAACTTCATTCACATCGCGGTGTTTAGACAAATTATGGATGATGGATAAGGCTGAATTGTATGAATAAAATTTCATGTGATAATACATATATACCAGCCCCTTAAATGAAATGCAACCAACGCAGACAGTGGTTTCGGGATAGGTCTCCTTCTTATTCACGATGTGCTGGAAGTAGATGGAATTATTTATTTGTTCCTTAATCGGTGGCAATAAATGTTCAAATAATTCATTAACAACAGCATCATAATCTGCCTCATTTTTCATTGTGAATTTCTTCTCAATGGCAATTTGTTTGAACTGTTCTATGGCATCTAATACGGGTTTCAAGCAATAACTGAATTCATTGATCGCTGCTTTCAATTGATTATAATTAAGGCTTTTGATATTTGGAATGGTATATAATTCTCGCCAGGAGGTATCTATACTCTGCTGCATTTCACTTTTTCCTTTATTAAAATTTTCCTTATCAATACCCTCTGGTTTCTCTTCTTTTGGCTGATGGAGTTCGGATGGCATCACGATCATTTTATCATAATCTATCAACGATTGAGTAAGGTGTTTTATAAACATATCCTCTGCCTGGAATTTATTGAAATGCCTTGGTGGACAAAGGTTTGAGATGACGTTGTCCCTGAAAAAATTTATAACTTCCACCGCCTCAAAAGTCTCAATTGCTTTTAAGTTTAATTCATTTACACTTTTCAGCTTTTCTCTCAAATGTTGTTCATTTTTTTCCCTTATTACAAGGGCTTTCCTGGGTGGATGCTTATGTGCCCGCATCTCTTTTATTATTTTAATAAAAGTATCCCAATTTTCATGAAATTCCGGACCTTCATTATGGGCAAAAAACCTCTTTATCAAGCCTATTTTATATCCTTCATTCATCAATTCTGGATGAAGGTAATCATCAATATAAATGCCTAATTCACAATAAGTGGTCGTCTTGATGCCTGTCACTAAAAGCGACCGAATAGCAACTCCTTCATTTATAAAAAAGGACGCTTTGGAGGTGGGATGGTAGTATATAAATTCCATAGTATTAATTATTGTGCCCGATTATCTCGGAATGTATTGAATTATAGTCTCACCAAAAGGTCTGCTGCCGATATTATTGGAATAACAATTTCGGATATGAACTTCCTTTCCGGCATCCTTCATGGCGAATTTTATCAGCACATCCATCATCTAGGAATCCTTGCCCCAATGCAGAAAATCAGATTCGGTTTTAGGCTGTGCATATTTTATATTACCCTTATCATCAACAACAATTTTCCCATCCATATCCAGAGTAATTTCACAAATAAAAACCCAGGGATTCCAAACGCAAAACACCATCCGGTTTCCCTCTCCCATTTGTTATCGTATCCTCTTCATGGATCGTAATTTGCAATGAAGCAGTAGTATCAATTTTGTGAGGTTTCGGATGCGATTTCGGTTTGGTATTATGGTAAATGCTGCCGGTATCAATATGAATATACATCTCCAGTTTCTTGCCATTGGGAATAAAAGGATTATTTTTTACCCACCTTTTCACAAAAGTATTCATGACGGGTTCATAGACTTTTCGCCAATTTTGTTTAGTAGTAGTTTGCAAAGGCGAGCGAGTCAGCCGTTGTTCAAGACTTGCTACCGCAAAAGCCGGATCCCAGATATTTTTTTCCGGAGTCAGCAAATTATATTCCTCCACCGGAATTTTCCAGACAACAATATTAAGCCCGCAATCTTCATAAATGGAGTTTTGTTTTAAATCGAATCTTTTATCGGTTAGCATTTTAGATTTAATATGTATTAGTAAATGGTTTTTATTGTTATTCCAGAGCCTCTGGAAAGAATTCCACAACTCTCGGAAAGAATTCCAGAACTCTCAGAGAGAATTCCAGAACCTCTGGAATGAATAATTATTTGATAAGGAAATAGATTAATACCAATGTTTTCCGGTTTAAAACCATAGAATAACAAGTATTGAAAGACAAAGCAAATGTTCCTTACCTCCATGTCTTGAGGGTATTAGCCAAAGGCAAAATAATAACCCTCATTGGAGAATTAAAAAATAATATCGAACAGGAATTTTTCATCGGTGCAAAGATGCACAAAATTTAATTAATGGAATTTAGGGATTGGTCATGGGTTAAATCGTTTGATTAGGTTGAATAGGTTCATTAAGTTTGTAAATACGATTCCTATAATAGTCTTGCATGGATCGCGAT
>Ga0206965_10193_pt1 | contig 19254 bp, 16 predicted proteins | sample Alteio_BWOrgHeat_26_FD_152973 | JGI IMG/M metagenome (GOLD analysis project Ga0206965, IMG submission 152973) | Enriched cells from forest soil in Barre Woods Harvard Forest LTER site, Petersham, Massachusetts, United States -... | ecosystem: Environmental > Terrestrial > Soil > Temperate forest >...
CCGGAATAAACCTTTTCGGTGGACTTTCCATAGGATCCTTCCGGCGGCCAGCCCGGGTGTTACAAAAACAAAAACCGGGAACAAAAAATATGGCCAGAAACCATCACTCGGGAGTTCTTTCCCTATCCCTTACGTAGCGGGCCATGACCCAAGATTTTTTATCTAGGCTGGATGCGCCTCATCCCCGGCTATTTCTCAGGAGATTCAACCGCGCACCCCTCAGAGCCACGGTTTTGGCCAACTGGCGAGATGGCTGGCACAAAGACGGAGTTCTTATATCGGCAGAAAGAACGCAAAAGAGAGAGTACGAATCGGAGGGGTAATTCCCGAATTGGCCTTACGTAAGGCACTCACCTTAGCCTCCCAGGGACTCTAATATTTAGGAACAGGTGCCAGCTGCTCTCTTTTCCCATTTTGGGAAAAACTGTTCCGAATTCGGGAAATCAAAGTAAGTCCAATATTTTGTTAGTGATACAGAAGGCCAACAGGATAATACCGAAGAGAGCCCATTCTGTTCATTCAAAGAGGAGCCAGGTAATGACGAAGCATATCGTTCGATTTGTGGTGGTTGCAACGTTTCTATGTGCAAGTGCAGTGTGCGGAGGAGCGCAGGTTGGGTTCGACGGACCATATCCAATGCCGCCAACCCCAAAGTGCATACCCCCGTTCGCCTGCCCACAATAGAGTAACGCTAGTAACAAGGTGGTGAAAGTTTTTACGAAAATTTAGTTGTTTCGGTCCTTTTGGAGACGTATCCTCTTCATCAAGACTGCAATGACTTTAGCATCAACCATTCACGCTCTTTGGATCGGTGGCATGGCGACCCAGGGATTGCTGGCAGTGATTTTGCTGAGCAAGAAAATGTGGAAGCGGCTTCCATTCTTTACTTGCTATTCGCTGTTCAGCTTTCTTGCGAGCATTACAATTTACGCTGTTCAAAACCATCCAGTCGTCCTTTTTTACGGCTACTGGCTCGGTGAAACGGTCAGTATTGTTCTTGGTTTTGCAGTTGTATATGAAGTGTTTAAGCACATGTTTTCAGTTCACGGCGCTCTGCTGAAACTTGCCAGCTTGATTTTCCGATGCGCGGTTGTGGGACTCCTCTGTGTTGGGCTCATTATGATTTTCGTGCAAGCCCCAAGCGGCATCGGTAACGTAGGTAAAGGGATTTTGGTGATTGAGCAGGCGATGCGGATTATTGAGGTTGGACTTTTGATGTTCCTGTTCGTATGTTCCAGCGCTTTTGGTCTGCACTGGAAACAATCAGAGTTTGGAATCGCTCTGGGATTGGGACTTTTCGCCACGATTGAATTAACCGCGGTCACTTTACGGTCGCAAGTTGGTGCGCAGGGCTCGGATATCTTGAACGTGGTGCGAATACTCGCATTCACCACCAGTCTTTTGATTTGGCTGGGTTACCTGTTGGCGCCGGAGCGTGCCGTCAGTAGCGCAGAAATTCCCAAGCGGGCCCAGTTGGAGCAGTGGAACCAGGCAGTTATGGAGCTAATAAGTCGATGATTACTGTGATCGTAATTGCGCTTGCGTTGTGCGCCGTCATGCTGTTTTACATGGCGGTACGCAGCCGCAGAACACAGGCGGGACAAGTTTTCCGCACGGTGGACCTCAATGCTTTCCGTACCTTGATGGACCGGGAAGACGAACTCTTTATGCGGAACAAGCTTCCGCGTTCGAAATTCTCCCAGCTAAAGCGCCAGCGAATCCGCGTGACCATGCGGTACGTGGCCAGGATTGCCGCCAATGCTTCTGCAGTGCTGCATGTTGGTGAAGCAGCCCGCGTAAGTTCAGCGCCAGAAGTGGCCCAGGCGGCCACGCAGGTGATGGAGCTGGCAACGCAGATCCGTCTGCAATGCCTGTTGGCGATGGCGAAGCTCTCAATGGAATACGCCGTGCCGTCATTGCAGCTTACTCCGGCGATGCTGGTACCCAAGTACCAGTCATTGCGGGAGAACCTGCGGCTTCTGGGTGACCTGCAAACGCAGAACCCGGCCCTGCTGGCAGCAGCTATATAAACGGCTTTTTTTGACGAATACAGCCCTGTGCAAGAGCGCAGGGCTTTTCTTTTCGCTTACAAAAAGTCTGCCTGAATACAAGGAGCATGGTTCGGGATTTTGCATTTAAAATAGCGGCATGCTCCTACAAGGCATATTTCCAGCCGTGACCACGCCGTTCTATTCCGACGGAGCGGTGTACTACAAAAAGATCGAACACAATATTGACCGCTATTCCCGTACGCCGATTGCCGGCATGGTAGTGCTGGGCTCCACGGGTGAAGCCGTGATGCTGAGCGACCAGGAGCGGAGCGAAGTATTGCGCGTAACTGCTGAGGTGGCTGCGCCGGAGAAAGTGCTGATCGCCGGCACGGGCGCAGAATCCGTGGTTGAAACCTTGCGCCTCACGGATCTGGCTGCCAAGCTGAACTATGACGTGGCGCTGGTGCGCACGCCGCATTTTTACCGTCCGCAGATGAAGCCGGATGCCATGCTGGCATTCTTTCGCACGGTGGCAGATCATTCGCCGCTTCCGGTGCTGCTCTATACTGTGCCTCCATTTACCGCTTATGATCTTCCGCTGGAAGTAATCACGGCGCTGGCCGAGCACAAGAACATCATTGGGATCAAGGAATCGAGCGGGAATGTGGAGAAGGTGGCTGCCATGGTGGCTGCTACAAAACATATCAAGCGAACGGCCTCAGTTACTGAGATCCAGCAGGCGGTGACTGCGCGCATGCATATGGCTCCGGCGAAAGACGAAAATGGCGGCCAGCTGGTTAGCGTGAGTCAGTTGAATGGGGGCACGGATATTGCAGTGGCTGCGCGCCCAAAACTCAAAACCCGCAGCAAAGAAGTAGGGTTCCAGGTGCTTGTGGGCGCGGCGCATACTCTGCTGGACTCATTGCACGCCGGGGCAAGCGGAGGCGTGCTGGGCATTGCCGCACCCGCCCCGACCATTTGTTTTGAAATTTATACGGCATGGAAAGATAATGACCAGGAATTGGCCCGGTCTAAGCAGTTGGGCCTGGCGCCGACCACGAAGAAAGTGGTTTCGGAAATGGGGATTGCGGCAATCAAGTACGCCATGGACCTCAACGGCTATTATGGAGGGCTTCCCCGGTTGCCGTTGCTTCCACTTACAGGTGCACAGAAATCTGAGATTGAAGGCATAATGAGTCCGTTCCGAAATTGAGGGAGTAGCGGCTTAAAATGCTCTAAGTTTTCAAGCAAGTCATGAACTTCAGGCCAGTGAAGAAATTCGCTTTTAGCGACAAGGTATATGGAACTTGCGTGACCCCTCTTTCGTCTCTATTCAGGGAAAGGTTCTTTCGCAAAGCGGGCGGCCTTGGGGTTACACTAAGAGCCAGCAATTAAGAGCAATTGCCGCTACACTTACCAATCTTCCGCCATACAAAACCAGGTTTCTAAGTCTCCGTTGCTACGGACGATTGCAGTGGACTGATAGAGAAGCCGTATAAGCAAGCCGAGGAATAAACAGTGCTGTCAGCGGGCAAAAAGTTACGCGAGTTGCGCGAGCAGATGGGTCTCACATTGCGGGATGTTGAGCTCTCAAGCACATCTCTGGCTGAATCCAGGGGGATTGAGGAGTTTGTCATCAACCCCAGCCGCCTCTCCGATATTGAGACCAAGGGCGTCATCCCCAGTATTTACCGGCTTTATGTTCTCTCCGTAATTTACCGGGCCGACTTTACTGAGTTGCTCAAGCTATATGGTGTGGACCTGAGTTTTACGGCCGCTGATTTTGCGATTTGCCGTCCGGGCAAAACGCATCGTCTGGAGATTGCCGCGGGCCGGGGCAGCGTGCAGCTTCCGGTAAAACTCGATCCGGGTTTTGACGTGCGCCGCTCTACCGACATGGGCCGCATGATTGAGAGCTGGGGCGTTGTGCCCATGCAGTATCTACAAGATCTCTCCAAGCAGAAATATACGTACGCTTATATCGGCACGGAAGACCTGACGATGTATCCGCTGCTTTTGCCGGGAACGTTTGTACAGGTAGATGAACGACGCAGCCGCGTGGAAGAGAAAAAATGGCGGTCAGAGCTGGAGCGGCCAATTTATTTTGTCGAAACGCGAGAAGGGCACGTATGCTGCTGGTGCTCGGTGCGGCGCGGAGAAATCGTGCTGCAATCCCATCCGCTTTCGCCGGTGCCCGCGCGGATACTGAAACATCCGCAGGAAGCTGAAGTACTGGGGCAGGTGGTGGGCGTGGCTATGAGACTCGGTGAGTCATACGCTCCTGCTGAGCCAGTGCAACAATCGAATCCTGAAGTAGACGTAAGTGAGCCGAAAGAATTGCGTCGCCATTAACCGGAGCTTTCAAGACAAAAGAGTCCGGGCTGAGGTTCTCTTGAGATCCAGACCGGGCGAGGGCTTCTTTATATTCCTGATAAATCTCACGTACAGGCACATGGCTGAGAGCGAGAGATGTTTCCATGTGCGCGGCGTAAATAGCTTCTTGTGTAGGACGGTTGCCGTAAGCGCGCGAAAATCCCCAGTGCAGATAACCTCCGCTACCGGTCTGCAAGGAGCAGATATAGGCCACCTTTTCCAGCAATGTAGGCAGCGCGCTTAACGTACGTTTTTTGAAGTCTTCAGCAGCTTTAAGAATCATGGCTTGCGATCCCCGAAAAATCGCTTCATTTCAGACAGTTTTTCTGCAACAGACTGTTCGTGAATTCTCAAGGAAAACATAGCATAAATGGCTGATTTTCCGCAGCATTTTAGTTTCTGTTCTGAAAGTGGGAATCCACGGACTGGGGTAATGAAAGCCAAGCCAGATCAGCAGTTTAGCCAAGGCAGCGCTAGTGGCTAAAAAGGTAATGGCTCCAGCGGAAGCGTACCTAGTGCGATTAAACTGAATTCCTATGCGCATTCTCATTGCTGGCGGAGGGACCGGGGGGCACGTAATACCTGCCCTGGCGATTGCCCGTGAGCTCAAAGCCCGCTACAACGCTGAGGTATTGTTTGTGGGTACGGCCAGAGGCATGGAAAACCGCATGGTGCCGCAAGCCGGATTTGGCCTGATGCGCGTGAAAGTGGGCGCGCTCAAGAATGTAAGCCTGGTCACACGGATGCGCACCATGCTTGGTCTGCCCGGAGCGGTGGTGGAGTCGCGCAAGATCATCAAAGTTTTCAATCCGGACGTAGTGGTTGGAGTGGGCGGATACGCTTCCGGACCGGCGATGGCGGCGGCCATACTGATGCATATTCCCACGCTGGCATTTGAGCCGAACTATGTGCCGGGATTTGCCAACAAGATTGTGGGGCATCGCGTATCGGCGGCGGCAGTGCATTTTGAGCAGACAGAGAAATTCTTCCGCAACGCACAGGTGGTCGGCGTGCCGGTAAGGGCGGAATTTTTTAAGGTAGCGGCAGCAGACGGTAATCATCCGCCGACGTTGTTGATTTTTGGCGGAAGCCAGGGCGCGAAGGCGATCAACCAGGCCATGGTGACTGCGGCACCGCAAGTACTACGACAAATTCCCGCGCTTCGGATCATCCATCAGACAGGAGAGCGGGAATATAATGACGTTCAAGCTGCGTACGAACGCTCAGGAATTGCGGCCGAGGTTTCAGCTTTTATTGATGACATGCCTGCGGCTTTTGCCCGCGCGGACCTGCTTCTGTGCCGGTCCGGAGCAAGCACCGTAGCGGAAGCGACAGCAGCAGGGAAGCCGGCGATTTTTGTTCCGTTCCCACAGGCTGCGGACGACCATCAGCGCCGTAATGCTGAAGCGATCGCGCAAGGTGGAGCGGCGGTGCTGGTGCCTCAGGCTGAGCTAACGCCGGAACGTCTGACGCAGGTAGTGACGGAACTGTTTGCGAATCCTAAGCGTCTAAAGGAAATGGCGGAGCGGGCACGAGCACTCTCACACCATGACGCTGCGGGCCGAGTAGCGCGGATGGTTGCGGAGTTGGCGAGGGGCAGTAGTTAGTAATTAGCCATTAGTAATTAGCTTCCGCTTTTAAGATGTGGGCTGTTAGTTCGACTGAAGCGAGAAGCTGAGTTGGCCGCGAATGAACGCGAAAAAAGCGAATTGAATTTTCTTAGAACAGAATAGACGAGAGGCCGGGGTCCCCTACATGTGGTTACATGTTGGGGTCGGATGCCGACCACACGCCGAGCGACAGGACAGGGCAGAAAAATTTAAATAGCAGGCAAGCTGCCACAGCGGTTTGTCGCGCAGCGAGACAAGATTTCAGGTTAGAAGAATAGGCGCGAGGCCGACCACGCGCCGAGCGGCAGGCGGCAGGGCAGAACAATTTAAGAGCAGGCAAACTGTTTCAGCGGTTTGTCGCGCAGCGACACAAGATTTCAGATAGAAGAATAGGCGCGAGGCCGACCACGCGCCGAGCGGCAGGCCACAGGGCAGAAAAATTTAAAGAGCAGGCAAGCTGTTTCAGCGGTTTGTCGCGCAGCGACAAAAAAATAATGTTTGCAAAAGTTCAGAGAATACATTTCGTAGGTATCGGCGGCATCGGCATGAGCGGCATTGCCGAGGTCCTGCTTACGCTTGGCTATAAGGTTTCCGGCTCTGACCTGAGGAGTTCCAGTGTGACTGAGCGCCTGGCGGAAAAAGGCGCGATTATTTTTGAAGGCCATCGCGCGGAAAACATTACCGGCGCCGAGGTTGTAGTGGCCAGTTCCGCCATCCGCCGTGACAATGCGGAGATCACGGCGGCGCACGCCGAGCATGTTCCGGTGATCCAGCGCGCGGAAATGCTGGCTGAACTGATGCGCTTGAAGTATGGCATCGCCATTGCCGGCATGCATGGCAAAACCACAACCACCAGCATGGTTGCCGCAGTGCTGGCCGCCGGCGGACTTGACCCCACGGTCGTCGTTGGCGGACGCGTGGACGCCATGGGCTCCAACGCGCGTCTGGGCAAATCGCAATACATGGTGGCGGAAGCCGACGAAAGTGACCGCTCATTTCTCAAGCTCTCGCCCATTCTGGCCGTGGTGACAAACATTGATCGCGAGCACATGGATTGCTATCGCGACATGGCGGACGTGGAGCAGGCGTTTCTGGATTTTATTGATCGTGTTCCGTTCTATGGAATGGCCGTGCTCTGCCATGACGACGAGCGCCTGCGCAACATGCTGCCGCGGCTCGCGCGCCGGGCCACAACATACGGCACGCATGAGGATTCTGATTTTCGCGTCTCGCCGGGAAAAACTAAGTGCACCAGTAATAAGCATTTTGCCCATTTCTCCGTGGAATATCACGGCAAGTCACTGGGCGATTTCCATCTGCGCGTTCCCGGCAATCACAATATTCTGAACGCGACGGCGGCCGTGGCCGTCGGCATCGGGCTGGATATTGCTCCGGAGCGCATTCGCGAAGCGCTGGAAAACTTTCGCGGTGTGGACCGTCGCTTTCAACTCAAGGGACGCGCTGCCGACGTCAGCGTGATTGACGATTACGGCCACCATCCCACGGAAGTTCGGGCCACGCTGGCCGCGGCGCGGCAGTGTGGATTCAAACGCGTTCACGTGATCTTTCAGCCGCACCGGTTTACCCGCACGCGCGACCTGCTGGAGGAATTTGGCGCATCGTTTAATGACGCCGATACGGTCTCTGTGCTCGATATATATCCCGCCAGCGAGCCGCCTATTCCGGGCATCACCGGAGAGCGCCTGGCTGAGACGATCCGGTCGCTTGGTAAAAAGAGCGGCGTAGTGAACTATGTACCGTCATTCGATGAAGCCGCGCAGCAGGTGTCCGCTGTGGCCGAACCCGGGGATATGGTGCTGACCCTCGGTGCAGGCAGCGTTTCGCAACTGGGGGCGATGGTGCTGGAGCAGTTGAAGAAGAAACAGGCGGCGTTGAAAGAAGTGGCGAATTATTGAGCAGGGGCTAAAGCCCAAGACAAGAGTGACGTGGACGGCACGGATAAATCCGTGCCCTGATACCTACAGAGGCTAAAGCCAAACAACCACCCAAACAAACCAAACCCGGGCTTGTTTGGGCCCCGGCCTACAGAGGCAAAAGCCGGACAACCAAAGAAAACTGAGATGTGACTCACCCTAGATGCGGCAACTCTGCTTGGGCAGAGCTCCATCTCAGTTGCAAGCAGCAGGCTTGGGCGAAGACCTCTGGGCCGATGTTCCCCTCCGGTCGCCTTCCTTTCAAAATGCCTGACACTCCACAGTGAGGTACCTTCCTATGCGTTTGCGTTCCATTGCAAGCAGTATCCTGGTCCGTCCACTTCTGTCACTTTTCCTCTTTGCAGCAGTCAGCATTGCAACTGCACAAACAGCACCCAGCACCGTGAACTTTCGCCTTCAGGCTGGCTGTTGCGATAGTGGATCTCCAAACGGCATCACCACAAGCGACTTTAACGAGGATGGCCGCGTGGATGTAGCCATCCTCGATGAAGGAACTGATTCCATTTTTGTGATGCAGAATGATGGCGCGTTCCAGTTCAGCATAGCCAGCCTCATTCAACGCGTGTCAGACACGGGAAATTTTCCGAACGCAATTGTTGCGGGAAGGTTCGACGGCGACACCCATCAGGATCTGGCGGTCGCAAACGAGATATCGCACAGGATTGACATATATTTAGGCCGGGGGGACGGCACTTTCATCACAAGCGGCGGAATTGCGGAAGCCGGAACCACCACAATTACAATTGCGGGCGTTCCGATAGCAATGATCGGCGCAAATCTGCGGAATGACGGACGTACGCAACTGGTGGTTGCGGAGTGTGCCAAGGTCAATGTCCAGCCGTGCTTCCTGGATGTGTTTCAAAGCAACAGCGCAGGCGTGTTCGAAGCGGCCCAGCGAATCGCGTTGCCAGGCATTCCGGGCTCTTTCAACACGATCCCCCAGGACGCTTTCAACTTGATCACCAGTGACGACTTTGATCTCGACAACAAACCGGACATAGCCATCGGGGTTGGGAACCAGGCGATGGTGTTCCGAAACACAAGCGCGTTTGACGGCAATGCCAGCGCTCACCTGACCCTGCAGACGACGGTGAAATCACCGAATGGCGGCCTCATCAGCGCGTTGACCAGTGGGCATTTCAACGCGGGCGCCGCCCCCGATCTGCTTTTCGAAGTGTTTAACCCGGGGAGCGACACTAGTTTGCCAAACACCGAGTATGTGTTCCTCAACAATGGGAACGGAACGTTTTTCCTGAAGCAGACGATTACGGGCCAGCACACCGGCCACAACCTGGCGGTGGGCGATCTCAACGGCGACTTTATTCAAGACCTATTGATTATGAGCGCGAGGAGTGTCGATTATGCTCTGGGCCGGGGAGACGGGACGTTTGGGCCTTTCCAACATGTTTCCGACCCAAGTCTTCTGGGAAACACTACTGCGATTGCCATTCGCGACTTAAATCGTGACTCGCGACATGACTTCATTTTCACTACTTTCGGGCTGCCTCCATCGAACGGCTCATTCGCTGGATTTATGCTGAATGCGAACGCCGCCCCGAACTGTCCGGCGCCGGGCAGCCAGACGGTTTCCATTGCTGTTTGTTCACTAACGCCGGCCACGAATTCGCTCACGGTGAAAGCCAGCGGCAACTCGCCGAATGGCGTGAAGCGCCTGGAACTTTGGGTGGATGGCAAGAAGCTAACGCAGGCATTCAATGACCAGATCAATGCCAGCGTGAGCGTGGCCGCAGGCACGCGCAGCGTCACGATTGTGGCTGTGGACCTGTATGACGAAATCGCGAAGAAAACGATGACCGTAACTGTTCCATAGCTCTTTGACCAACATGGCACAGGCCCGCGTGGCGGCGGGCCCGTGCCGGAGTATGAGACCCAGCCCGGGAAAAGGCAACCAGTAAAGATTGAATTTGAGTATGAGTTAGGCAGAGTGTCCGAAGGAGCTGGAGGTGGTGGAATTGAGGAAGGTGGTAATTGAGATGTGAAAAAGATGACGCTGGCTTTAGCCTCTGCAGGTATCAGGGTATGGCTTTAGCCGTGCCGTCCACGTCACTTTTATTTTGGGCTTTAGCCCCTGTGCGTTTTTGATGTTTAAAATACGCAGAGCTATACGGAAACTTCTCCGGCGAATCCACCAGACGCGCCTTAACGGGGTTTTGCTCAATGTACTTCCGGTGCTGCAAAAAACTCTTCCGATCCAGGATTCGAACTTCTGAAAACCCGGGTTGCCAAACGTCACCCGTATAACCCAGTTCCTTCTTAGCGCGATAAGAGAAACCTCCTTTGATCAACTGCATGGCTTTTTCCACGCTCATCATCTGGTCCAGGCTTAGAAGCAGATGGATATGGTCGGGCATCACCACAAAATCGTGGAGCACTAATTTACCGGCAGTGACATAAGAACGCAGCACCTCAATCATCAGCAACGCCATGCGCTCGGCTCGCAGGACGGCCTTGCCTGGCGCGGTCTTTGAGGTTACAAAAAACGTGCGCGAGATATCGCGAACAGCTTCGGATTTGGAGTTTCGTGCAGGTCTTGCCATGTCGGGGATTATAGCGAATATAAAACGAATATACAATAAAAACTAGATGGAGAGCGCAGGGGCTAAAGCCCAAAATAAAAGAGCACGGACGGCACGGCTGAAGCCATGCCCTGATACCTACAGAGGCTAAAGCCAGATGGCAAAGATACTTCTAAAGCAAACAGAATTTGCAATGGATGAAAAGTTAAGATCGGTTTGTGGAGATCGTAGGTAGATGTATACAGCTCCAGCCCAGAGCCGATCTCGGTAGGAGATTTCCAATGATCCTTCGGGCATTTCAAATATCAAAGAGCGCAGGGCTAAAGCCCAAGTCAAGAAAGGTACGGACGGCACGGCTGAAGCTGTGCCCTGATACATACAGAGGCTAAAGCCAATCCATCTGCAAAAAATTTCTGGGCAAATCCAGCTACTCTGGTGTAAACCCTAAAAAAATCGGTGAAACCTTAAAATTCTGGTAACAAAAAGGAAAGAAACCGGATATATTGTTTTGTGCTGGCGCACAACTCCGTCGACCGCGAATTAATGGCGCGCGACTCTATCGAGTTGACACAATACGATGATGTTGTCTCTACGCCGCGGGCGCGTACCAATCGCTCCGCTAACTCCGAGCTGAAGCTCGGAGCCTCTGCGTATTCCAGAACTCTCACCGAAGACGATATTGATAGTGAAGCGAAACCTCGCTCATCCGGCAGCCGCGCGCGTGCGCGCGGGGGCGTCCGCAATGAAGACGACTCCGAGCTGTTGATCAATCCTGAAGACATGAACCTGGACGAGCTTGACGGAGAGGAAGCGCAGTTCCTGCGCACCAACAAGCGCGTGCCGGTGCGCCGCAGTCCGATTCCGAAGAAAGCCGCGAGCCAGCTGAAAATGGCCGGCGTGATTGCCGCTGTTGTGGTGGCTGCGGCTGCGCTGTGGGCATGGGCTTATGGTTACGGCATACATTCCTGGCGGTTCCGGATTGATTCCAGTGACGCAGTGGAGATTGCCGGCGTACACAATGCTTCTCACACGCAGGTGATGGAGGTGGCGGGCCAGGATATTGGCCGCAATATCTTCTTTGTTCCGCTGGATGAGCGGCAGAAACAACTGGAGCAGATTCCCTGGGTAGAGCATGCGTCGGTAATGCGGCTGCTGCCAAACCGGATTTCCGTGGTGATAGATGAGCGGACGCCGGTGGCGTTTGCCCAGATTGGTCCGCGAACCAGCCTGATTGATGCCGGAGGCGTGGTGATGGGCCTGCCCGCCAATCGCCAGACGAAATATTCCTTTCCTGTCATTCGCGGCATCACGGAGACTGAACCTCTCTCTTCGCGCGCGGCTGCCATGAAGATTTACAACCGGCTGGTCAGTGAACTTAGTGCGACTGATGGCGAAAACGGTGGAACAAATTACGTTAAGCAGCTCAGCGAGGTCGATCTTTCCGATCCGGAGAATGTGAAGGTTACGGCAAATGATCCGGGCGGGACGATGGTGGTTCATCTGGGCGCACAGGATTTTCTGCCGCGTTACAAGCTTTATGTAGCGCACATTGCGGAGTGGCGGCAGCAGTTCCAGAACGTACAGTCTGTGGACCTGCGATATGAAGGCCAGGTGATTGTGAATCCGGATAAAGAGAAAACCCCGGAAAAACCTTCGCCGCTGATGAACGCAGATAACGCGGATCAGAAAAAACCAGTGCTAAAGACGGTGAGTGCGAAGACAGCAGCAAGCACGAAGCCAGCAATCGCAAAGCAGACAACAAAGCCTGCAGCCAAGCCAGTGATCAAGAAGGCGCCGGGTAAACCGGTCGCCAAAAAGACTGCTGCCAAGCCGGCAACCAAGAAAGCTGTAGCAAAGAAGAGCCAGACACAGACAGCGCAGAAGCAATGAAAGAATTTGGTAAATGGGCAAATGAAGAGAATTTTTGATTTGTAATTTCAGATTTGTGATTTGTGAGACCTGGACGCGAAGCAGATATGAAAGCAAAGCAAGAGCAAAGGGCCTGAGCCTAAGAGACAAGGCTAAAGGCCAAGAACTAATAGCCAAAAGCTAATTCATAAGGATGCGCAATCATGAGCAGTAACGCAAAAGCTAATCCGAACACAATTACGGTGCTGGATGTGGGCAGCGCCAAAACGGTTGCGCTGATCTGTGAAGCCACGGACGCGGGGCTGCGGTATCGCGGCCACGGCGCGGTGGAGAGCCGGGGATCGCGCAAGGGCATCATCGTTGAGTTGGAAAGAGCGGTGCAGAGTATCCATAAAGCGGTGGAAGAGGCAGAGAAGTTGGCCGGGTGCCATGTGGGCAATGCCGTGGTTTCTGTAGCCGGATCGCATATTAAAGGAGTGACGAGCCGTGGCGGCGTGACGCTGGGCCAGAGGCCGAGAGACGTTACGCGTGAGGATATTCGTACGGCTGTGGAGAAAGCGCGGTCTGTGACGCTGCCGGAAGATCGCGAAGTGCTTCACTTGTTGCCGCAGGAATTCATTTTGGATGATCAGGTGGGCGTGCGCGATCCGGCGGGGATGATGGGACGCAGGCTGGAAGTGAATCTGCACATGGTCACGGCTTCTTCGAGTGCGACGCAAAACGTGGTGACGGCGGCGAACCGCGCGGGCTTGCACGTGGACAACGTGGTGTATGAAGCGCTGATGTCCGCTGACAGCACGCTGCGCGCGGACGAGAAAGAGCTGGGCGTGTGTCTGGCCGATATCGGCGCGGGCTCAACCGACATGATTGTTTATTCCGATGGGATGGTGGCGCATACCGGCGTGGTGCCGGTGGGCGGAGATCATTTTACCAATGACATTGCAGTGGGCATGCGGACGCCGCTGGTGGCCGCGGAGAAGATCAAAAAGCAATTTGGACACACCATCAGCAGCAAGGTTCCTGACGGCAACGAGATTGAAGTGCCGGCCGTGGGTGATAGGCCGTCAAGGTTGATGCCGCAGCGGTTTCTGGCAGAAATACTGGAGCCGCGTGCAACGGAGCTTTGCGAACTGATGCGAGATCACTTGAAGCAGGCGGGTGTGCTGGAACTGTGTCCGGCGGGCGCGGTGCTTACTGGTGGTGGGTCGCGCATGACTGGCTTGGCAGAACTATGCCAAAAGATATTGGACCGGCCGATTCGTCTGGCCGTGCCCGAGCCGATTGCAGACATGCCGGAACAACTGGCAGAGCCGGAGTTCGCAACGGCGGTTGGTCTGGTGATGTATGCACATCGTACAACGATTGCAAAGATGAATCCGGAGCAGGGATTTGGCCACAAGCTGAGGGCGTTGATCGCGAAATTGGGCGCGTAGCGCGGTGTGGTTTAGACCGTGGCGCGGTGATGGGCGGCGGAAAAATAGTGTTTGGGTTGGGTGGGAAAACGTTCGATAGAAAACGTTCGATAGAAAATCAGGCGTCTCAAGGTGACGTGAGATGCAAACTGTAAACGCAAAACCAAAGGCAGGCTGGCGGAATAAACGGATCAGGAGTGTGATGTATGCATGACGAGCAAAGAAAATCGGATGCGGAAGTGAGAATCCAATTTAATGAAGACCCTCGGACAAACGCGAAGATCAAGGTGATCGGCGTGGGTGGCGGAGGCGGAAACGCGGTGAACAGGATGATCTGCGCCGGGGTTGAGGGCGTGGAATTTGTGGTCGCCAACACGGATTTGCAGGCGCTGCAGATGTCCCATGCGCCGGTGAAGATCCAGCTTGGCACCAAGCTCACGAATGGTCTGGGTGCGGGCGCTAACCCGGAAATGGGTCGTCGGGGGGCACTTGAAGATGCGGACAAAATTATAGAAGCCCTGGAAGGGGCCGACATGGTTTTTGTGACCACAGGTCTCGGTGGCGGCACAGGAACCGGCGCTGCGCCGATCATCGCTTCACTGGCCAGTGAGATGGGTGCTTTGACCGTGGCGGTGGTGACGAAACCGTTCGCGTTTGAAGGTCGCCGCAGAATGGCCCAGGCGGAGCGGGGCTTGGCCGAGCTGATTGACAGCATCGACACTACAATCGTTATCCCCAATGAGAAACTGCTGGCGGTGGCGCAAGACGCAGGCTTCTTTGAGTCTTTCCGCATCGCCGACGATATTCTGCGCCAAGCCGTGCAGGGCATTTCAGACATCATCACAATTCCCGGCATTATTAACCGTGATTTTGCCGACGTAAAAACCATTATGGCTGGCATGGGCTATGCCGTAATGGGAACGGCCGTGGCCAAGGGTGAACGACGTGCCACGGAAGCTGCGCAGGCTGCTATCTCTTCTCCGTTGCTGGAAGCCGGAGCCATTGACGGTGCGCGTGGCATCCTTATCAATATCACTGGCTCGTCTTCCCTCAAGCTGGCTGAGGTGAATGAGGCGTCCACCATCATCCAATCAGCGGCCCATGAAGATGCCAACATCATATTTGGCGCCGTGCAAGACGAGAAAATGAAGGATGATTTAAAGATCACCGTAATTGCAACCGGGTTTAAGAATGACGTTCCCGCCCGCAAGGACCGGACCATCAACTCTGCGCAGGCGGCTATCTCCACCGCACGCACGGCGTCTGCTTATCAGATACAAGCCGCTCCGCCGCTCGCCCGCGCCGTTAATGGAGGCCCTGTAAACGGCGGGTCCATCAACCATAGTGCACACGCCGCTGCGCCTGCTCGGATGGTCGCACCAACGCGTGAAAGCCCAAATCTGGCCACTATGACTGAATCCATCAAAACCGCCGTCGAGCATGACGACCTTGATGTTCCAGCCTTTATCCGTAAACGCGGGGAAATCAACTAGCCTCGCGCCGATAAGCAATCCTGACCCGGGCGTCTTCAGCAATCAGGCGCCCGATTTAACCTAGCCCGGTTTGCCACTGCGCAAACCGGCACCACCGGCCTGTCGCAACCACCGGTGGCAATTAGAAAAGTTAATTCAGTTTTAACGCAAAACAAATGGCAGGCTGGTAGGGTTTATAGCAGTGGGGACTTTAGTCTTCCTAAGGCATCTGCCGATAAACAAAACACATGCAGCCAAACTCAAGCAGAGTGGCTGCATCTTTTTAATTGTGCAGAAAGGTACTTACTCCGAATTAAGAGAATTCTTTATTGCGCGCGATGGAAAGTTTCCCATACCATCGCAATAGAGTTTGGATTTCAGAGTTGATCCTCAATTTGCTGGCCGCGATTGACGTGACATCCAACGCAATAAGAAATTCCCCGGGTAGTAGGTGGTAGGATTCCCATGAAATCTCGGCTCCGTCTCCTCGTCGTCCTCGTCTCGGCCCTTTTTCTGTCCGGAACGTCATTCGCTCGTACCTCAAGCACCACAACCACTAAGCCCAAATCCAGTGGAAACGTCACGGAAAGTGCGCACGCTCAAAAGCGTGTAGCTCGCCTGCGTCACCATCGCGGAAGCAAGAGGCATGTAGTCGCTAAAGCTACAAGTGCGCGACCAGTCGCCGCCAAAACTGCTGCGGCCAGATCTGCCACTGCACGGTCCGCTGCCACCCGCACCGCGACGGCAAGACTCGTATCCGTTAAAACAACAGCCGGTATCCGTCGCAGCCGTCTTCGCCATCGTTATGTTGAGCAATTCACCGGGCATTCATTTACTGACGACAACACAGATGGCGACATCGTTGAAGGTGAAGATCCGGTCGTGCGCCAGGCCGCCATTGAAGCGCTGGGCAACATGAATGGCACCGTCGTCGCCATCGATCCCACCAGCGGACGCATTCTCGCCATGGTCAACCAGAAGCTGGCGCTCAGTGAAGGCGCGCAGCCCTGCTCTACCATCAAGGTTGCTGTTGCTCTGGCCGGGCTTAGCGAAAAAGTGATTACCCGTGAGGAATCCGTGAGCCTCGGTGGACGCGCGCAGATGAATCTCACCACCGCGCTCGCGCACTCCAACAATGCATATTTTGAGGCCGTCGGGCGCCGTCTTGGCTTCACCAAGGTTAGCTATTATGCTCACCAGTTCGGGCTCGGCGAGCTTGCCGGCTACCACATTCAGGACGAACACCTCGGCACTTTCCCCACGCATGAGCTTGATGCCAAGCTCGGCGGCGTAGGCAAAATGTGCTCTTTCGGTGAAAGCATCTCCATGACGCCGCTGCAGCTCGGTGCTCTGGTCTCTGCCGTGGCCAACGGAGGCACGCTCTATTACCTCCAGCATCCCACGTCCGTCGATGAAGTCATCAACTATGAGCCGCGCGTAAAGCGCAATCTCGATATCGGTCCGCTGGTTCCTGAAATTGCGGAAGGCATGACCGGCGCGGTCCAGTACGGCACCGCTCGCAGCCTGCGTCTCAACTTTAGTGAAGAGCAGATTCTGGGCAAGACCGGCACCTGCTCCAAAGACGGCACTCGCTTTGGCTGGTTCGCCTCTTACGCAGACACCCAATACGGACACATCGTTACCGTGGTCTTCCTTGAAGGTGGACGTCCCACCTATGGTCCCAAGGCCGCCGAAATCAGCGGCAAATTCTACCGCGGACTCTATGACCATAACTTCTTCCGCCAGCCTTCAACCGCCGCCAGCCGCGCCGTGAGCGAAAAGACAGTAGGCGCGCAACAATAAGCATATGCAGAAGAAACATATTTAAGAGAGTCCCATAGGAATTGGAATAAGAAGGCGTCCGCACAGGACGCCTTTTTGCTTTCTCCCCAAAAGCACCGTCATCCCGACGATCGTGAAACTTTTTCCCCATTGTCATCCCGACCGTCAGCCGAACGACCGAAGGGAAGTGAGGTAAAGCGGAGGGACCCCGGTGTGGCATCCTATGCCATGCCACATCAGGGAGTTCTCCCGATACTGCTTTCAGCTATTCCGTCCACGCATCTTATATCGTGGGACTCAGCCCTGGCTTTTGTGATTGCCGCCCGACCACCTCTTACACCTCGTCATCCCGACGACCGTTAGACGAGCGGCGCGTTGCCACCAGCGCGCGAAACCGGGGTCCCCGGCACGCGCGGTTTTCGCGTGCTGGGGTGGGAGTAGGAAGGAGGGACCTTGCGTTTCTCAACCATCAGTTACCAATTGCTCGTCAGAGCCGGGGAAACATTATTCCTGCCAATCCTTTCCTCCATTGTCATCCCGACCGTCAGCCGAACGACCGTAGGGAAGTGAGGTAAAGCGGAGGGACCCCGGTGTGGCATCCCTGTGCCATGCCGCATCAGGGAGTTCTCCCCATACAACAGATGAAGTTGGCATCGAGGCACGAGCGCAGCTATGCCTGCGGCATGACAAACCAGAGATGTTTCGAACAAGAGCACTCTGCACAATTCACGGCAGTGCCTATCCCAGAAATTGTCATCCCGAACTTCGATCGGCGAGCCTTGGTGAGCCGGAGAATGTGAGGGATCTGCTCCGCTGGTCTTGCGGCTAAACCACATCCTGACTATAGCTTCCTGCCCCGATCTGCAAAAATCTTTGCCTTCACCACACGCAACACATGAACGACTTTCAGCCGCACCGTCCGATAGCTCTTTGAATGGGCTCCAGTCCATGCAGATACTATTCACCCTGTCGCCTTTGTCCATTCCCTGCCAAAACCTTTCTTCCCTTGTCATCCCGACCGTCAGCCGAACGACCCTGAGCTTGCGAAGGGGAAGTGAGGTAAAGCGGAGGGACCCCTGTGTGCCATCCTCTGCCATGCCGCATCAGGGAGTTCTCCCAGTACGGCTTGAGCCTTCGCCTGCGCGCCCTGGCATTTAACATCAATAGATGGCCAATCTGCTTTCCACCAGGGATCCGATTTTTCTGGATCGTGTCAAATCGTACTTCAACACAAATTCTGAAGTTCTCATACTTGTCCGTTATTCGCACCACGCAGGAGCAAAGGATTTTCGATTGCTTTCTTCGTTCACTGCCTTTGAGTCATTACTGGTTCCTCTGCGTGCATCCACATCGCTTACGGTTTTTAAGAATCCCGATCTTCCATATCGGGGAATCGTTGACGATGCTTTTATCGCCCAATGCCTCATTTCAATTGCTGAGGGTGCAGAGTTTTTCATTCTTGATATGGGAAACAACGATCACACCGCAGGGGAGACTCATGAGGAATTGCGCGACGCCCTGGGAGATTTCCGCGCACGCCAGGTTGCTCTGGGCCCGTATCCTCCATTTTGGAAGGACACTCTGGAGATAATTACCGCCTATGTGCCTGAAAAAAATGGCCTGGTTACTCCTGGTGCTTACTGAAACTCCAAGCACCGCTTGAAAAAAGATTGACCAGAGCACCCGCCGCCATGCTCAAAATCCCGATTCATCAACTGCCATCGCGCACGAACGAATCGCTGCAAACTTAGGAACTCAATACCAACCGCCGGAGTCTATTCTTTCCAACATGCTGGCCTATCGCTCCAGGTCGAACCGTCTCCTTCAACCCTCGGCATTTTCGCCGATTCTGGTTATGCTCGCCTTCATCCTGTTGCTTGCCCAGCTAGTCTTTGGACCGATGGCATCGTTCCACCACGGAATTTCTCCCCAATTACCAATGGCTTTTCACCCCATGCCTCTCTGGGCTTCGCAGAGAGAAGATGTCCTGGTAGTCACGATCCTGCGCGATGGCCAGGTATTCTTCGACACACGAAGAGTCTCGCCAGAAGAACTGGTTGAAAATCTTCGCATTAAAATTCATGCCGGTGCGCCACCAAAGGTCTACCTGCGTGTTGACAGGCGGGCCCGCTATTCCGCTGTTTCTTCCGTCTTGAATAGCATCCATTCCGCCCACCTCGTCAACATCGCATTTCTCACTTCGCCTCTGCAAATCCGGTAGGGTGATGCGTCACTTCATCTCTTGAAATCATT
>Ga0206965_10196_pt1 | contig 19109 bp, 14 predicted proteins | sample Alteio_BWOrgHeat_26_FD_152973 | JGI IMG/M metagenome (GOLD analysis project Ga0206965, IMG submission 152973) | Enriched cells from forest soil in Barre Woods Harvard Forest LTER site, Petersham, Massachusetts, United States -... | ecosystem: Environmental > Terrestrial > Soil > Temperate forest >...
TGGGTCATCAAATATATTTGTTGGCTGTAGTTTTGAAATAATCCAGAACTAATGATCGCTAAATCAAGATCAGATTCACCTGGGATAAAGTCACGCTCAGAAAAATACGTGTAGCCCGTTTGGGTAGAGCCAACAATTTTGACGGACGAAAAGGGCAGGTGAAATCTATCACAAACCTTGTTTAGAATTGTGAATCCACGCTCCTGATCATCTGCGAAGACGTAATTGAAATCATAAAGAAAAAGTCGTCGAGCAATTAATTGGTCTGGTATTGATGCAGCAATCATCGCACCAATCTTAGCGTCAAGCTTCTGCTTGGCTTGCGTCATGCGTTTCCTAGTCCCCAAGAGAGTCTATCTGTAATTTAAACCTGAGGATTATAAGGCCAAGTTGTTACCAATCAAGTATCCAAGGCCAGAACTGAAAAAATTAGCTCTTTGTCCGGCTTGGTTCGATGGCGAGCAAAATGCTTTATTTTTCTCTTGCAATTCGCTCCATGTTCGCTTATAGTGAGAGCTGGAAAGACCGGGAGCGGCGCCGGTGGGGAGACCCAGAAAGGCCAGCAACCAGAAAGCAGCCCTTAGCTATTGGCCCTTGGTTTTTAGCTTTGTTTCCAGCTCTTTCTCGATGATGGTGGCATCCGGGCCAAGTTTTTGCCTCTGGCTTATTAAACCACTTTCATTACCTGGGGGAAGAAGTGTGCCCAGGGAGATCGGGCAATCGCACGAGATCGCCGTCATGCACGTGACCGGAAAAGCAAGACCTAGCTAATACCCCAAAATCTAAAAACAGGAGCCACCCACAGGGTGGCTTTTTCTATTTGGAGAGAAAATGACCCGAGACGAAGTTATTGCTGCCATTCATGAATGTGCTGCGAAGCTGGGGCATGTCCCGAGCTTTCCAGAGTTGCAATTTGCCACCAAGGTTACGACCCGGACAATGAAAACGCACTTTGGAAATTATTCGAAGACATTGGAGGCTTGCGGCCTGGAGCGCGAGGGCGCAGGTTTCCGGGTGAACATGCAGACCCTGTTTGTTGACTGGGCGGAACTGGTGCGCAAGCTGGGGAAGGTGCCTACGATCATGGAGTACTCGCTTAACAGCAAGTTCAGTGTGGGACCGCTGATGGGCAGATTTAAGGGGTGGATGCGGGTGCCGGAAGCGATGCATCTTTACTGCCGCCGGGAGAGGCTGTCTGAGCAATATAAAGATGTCATGGACATTGTAGATACGTACCTTGAACTGAAACCGGAGCGGAACTGTATATACAGGTCAACATCCCGGACGGACGAAACGGGTGGTTTGAGCCGCCGAGCGGCTACAATTTTCGCTGACCGTCCGGTCTGCGGACCGCCTTTGCGACTCTCTCCGCTTACGTGCGCTCCGACGAACGAGATGGGCGTGGTCTTTCTGTTTGGCGCGATGGCCCTCCAGTTGGGGTTTTCCGTGACACAACTGCAAGCGGCGTTCCCGGATTGCGAAGCCCTGCGGGAAGTGGAACGCGACAAATGGCAACGAGTGAGGATTGAGTTTGAATATGAGAGCCGCAACTTTGTGCTGCACGGTCATCCACTGACGGAGTGCGATTTGATTGTGTGCTGGAGCCATAACTGGCTGGATTGTCCGCTGGAGGTGCTGGAACTGAGAAGCGTGATTGGACGGGAGAAGCTTACCGCGGATTGACGCGGAAGGTTCTTGCCGCAGATTTGCGCAGATGGTTCGCTGATTGGGGAATTGGCTGAAGATGTGCCACGATGATGGCTCACGCGAAGCTGTTGCGGTGCAGGTCCCTCGGGTCCTACTCACAAGCTCTGCCCATTTGCGCCAAAACCGGGCGCAAATGGGACCCGAAAGCGCTTGCTCGCGGACGGACCTCTCGGGATGACGTTTATTTCCAGGGTTAGATTTGAAAAGAACCGAGGCTACCGTGCCAGATGAAGTTCTGAGCAAAAACCAAGTACAATAAAGGATTCCGCCTTCGTGTTTGGGCCGTCTTGGACCTACGTGGGACTTCCCTGCACCTAATGTCTTAGGGGCAGTGGCGGGCCTGGCAGATCGTCTGCCGTGGAGGGCTGAGATAACAGGACACTGGCAAAGAACCAGGGCAAGAACCAGCAACAAATCGGGTAACCATGGCAGTATCAGAACACATTTCGGAAAAAGTGAAAGCAGCGGAGAGCGAAAGCATTGTGGTACGCGGCGCACGCGTACACAATCTTAAAAACATTGATTTTGAGATTCCGCACAATGCGCTGACGGTGGTGACCGGGGTCTCCGGGAGTGGCAAGAGTTCCCTGGCCTTTGACACGATTTATGCCGAGGGGCAGCGGCGCTATGTGGAGTCGCTTTCGGCATACGCGCGCCAGTTCTTGGAACGCATTGAGAAGCCGGATGTCGACCTGATTGACGGTATCGCGCCGGCGATTGCCATTAAACAGAAAAATTCCACGCGCAATCCGCGATCAACAGTGGCCACGGCCACGGAGATTTACGACTATCTGCGCCTGCTCTATGCGCGTGTAGGCCGGACGTTTTGCCGGAACTGCGGACAGGAAGTAAAGAAAGACACAGTCGACGAAGTGGCGCAGACGATTCTTTCGCTGGGCGAAGGCACAAGGCTGAATGTGCTCTTTCCGGTGCAGGCCGCGGCGGTGCCAACGCAGGCGGAGAAAGCAAAGAAGGGCCGGGCCAAGAAAGCTGCCAAAGTTGCTGCTGTGCCGGAGACGGTGGTCAATGCGCTGCGCGAGCGCTTGTTTGATCTGCGAAAAAAAGGTTTTGGCCGCCTCTTCCAGAAGGGACAGATCTTTGAGTTCGCCACGCCGGAATCTTTGCTGGATATTGATTTCAGCCAGACGGTGTATGTGCTGGTGGACAGAATCGTCGTCGCGCCGGACCAGCGATCACGCATTGTGGATGCTCTGGAGACGGGTTATCGCGAGGCTGGAGAGACGGTATTTCAAACTGCGCCACGCGAAGGCGAAGAGGTCCGCCAGTGGCGCTTCTCTCACCGGTTCGAATGCAAGAACTGCCACATTAAATATGAAGAGCCAGAGCCTCCGCTGTTTTCATTTAACAATCCTTTTGGCGCGTGCGCACGATGCCAGGGCTTTGGCAATACGATTGATTTTGATTTGAACCTGGTGATTCCGGATGTGACCAAATCACTGGGCGATGGCGCGATTGAGCCGTGGACGAAGCCGAAGTATCGCGCACACATGCCTGAGCTGCGGAAGATGGCCAAGCAAAATGGCATTCCAATGGATGTCCCGTGGCAAGACCTGAATGCGGAGCAGCAACAGCTGGTGATTGCAGGCGAAGGCAAGTTCCCCGGCATACAAGGTTTTTTTGCGGCGCTGGAGCGAAAGAAATACAAGCTGCATGTACGTGTGTTTTTGAGCAGATATCGCGGGTATGCGCAGTGTCCGGAGTGCGGTGGCGCGCGGTTGCGGGCGGATGCGCTGCAGGTAAAGATTGAAAGCAAAAACATTCGCGAGCTGACACAGCTTACGATCGAGCAGGCCGCAGAGTTTTTTAAAACGCTTACGCTCTCACGCGAGCAAGCGGAGATCGCGGGAAAAATTCTGGAGCAGTTGCAAGAGCGGCTGAAATTCCTTAATGACGTTGGGTTGGAATATCTTACGCTGGACCGGCTGGCGGCGACGCTGAGCGGCGGCGAAGCGCAGAGGATTCAGCTGGCAACGTCACTCGGCTCGCGGCTGGTGGGCGCGTTGTATGTGCTGGACGAACCATCGATCGGGCTGCACAGCCGGGACACCGCGAGGCTGGTGACGATCCTGCACAAGCTGAGAGATCTGGGCAATACGATCCTGGTGGTGGAACATGATCCTGAGGTGATGCGGGCGGCTGACCGCATTTTGGATCTTGGTCCGGGCGCGGGTGAAAATGGCGGACGCGTAATGGCTGCCGCAACGTATGACCAGATCAAGAAGATGCCGCAGTCGCTGACCGGACGATATTTGAACCAGGAGCTGCGGATACAGATTCCGCAGAACCGTCGCACACCAGGCGTGCCGATGATCCGCATTGAAGGCGCACGCGCACACAATTTGAAGAACATCAATCTGGAGATTCCGCTGGGCATGCTGGTAGCGATCACGGGAGTGTCAGGGTCGGGGAAATCAACGCTGGTCCATGACGTTCTGTATCAGGCGCTGGCGGCGGAGAAAGGCATCACTGCTGGTCCGGGGCCGGCGGCCAGTGGATTTAAGCGCGTTACCGGCGGACAATACATTGCCGACGTGGTCCTTGTGGATCAATCACCCATTGGCCGGACTCCCCGCAGTAATCCGGTGACATATATCAAGGCGTTTGATGCGATCCGTGAAGTTTTCGCGTCGATACCGGAGGCGGTCAAGCGCGGTTTTGGGGCCGGACATTTCTCGTTCAACATTCCAGGCGGCAGATGTGAAACGTGCCAGGGCGACGGCACAGTCACAGTGGAAATGCAGTTTCTGGCGGACGTGGAATTAATTTGTGAAGATTGCAAAGGCATGCGCTATAAGCCAACGATTCTTGACGTGCGCTATAAAGGAAAAAATATTCACGAGGTTTTGAACCTCACTGTGCGTGAGGCTCTGCAGTTTTTCTCCGGACATCCAAAGATCACTGACAAGATGCGCGTGCTGGAGGAAGTTGGCCTGGGCTATCTGCGGTTGGGACAATCAGCCACCACGCTCAGCGGTGGTGAAGCACAGCGCATGAAGCTGGCGGCTCACTTGGTCCCCAGCGGCCGCGCACAGGGATTTGATCCTGCCACGCCGGAAGAAAAAGAGCAGCGCAAAAAAGCTCGTGCCGGCAAAGGTGCGCTCTATATTTTCGACGAACCCACAACGGGTCTCCACTTTGACGATGTCAGTAAGCTGCTCACTGCATTCCGCAAACTCATAGACGCAGGCGGCTCAGTGCTCTGCATCGAACACAATTTAGATGTCATAAAAGTTGCTGATTGGGTACTAGATCTGGGTCCGGAAGGCGGAGGCCGTGGCGGGCAGGTTGTTGTAGCCGGAACCCCGGAAACTGTGGCAAAATCCACAAAATCTTATACCGGTAAATGGCTGGCTCGCATCTTAAAAGACGAGAACTCTGCATCCAATGGACATAAATAGGGCCATCGCAATTACATTGCTGGCAGCTTGCGCGATTCATGTGTCAGCGCAACGTCCGGCACAAAAGCCGCGCCCGCAGTCACCGTCTACAGCTGAAGACCGGACAGCTGATGACTTGAAAGATGCCGAATCTCTTTTGCAGAAGCAGCAGTATTCACAGGCAGAAGAAAAGCTGCAAGCACTTGTCAGTGGCCAAACGAAGAATCCACAGGTATGGTTCGATCTCGGGTTTGCGCAAAGCCATCTCGGCAAAAATGTTGAAGCTATCACCGCGTACAAGAAAGCCGCAGAGCTGGATCCAAAGTGGTTTGAGGCGCAAAAAAATCTCGGGCTCGCATTAGCAAAGTCGGGCGATCTCGCCACCGCCGCAGAAGTATTCAGGAAAGCCGTCACGTTGAAACCGACCGTTGGCGGGCAACAGGCACTGGCCGATGCATGGCTATCACTGGCACAAGCGGTAGAAGAAAGCCATCCGCAGGAATCTCTGGCTGCATATCAAAAAGCCGCTGAGCTTGATTCCACAAATTCTGATGCGCTCCTCGGCGTCGCCAGAATGACGGAGCGCACCGGTGACCTTCCCGCGGCTGAGCAGCAGTATTTAAAACTTGCGGTAGCAGGAAGCGGTGAAAGCATGGAGCACCTTATCGGGCTCTATCTGAAGCAAAAGCGTTATGCTGACGCTGAAACCTGGCTGCGTAAATACATGGCTGCCAATCCTCGGAACACGGCGGCACAGCTTCAGTTGGGAAAGCTGCTTGCCGCTGAAGGAAAAACGCAGGAAGCAATCGCGGAACTGGAGCCCGTTTATCAGGCATCTCCTGATCCTAAAAGCGCTCGTGCTCTGGCCAGTCTGTATCTGGAAGCCAAGCAATACCCTGCTGCTGCAGCGCTCTTGCAGCCTCTTGTCAACCAGAATCCACAGGACGCCCAGCTGCATCTTGACTATGGCTCTGCCTTGCTGCACCAGCTAAAATACTCTGAAGCGCAAGCAGAATTACTTAAAGCGGTACAGCTCAGGCCCAGTTTTGCGGACGCCTATCTAGATCTCGGCTACGCGGCGCAGCAAAACAAGAATTATGAGCTGACGATTCGGGTGCTTGACGCGCGCGCAAAGCTTCAACCGGAGACGCCGGCTACATATTTTCTGCGGGCCACGGCTTACGATAGTTTAAGAATGTACAAACCTGCGGCGGAGAACTATAAACTTTTTCTGGCTACGGCTGGGGGCAAATTCCCCGATCAGGAGTTTCAAGCACGACATCGTTTAAAGGCGATCTTGCCGAACTAGCTTTTATTAAACTAGCTTTTATTAAACTAGCTTTTATTAAACCAGGTTTCAATAAAGATGCGAAAAACGTTCCCGATCTTTATCGTGCTCTTGCTCACACTCGCGGCGCGTGGTGAGCAAAAAACTATTGATCAGCTTAAGGCTGAGGCTGAGCATGCAGAAGCCGGACAGCAAGGCCGTCTTTACGCTGAGATCGCAGCCCGCCTGGTGGCCGTTGCCGACAAGCAGTTTACTGACAGCGAATCCATCAAGGGCCACGCTACAGTGCAGGAGATCCTGCAATATGCCAGGCAGGCACACGATCTTGCCCTCCAGACGCGCAAGAAAATGAAGGAAGTAGAGAAGGACTTGCGCCTTTGCAGGCATAATCTTGAAAACATGCGGCGAACTCTGGCGGCAGAGGACCGTCCAAAGGTTGAAACCGTAGAGAAACAGGTAGAGCAATTTACCGAGGACGTACTTGAAGCCATGTTTGAGCCAACCAAAAAGGAACAAAAATAAGGAACCTACAATGAAGATCGCAACCAAACTAATGCTGGTCTTACTGCTATTGACCATGGCCGCCAGTGCAAAAAAACGCGATCCCCTGACCGAAGCTGAAACTGACGAGCTCCGCCAGACTGCCCTGGAGCCGGACAAACGCATCAAGCTCCTCATCAGCTTTACCGAGGCCCGGCTGACTGCCATTGATCAAATTCGTGTGGACCCTAAGTTGGGCAATGAACGCGGCCCCCGCATCCATGATCTGCTGGAAGATTTCACCAGCCTGCTGGATGAGATCAGCGACAATCTGGACCAGTATGAGACACGCAAAATGGATAAGGATGCGACCAAGCTCTATCACAAAGGATTAAAAGAGTTGATCGATGCGGATGAGCGCTTTGATCTAAAGCTGAAAGCGATCAAGTCCTCCACGGAAACCGATCCTGTAATGAAGAAACTGTCGGTTGATTTCCGCTTTGTTCTTCAGGATGCAGAGGAGGCGCTTAAATCCAGTGCCGACGCAGCGCGTGAAGATATAGAGACCACGCACGAAGAAAACGCACCAAAAAAGAAATAGCATTAGCTTTACCCCCGAACTGGCGCCATGCTTTGCTCGGGAAATGAATCAATGACTTCTATCCTTCCCCAGATTTTTGAGCAGGCGTACCATGAGTTACGTCCGCGCACGCCCATGCCGGATTTTGAAGTCCGTTTCTATCGCTTCGCCAATATCAACAACACCATCCGGCTTCGCCAGGGACGCATCTTTGTCCGTCTCTCTGATTTGCTGGAAGGCGCACCCGAGCCGGTGCTCTATGCCATTCTGCATATTCTGATCGCCAAGCTTCATCGCAAACCGATTGACTCCGCCCATGCCACTCGCTATCGCAAATTCACCGGCAGCCAGGCCATGGCGGCCAAAGCGCATCTGGTCCGCCAGATCCGCGGACGCAAACGTATTGAAGGTCCCAAAGGCCAGTACTATGATCTTGACCAGGTTTTTGACGACCTGAATCTGCGTTTCTTTCACGGCTTGATGGCCCGGCCACAGATGACCTGGAGCGGCAATCGGTCACTACGCAGCCTGGGGCATTACGATCCTGCACACAATACCATCGTGGTCAGCCGCGTCTTTGATGGACCGCGCGTGCCACAATACGCCATCGATTACCTTGTCTATCACGAGATGTTGCATCTGCGGCATCCGGTAAAGCTGCGTGGCAGCCGGCGGTCGGTGCATCCAGCGGCTTTTCGTGAAGAAGAAAAACTGTTTCCTGAATTGGCCGAAGCACAGCAATTTCTCAAGCGATTGGGAACGCTGGATTAGATGGTGGGTGGGTCGAGCGGCTGTGTTCTTAATTTCATAAACACATAAGCAACAGTGGACATCACTGGCGCGTCTCTTTTAAAAGCTGATACTCATAACAGAAAGAGCCAGAGATGAACGTCCAGCCCTACAGAGTTAATGTCTCTCAGGAAACACTCGACGATTTGCAGCTTAGATTGAAAGGCACACGCTGGATGGATGGCGGCGCTGCTGGTTGGGATTACGGCACCAGCCTCGATTATTTAAAAGAACTTATAAATTACTGGCAGACACAGTTCGATTGGCGCAGGCAAGAGGAAGCGATCAATCGTTTCTCCCAGTTTCGGACTCAGATAGATGGCTTGGGCATCCACTTTATTCATGAACGTGGTAAAGGGCCCAATCCGTTTCCCATCCTATTGACTCATGGATATCCTGATTCATTTTTGCGTTTCGCAAAGATCATTCCCATGTTGGCCGATCCGGCGAAATTTGGCGGTGACGCTGCCGACTCTTTTGATGTAATCGCTCCCAGCCTGCCTGGCTACGGATTTTCCGATAAGCCCACAAAATCAGGAATGATTTTTCATGTAGGCGATCTGTGGAGCAAGCTGATGGGCCAACTGGGATACAAACGTTTTGCCGCCCATGGTGGTGATTGGGGTAGTACCGTGACCGAGCAACTGGCCCGCAGCCATTCGGATTCGGTCGTAGGCATTCATCTCACAGATGTGCCTTTTGCCCACATCTTCCAAAAGCCCGATGATCTGTCTTCTCATGAAAAGAAGTATCTGGCTGAAACGAAACAATGGCAGAAAAAGAGTGGCGCATACGCCATGATTCAGGGCACTCGTCCGCAAAGCCTGGCGCACGGCCTGAACGATTCTCCCGCCGGACTTGCGGCATGGCTCATAGAAAAATTCCGCGAGTGGAGTGATTGCAGCGGCAACGTGGAAAAATGTTTCACTAAAGACGAATTGCTTACCAATACCGTCATCTATTGGGTCACGGGAACAATTTACTCTTCATTCCTTCCTTATTATGACTATGCGAGCGCTGGCGCACTCACATGGATAGGCGAAAAACTAAAGGAATGGGCTGGATCATCTAAAGTACCCGCAGCCTTTGCCATGTTCCCGGCAGATATAGTTCCTGCTCCGCGCGAATGGGCAGAGAGGTTCTTCAACGTAGAGCGCTGGACAGACATGCCTCGCGGAGGGCACTTTACTGCTCTGGAAGAACCTGAATTATTGGTGCAGGATATCCGTGAATTCTTCCGTCCTTTGCGCAAGTCTAAATAACCGACCATCGTTTCATGGCTTTACCCAGCCGCTTTCAGCTCTTGCGCTCGATCAAGCGCTGCCAGTTGCTGCGGCGTAGCTATCACCCGATACAGCGGCACAGAGCTGGTCGCCAGACGCATTTTGTAGGGCTGTTCACCGGTCATGTAATCGCAATCGAGGCCTGTGGCCAGTGATTGTTTCGTGATTTCATAGATAAGCGCCAGCGCGGGCGAGTGCTTCTCAAACTCAGGCGCAAACCATCCTGTATAAAACCGGCGGAAGCCCCGGTCAAGAAAAGTTACAATACCCGCGGCCATAATCGAGTTTCTTTCCAGCGTGAAAATCTCAAATGCTTCCGGCATGAACGCCGCTGCGCTGATCAAAAAACCAATACGCTCAGCATCATGAAACAGGCTGGAGGAGTTCTGTGCGGCCTTGCCTGCATAGATAGAGCGCAGGAGTCGGGGATTCGCGCCATTATAGGTTCGCGGTTCAAGACCCAATCTCTCCAGGCGCCGCAGGTTGCGGGCCAGCCGGGTATGTGCAGCTGCAAACTGTTCTGCTGATGTGTCCACGCAACATACGGCCGGCGCGGCGGCAAATGGAAGCAACTGCAATTCGTCAATTACGGGACTGCGGTCAGATTCACGCATCGCCACAATTTCCAACGGGCGCCCCAGGGACGCCAGCGCAGCCAGCGCTGCTCGCAGAGGCTGATCGTCTCCACAATGGAGAAAGCAACGATAGTCAAACAGCTCTTCTCCCAACAACCGGATTGAGTTGTCGCTATGGCGCACCACCGCTGGGATAATGGCAGCACCGTTCGGGGTCTCAGCGCAGACCACATAGGGCTGTTCCCGGTCGTCAAATTTCTCTGCTGCCAGCAGGTTCAACCCAAAGTCCTGAAAAATCGTATAGTTCCCGTTTGCACAAATCTGCTCCCATAGCGGACGTAGCGGCAGAAGTTCTCCGGAAGAGGTGCAGACGGTAATTTTCAGGCTTTGTCCCACCTTGTTAAGACGCAATTATGCGAGTAGCGGGATGTTTGGCTTTGCCTGCCATTTTTAACCGGCAGAGCCTTGCTTCAGCTTACTCTGCAAGCCAGAACACTTAGGTTAGTGAAACCTGAAGCTCAAGAACACGGTTAAATCTGACACTACGGGCTCTGTTCCGCACATGGCGGGCCTGAATCTCCATGCTTTGACAGCTTCTAACATAGCATCGTCCATGGCTTGGGTAGAGCTACGCAACAAGTGAATGTTACTCACAGAGCCATCTGTTGCAATGGTGAATACCACAGCGTTATCAGTGTTTACACGGTTCTGGCTCGCTGACGCTGGATACTCAGGTTGCTGACCTTTTACTCGCACAGGCTCTGTCATGTCTTTGCAATGGCGTCGTTCTATCGCGCCTTGGGGTGGTACGAGCAATCCCTGGTCAAATGCTGACATTGTTAGGCTAGTTACGGTTGCTGTGATCATTTTTCTGCCATTGGATAGCAGTTCAAGTTTCCGCGGGTAACGGTACGCTTGGAAATCAGAATAGGCTGAATACCGTTCCATACGCTTTTCGTCTTCGCCCAAAGTCCACTCATCTCTCAAAATTTCATGGGAAGCAGAGTTCAGGCAAATGTCATGGATCTCTATTTCTTTACGCTCGGAACGTAAACAAGCTATTTCCATCCCATTTTCGACCTTGTTTTTTGCCGTCTTGACTGATCGTTCAGGACGTTCGGCAAATTCCAACATATGGATCAACTCGTCAATTTTTACAGGAGTAAAACTGGCATTCCGGCTGGTGAACTGTTTCTCGCCGTTCCGGATGTCCACTTGCACAAAATCACTCATTGCGACCTTGCGCCACCAGTGGTCGTCTGACTCCCATTTGAGAGTCAAATGCCCCTGCAGCGGTGTCTTTATCTGTGCAACAAAATCGACATCCAGTTGAAACGGTTTGGCGTCCTTAGTAAAAAGATCTGCCTGCACCTTAGCGGTATGAAGTAATTCCTGTGCAGCGTCGTCCGAATTGAATGCGAACAGTTTGCAGCCACAGGCAAGAAAGAAAATCGCCAGAATCAACTTTTTCATAAACAGCTCATTATCCTATCGCAGCCATGGAAATTCATCGTTTTTCTCCTTCATTTTCAATTTGTTGACTGTCTAAGGCTGGCTCGGTACAATTTTCTTATTGAAATTGAAATTGAAATTCATTTTCAAAATAAGTAACAACTTAACAAGAATTTCATGTTCTCAGCCTTGGTGGTGACATTACGTGAAGGGGTGGAAGCTGCGTTAATCGTCGGCATTACCCTGGTTTATCTGGCCAAAATCGGGCGTCCAGACCTGCGCCGGACTGTCTATTTTGCACTGGGAGCTGCCCTGCTGGCCAGTATAGCCGGCGCGGTGGCACTTTCTTACCTTCCCATCAACCAGGACAGCGTTGAAGGCTGGGTCATGCTGGTGGCCGCCGTCATGGTGGTCGGCATGATCGTGTTTATGATGCGCACCGCCCGTAAGCTCAAGAGCGAGATTGAATCGCGTGTGGACTCCCTGGCAGGCGCTGGATCCCAATGGGGGCTGTTTGCCTTTGTTTTCTTGATGGTTTTCCGTGAAGGCATTGAGACCGTGGCCATTCTTGCCGGTGTGTCGTTGAACTCCACGGAACTTATGAGCTTTCTGGGCACGCTGCTGGGCGTGGCCTTTGCCGTGGTTTTTGGCGTGATGTTTGTAAAAGGCAGTGTCCGCATCGATTTGCGGAAGTTTTTCCGCGTCACCGCCGTAGTCCTGTTCTTTGTCGCTGCCCAGCTTTTGATTTCCGGCTTTCATGAGCTTTCAGAAACCGGCTTTCTCCCGCCCAGCAAGCGCGAGATGGCTGTGATCGGGCCCATTGTGCGGAATGATTTCTTCTTCCCTGTCACCATGCTGGCCCTGGTGGCGCTGATGATCCTGCTGGAATATCGCCGGCGCAAGCCACAGGAAGCGATTGTCGCCACCAACAAAGCAGAAGAGCGCAAGCTGCAATGGACTGCACGGCGCGAACGCCGCTGGGCCGTTTTGGCCTGCACTACTGCTTTCATCTTTATTTTTATGGTCACGGCTGAGTTTATTTATGCCAAGGAGCCTCCAGCTTCTCCGGCAACGGTGGTTACGTTCAACGCTGACGGCAAAACTGTGATCTCCTCCAAAGATCTTCCGCAGGGTGAGTTGCGGTTTTACATTGCCGATGTGAAAGGCACCAAAGTACGATTCCTGCTCTATCGCAAGCCGGATGGCAAAGTTGCTTCGATCTTTGACGCTTGCCAGATCTGCGGCGGTGCGGGCTTTTACAAAGGAACCACTGGAATCATTTGCAAGAACTGCGCTGCTCCCGTGAATCCGCAGAGCGTGGGCCAGCCAGGCGGCTGCAATCCCATTCCTTTACAATCGGCTCAGGATGGCGACTCTGTAATCATTTCCATCACTGACCTGGCCCAGCAAGTCGGGCAATTCTCAAAATAATGTTCCTGCGATTGTTGTTCGAATCATTCCGTCGGCAAAAGCGGCGCAAGACCGTGGCCCTCCTGTCCATTGCGCTGGGTATGAGCATTGCCACAGCCATGATTGCCGTTGGCACTGATATTGGCGACAAAATCAACCAGGAACTGCGCAGCCTGGGCGCCAATCTGGTCCTTACTCCGGTTGAAGACACGCTGGATGTGAACCTTGGCGGCGTAAATCTGAAACCCGCCAGCGAAGGAGCTTTCATCCGCGAACAAGACCTTATCAAGATCAAAGGCATTTTCTGGGGACACAACATCAAAGGCTATGCGCCGTTTCTCTCGGCGCCCCAAGCCATCAGAGCCAAAAATACGCAAATCGAGGCCGAGTTGATCGGGACTTATTTTGCCCAGCCGCTTCGCTATGGCAAAGAAGACTTCACCACCGGTGTGCGCAGCATGAATCCGTGGTGGAAAGTGGAAGGTGAATGGCCGCAGGACTATGCTGACTGGCCGCAGAATCAGCCGCCCAATGTTCTTATCGGGACCAAGCTGGCTGAGCAAAATAATCTTACCGTTGGCGATGCCATTGAAATTGGCGATAAGAATTTGCGCGTCAGCGGAATTCTGAATTCTGGCGGCTCGGAAGATCAGGCCGTGGTTGCCCCTCTGCATATCGTGCAGACAATTCTTGGCCAGCCTAATGCGGTGCGTCGTGTAACCGTAAGCGCATTGACCAAACCGGAAGATCCCTTCGCCCGCAAAGATCCCAATAAGATGACTCCGGCCATGCGCGATCGCTGGTATTGCTCGCCTTATGCGAACTCCATTGCATTTCAGATTAACGAAGTGTTGCCCAATGTTCGCGTGGAACAGATCCGGCAGGTGGAGCAAATTCAGGGCAAAGTGCTTTCACGCGTCTCCGGACTCATGCTGCTGCTGACGCTTGCGGCGCTTCTGGCAGCGGCGCTGGCGGTTTCTGCCGCCATGGCTGCCACAATCCTGGAGCGACGGCAGGAAGTGGGCCTGATGAAATCCCTTGGTGCGGGAAACGTCGCGGTAGCTTCTCTATTTCTCACTGAAGCTGGCTTTCTGGCGCTGGCCGGCGGACTGCTCGGCTTTCTTGCCGGCGCGGCGCTTGCCCATCGCATTGGACAAAGCATCTTCGGCTCTTCCATCGTGGTCCATCCTGTGGTGCTGGCGGTCGTACTCTGCGCCGCGGTATTGGTCACATTCATCGGCAGCGCTGGCGCGGTAAGGAAGGCCATGCAGTTCGATCCAGCGGTTGTATTGCGAGGCGACGCATGACCCGCATGCAGCTTCTGCTCCGTCTGCTGTTCAAAGCCGCATGGGTGCGCAAAGACCGTGCACTCACAGCGCTGGTCTCTGTTGCCGTGGTGGCGACCATCGCCACCGCTGCGCTCACCATTTACTCGGACCTAGAAGGCCGCCTCAGCCGTGACTTCCGCGGCTTCGGCGCGAACGTAGTTGTTACCCGAACTCAGGGCAGCCTCACTCAAAGCGATTTGTCTGCTATGCATAAGGTAGTAAAAGCAAAACAGGACGTCATTTCTTTGGCATACGCTGTAGCGACTGCGCCCAATGGTTCGCGGGTCATCGTAGGCGGCGCCGATATTATCAGCCTTCTACAGATGAATTCCTGGTGGTCAACAAAGCAAGTCAGTACAGATGGTTCCGCGCTGATTGGCTCGCGTGCAGCCGCGCAACTATCGCCATCTGGCCAGCCATTTACGGTTTCTTTTGGTTCCAAAGCATTATCTATACGCCCTCTGGCCATTTTCACTTCAGGCTCTGACGATGACAGCCGCATTTACGTGAGCACCAGTGATTTGTCGGATGCAACGGGTCTTTCTTCCAACGTAGCTCTTTTACGCATTGAAGGCCGGCCACGCAACATTGAAGCAGCCATCAGCAAGCTAAAAACATCCGCTCCTGATCTCGACGTCCAGCCTGCTCGGCAAATTACGCAAGCCCAGGCGACTGTCGTCGGTAAAACGCGTTCCGTGGTCCTGGCGTCTTCAGCTGTAGTGGTAGTGTTGATTATGCTTTGCATGGTCGCCACGTTTACCAGCTCCGTTCTTGAGCGCCGCAAAGATTTTGCCGTGATGAAGGCCTTGGGAGCATCCAACCGGACCGTGAATTTCTTGTTTGCCTCTGAAGCCGCGCTGCTGGCTCTGGCTGGCTCCGCCGCAGGTTATATCCTTGGCTGCGGCATCGCTTTCTGGATCGGCAAAGTAAATTTTGAAGCTGCCATCCTGCCTCAGCCTTTCCTCTTGCTTCCAGTGTTACTGGGAAGTGTGGCACTGGCGCTGATCGCTTCTACGGCTCCGTTAAGATTGTTGCAACAGATACAGCCCGCAGGGATCCTGCGAGGAGAATAATGCCGATCGAACTCAAGAACGTATCGCGGATCTACAAAAGCAATGTCGAAGTCCGCGCGCTTGACGATGTTTCGCTCTCTGTAGCATCTGGAGAATGGCTCGCGATTATGGGGCCTTCTGGTTCGGGCAAATCTACTCTGGTAAACCTTCTAGGCTGTCTGGACCAGCCAACCACAGGCGAGATTTGGATCCATGGCACGAATGTTTCAAAGATGTCACAGGCGGAGCTGAATCGCTTCCGGGCGGAGAAAATTGGGTTTATCTTTCAGCAATTTCACCTGATTCCCTACCTTACGGCTCTCGAAAACATCATGCTGGCGCAATACTTCCACAGCATGACGGATAAAGCCGAAGCCCTGGCCGCGCTTGACCATGTGGGACTCAAAGACCGTGCCGGCCATCTGCCATCACAACTTTCCGGCGGGGAGCAACAGCGCGTCTGTATTGCCCGCGCTCTGATCAATGATCCGCATATCATTCTTGCCGATGAGCCCACCGGCAACCTTGACGCACAGAATGAAGAGATCGTTCTCCGCAAATTGCGTGAGATGCATGCGCAGGGACGCACCATCATTATGGTCACACATGATCCCGTAGTAGCCCGCCTGGCCGATCGCAGGCTGGAACTGCACCATGGCAAGATTGCTGCGCAGGAAATCTACTCGCTATCCGATGAAGAACAATTTGACGAAGTTCTGGAAGAGCTATGGGTGCTAGCGGAAAACGGCGAGCCTGCCGAGCTAGGTCGCGTGGAAGTGGAGGGCGCGCTGCCCATGCGTCTGGCCCTGGAGCGCATGAAAAGTCAGGGCCTGGTAGACCTCACCGAGCACACTCTGGAGCCGCACACGCACAAGCAGGTGCTCAACCGATGCCATGTGGCATTCCGTCCTGCCCGTGAACCCAACCGCCATGGCGATCACATGATTATCTTTACTGAAAAAGGCCACAAGCGCGCAGAAGACGTGATCCGCAGACATCGCCTGGCGGAACGCCTCTTTACGCAGACTTTCCATGTTCACGACGAAAAAGAGGTCGCGGAACAGGCCTGCAAGTTTGAGCACATTCTCTCGCCAGAGGCCACGGAGCACATCTGCACATTTCTGGGCCATCCGCGAACATGCCCGCACGGCAGCCCCATTCCGCTTGGCGAGTGCTGTATAGCAGCAAAGGCCAACCACGGCCAGTCTGCGGCTGTCAGTATTGAATCATTGAAGAAATAACCAACTGGGCGGCAAATTGCCTTGTTAATCGAAAAGCCAAAGCCTCCCTAAAAACTAAAAAGGAGAGGCAGGTTCTCCTCTCCTTCTCAAGTTTGTTGATAAAACGCGTGCGGTTAGAACAATATTCATTGCTACTGCAACAGGAGTGCCATTCTTTTTTCCCGGATCAAACATCCAGGTCTTTACCCGCTCCACAGCTTTTTCATCCAGGCCCATACCCAGGCTGCGGACAACTCTGATGTTGCGTGGCCGGCCATCCGGTCCAATCACAGCTGCCAACACAACCGTGCCTTGATATTTGGCTTTGCGTGCTTCTTCTGAAAAGTCAGGATCTGGAGTGAACTTCGCTACAGGCGCCGATACGCCAATGTCGCCTACTTTGTAAGTACCGCCGCCAAATCCGCCGCCGCTTCCAGGACCATGTCCCGGGCCGGTGCCGGAACCGATGCCGTTGCTGGCCCCGGAGCCAATTCCGCCGCCGGTGCCGCTGCCATTAGAAGCCGGTCCGGTTACTCTCGCCGACATGGGATTACCTAGGTTCGGCATATTCGGATTGTCCGGCAATTTCACATTCGGTGGAGCTACCACGGTTGCTTCCACAGCAAGTTTAGGTTTGTTATTCAGGATCTCCACCGTAGGAGGCGCGATCTGTTCAGGAGCGACTTTAGGTAAGTGCCCTTTGCTTTCAAAAATCTTTGACGCATTACCGCCACCGCCACCGCCCGCCAAAGCTTTGGGCGCGACTGTCGGTTTCATGACCGGTTGATAATCCGTAAGCGGCGGAGCAATCAACGTAACATGCTCTTCCGGTTTTACTATCGCAGCGGTGCGGCCACCCCAGATAGAAAGAGCAATCAACGTTGCAATCGCCAGCGCATGGATCAAGAGGGTGCCGCTGGTTGCTTTTCGGGGACGAGTTGTACTCCAGATCTCCCCTACTCTCACTGGTCGTGAGGTGAGCCTTAGAGGCGGTAACTTCTCTGGAAATAGCGCTTCCTTGACGTTCGCAAAGAGCGACGTCAGCATCGATTGATGCATCTGCGGAAGGTTGAACTTAGGTACTTCCTTACCGTAGAACTGATTGGGAACGATTACGTGATTCGCCATTGGATCGACCCGTAATACCTTTTTGCCACTTTCATGTGGTCTGCTTTCACTCATAAAAGATGAAAAAAACAACTTGTAAGTTGTATTTGCATGTCAAACTTTCTGTGCCTCATCTTCGCCTCGGCACAATTCGCCCTCAAAGATGAACGTTTTGTGAACGCTACTCGTTCACATTCTCTGCAAATTCATCTGGGACGTAGGCCGTTAGATTCCCATTTTGCCTCAGGCTTTGTACGGAATGAGCAAATTTGCCTATGCTTTTTGTAACGTAAGGATGACGCGTCTATTGGTCTTTCGGGTTCAAAAGGGCAGGCGGGCAGGCAAGACTGTTTATAATTAAACATTAATCCCCTTACGGAGTAACAATGCGGCCGCCGCTCGAACTCAAGAAGACACTGAATCTTCCAAAAACGGACTTCTCCATGAAGGCCAATCTGCCGCAGAATGAGCCCAAGTGGCTGGAACGATGGGAGAAGACCGGCATCTATCAAAAGATCCGCGATTCGCGTAAAGGTGCTCCCACTTACCTTCTGCATGACGGACCTCCATACGCCAATGGAGCGATTCATGAAGGTCACGCGCTTAATAAATGCCTGAAAGATTTTGTCGTTAAGTCAAAAACCATGGCTGGCTTTGATTCGCCATATGTTCCTGGATGGGACTGCCATGGCTTGCCTATTGAAATTAAAGTGGATGAAGCGTTAGGCCGCAAAAAGCTGGAGATACCGGCCTCAGCTGTGCGTAAAGAGTGCCGCAAATACGCGGACAAGTATCTGAACATTCAACGCGATCAGTTCAAACGCCTCGGCATCCTTGGCCGCTGGGACCAGCCGTATTCCACCATGACGCCGCAATATGAGTCGGTGATCGTGCGCCAACTGTTTGATTTCATGGAAAATGGAGCGGTCTATAAAGGCCTGCGCCCGGTGTATTGGTGCATCCATGACAAGACCGCGCTGGCGGAAGCAGAGATCGAATATTCCAACCACACCAGTCCCAGCGTCTGGGTAAAGTATTCGCTCACGAGCGATCCGGCAAAGATCAATCCTGCTCTGGCAGGTAAGAAAGTTTCAACTATTATCTGGACCACCACGCCCTGGACGCTTCCAGCTTCCATGGCCGTGGCTTTCCATCCTGACCTGGAATATGTTGCGCTGGAGCACAACGGCGAGCTGTATATCGTCGCTGATGCGCTGGCCAAAGCCACCATTGAGTCCTGCAAACTCAGCGAGGCTAAGATTGCTGTGCGCTTTCCCGGCCGACAACTGGAATACGCAACCTTCGCGCATCCATTTCTCGATCGGTCAGTTCTGGGCGTGCTGGCCAACTATGTCACCACGGAGCAAGGCACGGGTGCGGTGCACACAGCTCCATCGCATGGCGCCGATGATTTTTACACCGGCACCAAATACAAGCTCG
>Ga0206965_10158_pt2 | contig 19025 bp, 15 predicted proteins | sample Alteio_BWOrgHeat_26_FD_152973 | JGI IMG/M metagenome (GOLD analysis project Ga0206965, IMG submission 152973) | Enriched cells from forest soil in Barre Woods Harvard Forest LTER site, Petersham, Massachusetts, United States -... | ecosystem: Environmental > Terrestrial > Soil > Temperate forest >...
ATTGACACCGTAGCGACCGACTCGCACGGCAATCCCGTCATGGATCTAAAAGCTGAGGACTTCAAGCTCTTTGAAGATGGCAAGGCGCGTCCTCTATCGCATTTTTCATTTGAGAAAGTTGAGCGGCAGGATCCTAAGGTAGCGCAACACATGCGTGAGTTGGCGCAAAAACAGAAGCCCGGAGTCTATGCCAACTTTACCGCTGAAACGGTCGTCGTGCCGCCCAACGGCTGTACCGTCCTGCTCATTGACTGGCTGAACACGCCGCTGGAACTCCAGTCCGGAGCTTTCAAAGAAATGAAGGATTTTATTGAGACGGTAGATTTATCCAAGCCGCTGGAAATCTTATCGCTTGATTCCTCACTGCACCTGGTGCAGAGCTTTACTACAGACCGTCAGGTGCTGCGAAACAATATCGAAAAATATGGATTGCACAACACCAACCTGCAACCGGAAAAGCGAGCCAGCCACAGTTTGGATTCAGAGTTAGTTGATTTCAGAGTAAGCAGCTCGGTTCAAGCACTAGTGAAGATTGCTGCCTCTCTCCAGGGGATGCAAGGCCGCAAAAGCCTGATCTGGCTTTCCGGTTCCTTCCCCGCCGGCCTGAAGCCAACAGATAGGCTGACTCCCAGCTACGAGGTGGGTGCAACAGGGTGGGTTGAGGGTGAATCGCGTGACTATTCCGGAACAGTCCGGCAACTTTCTCATGTGCTTTCCGCCAACAACATCGCCGTCTATCCCGTGGACGCTCAGGGTCTGCAGGGCAACATCACAGATTCCTCGCAAGATAGTATTCGCTTCTATGTAAGCGCAATCGCTCAAAACACTACGCAGCGCCAGGAAGCCATGCGTGAAATTGCCGACCTTACTGGTGGCCGCCCTTTCTATAATCACAATGACATTGGCAGCGAACTGGCCAGCGCTTACAACGATGCCAGCAACTTCTACGCCCTGGCCTTTACTCCAGCCAAGAACAAGCCAGATGGAAAGACGCACAGCGTTCGCGTGGAATGCCGGCGTTCAGGCGTTCACCTGCGCTACCGCCTGAGTTACTTTGCCGAAATAAAACAGGATTCTGCAAAAGCAAAACGCACCGAGCTTGAGTCTCTGGTGAACACTCTGGGACGGTCCGCCGATGGATTACCTTTCATGGCGCAAATAGACAAGCAGCAGGATGCCATGATCATCAAACGTGGCAATGCCAATATCAACATTTAGAAAAGGCTCTTGACCGCCAACGATGGACAACGAATTTCCGTCAAGCCAGAGCTTGAGGCGGTCATTCTGCTGCTTGTCTATTTTCGCCATGAAGGGTAATCCATCCGCAGACTGGCCAGGAGTCCGCACAAATAGTTCCAGTTGAGCACGTTTCATCTCGGCCAATGCTTGTTTATCGTCAGCAAAATAGCTCTTGCGGTACCGCAGGCGGACTCCAGGGCGCCGGCAGTCGACGCGGACGGTGTGCACCTTTCCATCGGGCTTGCTTTTTGCTGGTGTGAAAGCCAAAGCATAAAAGGTGTTTGCATCCGCATAAGCATTGGCGATCTCATTCCCAATGTCGTTGTGGTTATAGAACGCGCGTCCGCCGGTCAAGTCGGCAAAATCACGCATCGCCTCCTGCCGTTCCATGATGTTTTGTGTCTTCGGATTCAAGGAATAGACGAAGCTCTCATCCGAAGTATCTGCCATCGTCCCTTGCAGACCTTCGGCATCCACCGGATAGACGGCAATGTTGGCCGCCGAAAGTATGTGGGAAACTTTTGTGATCAGGCCAGAGTAGTCGCGTCTCTCTCCGAAAAGCCAGCCGCCTTGATTGGCTTCCATGCCTGCCTTAAGCCCTTTGCGGTCTGTTGGCATCAACGCGGTGGGGAAAGAGCCGGAAAGCCAGATCAGACTCTTGTGGCCTCTGATTGGTTCCAGGATGCCTGCAATACCAAGCAAAGCAGTAGCTGAGTTCATGACCCTGAAATCAGTTGTCTGAGAGTGCAGGCTGCTATCTGCCTGCTTTTCCGGCTGCAGGTTTGTGTTGTGCAGCCCATATCTTTCCACATTGCTCTTGAGCACCTGGCGGTCACTGGTAAAGCTCTGTATCAGATGCAAGGTGGAATCAAGCGAATAGATTGCCAGAGGCTTGGATAAATCCACAGTATCCAGAAACTTCTTGAGCTCCTGTTGAGCTACGGGCTGCAGTTCCATGGGAGTGTTCTGCCAATCAATCAGCAAAACGATGCAGCCATTGGGCGGCACGCCAGAAGTTTCTTTAGTGAAATTGGCATAGATACCAGCCCGCTGATTTTGCGCAAGGTCATGAAGGCGCTTCTCCGCGTTGGCATTGAGCGGTTCAACTTTCTCAAACGAGAAGTGTGACAAGGGACGCTCCTTGCCGTCTTCAAAGAGGCGAATCTCGTCCTGCTGCAAGTCGGTGACGGGCTTGCCGTGCGAGTCGGTTGCGACAGTATCAACTTCGACGAGTTGTGTTGTAGAACGCAAAACCTGGGTCTGAGCAGACGGTGTTTGAGCAGATAAGCTTAAAGCCATTGCGGCCAGAACGAGTGCTATCCGGAAAATCAGGTTCGGCACAAAACGAGGCATATAAGAGGCTGGATCTCTGCGGCAAAGTTTATCATTTTCAGGGAAGCAGGTTTCTGGGGCGGAAGCCCGGGCCGAGATAGATTGACGGGACTCTTTTGCTTGACGCACAGGCGGTTTTTAAGACACAGGTAGCCCCGTCTATAGCCGCCTAATGCGGCAATTGACCATTGACCCGCCGCTTGTAACCGCTTGGATTCGTTTGGATTTAGAGCAGGTAAAGGATGTTAATATAAACGGCAGGACAGACATGCCTTTAAAAACATTATTCCTAAATCCTCCGTCGTTTGAGAACTTTGACGGTGGCGCCAGTTCGCGCTGGCCTGCCACCCGCGAGATTGAATCTTACTGGTATCCAGTGTGGCTGGCGTATCCGGCCGGGATGCTGGAGGGCTCGCGACTGCTGGACGCGCCGCCGCACCATGTGAGCGCGGAAGAGACCATTGAACTGGGCAAACAATATGAGTTCCTGGTGCTCTTTACGTCCACGCCAGGATTCCCTGGTGATATCCAGTTGGTCACCAAGATGAAAGAAGCGAATCCCAAGCTGAAGGTCGCATTTGTGGGACCGCATGTGACCACGCTGCCGGAGCGGTCATTGAATGATTGCCAGGCCATCGACTTTGTCTGCCGACGCGAGTTTGATTACTCCGTGGTGGAATATGCCAACGGCAAACCGTTGTCTGAAATTATCGGGATTTCGTATCGCGATGCGCATGGAAAAGTTGTCCATAACGCTGATCGTCCTGATGTGATGGACTTGGATTCATTGCCGGATGTAACCGATGTTTATTTTAGAGACATGGACGTGCGCCGTTATAACGTGCCGTTTTTGCTCTATCCATTTGTGGCTTTGTACACCACGCGCGGCTGCCCGGCGCAATGCACTTTCTGTTTATGGCCACAGACTTTAAGCGGACATCCGTGGCGCAAACGCTCGACAGATGCTGTGGCACGTGAGATGGCCAAAGCCAAAGAATACTGGCCGTATGTAAAAGAATATTTCTTTGACGATGACACCTTTAACATCCAGAAGGCACGTACCGTGGAACTATGCGGCAAGCTCAAGCCGCTGAATATGACGTGGTCTTGCACGTCGCGTGTGACCACTGATTACGAAACTTTGAAGGCGCAGAAAGAAGCTGGCTGCCGATTGTTGATTGTCGGCTACGAATCAGGCGATCCACAGATCCTGAAGAACATCAAGAAAGGCGCTACTGTAGAACGCGCGCGCCAGTTCACCAAGGACACGAAGAAACTCGGCCTGAAAGTTCATGGCGACTTCATTCTCGGTCTCCCCGGTGAAAGCCGCGAGTCCATTCGCCGCACCATTGACTTCGCAAAAGAGCTGGACGTGGAAACGATCCAGGTTTCCATTGCGCACGCTTATCCGGGAACAGAATTGTATGACTTTGCCAAGAAGAGCGGCTTCATCGTTGGCACTGAGCGGATGGTTGACGACGGTGGACACCAGGTTGCGCAGATTGAGTATCCGGGGCTTCCCCGCGAGCACGTGATGGAGATGGTCCACAAGTTTTACGACGAATATTATTTCCGTCCTAAGGCCGTCTTCCGCATTGTGCGCAAAGCCGTATTTAACGGTGAAGAGCGCCAGCGGCTTTACAAGGAAGCCAAATCATTCATGAAGCTGCGCGCCGCACGTAATAAAGCTACTAAAGCAATGGTAGCGGCCAAACAGAACACGCCGGATAAGCCACGGCAGGCTGAGGTTGCAGGAGACTAAGCCGGTCTCCTGCTTTGCCCGGCACTCATGGAGAGTAAGGATCACGGATGCAAGGCCAGGAAAAATTTGGTAACGCGCGGATGATCGGTTATGGAATCGGTATAGCCGTATTCATTCTGCTTGCGTTATGGAAATTCCTGGTCAAATAAATAGTTCAGATAAAATCCAGAATCACCCGCCATGCGGGTTCCCATACGGATGTTGGCTTGAAGCCCAAAAAAATCTTAATCTACATGGCCATCGCCTGCTGCAACGGCACAGGTGACGTGTTGCTGAAACGCGGCATGGATGATCTTGGCGAAATCCATCTCAGCAACTGGACACATATTTTCAATGCGTTTGTGAATCCCTGGGTCATCATCGGCATTCTCTGCCTAGCTGGATTTTTCTATGCATACTTAACCGCGCTCTCCTGGGCAGACCTGACTTTTGTACTTCCTGCAACCGCTTTCGGGTATGTGGTCACGGCATTCCTCTCCCGGTTTTTTTTGAATGAAGTTGTCAGCCCGTGGCGATGGGCCGGCGTTCTGCTGATTACCGGCGGCGTTGGGCTGGTTGCGAAAGGGCCTTCTCTAACAGAACGTCCGCAGGATACTCCGGCTCCCACGCAAAAGGAGCAGCATGAGCTCGCTTAAACTCTGGATCGCCATTGGAATGCTTGTGCTGGCTTCCAGCGCCGGCGACGTGATGCTCTCCGCGGCCATGAAGCGCATTGGTGACCTCGAAGCTCTTCGCTCCCAAAAAGGCCTGCTGGCGGTGATCGGCCGTGTCATTAGCGAAAAGCTTTTTCTGATCGGCCTCTGCTGCCTGATCTTCAGCTTTTTCTGTCTGCTTACGGCACTTTCCTGGGGAGACGCCAGCCTCGTCGCGCCTGCATCCGCTTCATTGACTTACATCTGCTCGGCTATCCTGGCAAAATTTGTTTTGCATGAAAATGTTGATCGCCGCCGCTGGCTCTCAGCCGCGCTGGTCTGCATCGGCGTGTTGCTGCTGGTGAAGTAACGGCTTCGAAGCTCCAGTTTTGTCACGAAAATCAGGACATCATCGCTGGCCATTCAGATTGGCCCATTCCCCTGACTCAATGAAGCTGGCCCAGTAAAAAGGATGTTCGCGGCCTTTGCGCTTCAGCATAGAAAGCTCAGCCTGCCGCAATGCTTCGCCACGTCCCCGGCCATTCTTCAAACCGGTGTAGTAGGCAGTAATCATTTCTCGCGTCGTATAGTCGCTCACCGGCCACAGGCTCATGACCATGCTCTCCGCACCGGCGAGCACAAAAGCCCTGCGCAATCCGAAAACGCCCTCGCCTGCTCTGACTTCGCCAATGCCGGTATCACAGGCGGAGAGCGTCACCAGTTTGGTCCCCCACAGGTTGAGATTAGACGCTTCCAAAGCAGTCAAAATGCCACTATCGCCGCCTCGCCGATTCAGATTTGCGCCCGATAGCGCCAAGCCCGAGCGGAGCAATGGATTCTCAACGTCCTCACTTGAAGTGCCTGCCTGCGTATCGCTCATGAAAATGCCAACCCAGCCATCTTTTTTCGGGCCTTCAAGGAAAAACCCATGGGTAGCAATGTGCAGAATACCTGGAGCATTCAGCCCCAGCAGCGTGGCTTTTGTTGCCTGGTCTCCCGTAAAGACTTGTGCCTGGTGAAAGAGTGAACGTATCGCTTGCGCCTCGGCTTTTGTTCCTTCGAGCGGCGCAAAGTAAATGCTGGAAGAATCGTTGCCCCGGCTGATGCTTCGCGTCACCGAGTGGGCTCGTGTGTTTGGCGCGGCACTCACCGAGCGAACCTTCGGTTCACCAAAGTTGGGATCGGCGACTACGGCGACGTCAGTCCTGCTGGCACGCGGCGTTCCCATGCGCAGCAGATCGCGCCCGGTGCTCAAGTAGGTGAACAAGCATTGTTCCACCAGGTAATGACCGTTCTCATCGACCAGCGCTTCAAAGGGGATGAGATCGAGCTGTCCATCAGGCGCGATCAGCAGGTGGCGCGGATTGCCGGCCAGCGCGCGAACTGGACGCATGATTTTCTCATCCACGGCACGCGCCATCTTTTTTATGTTGTGCGACTCAGGGTCACGCAATGCCCTGCGCAGAGCACCAATGGCAGCATCAATGGTTTTTGCGTCGCCTAAATCTGTGGATCGGACTTCATTCCCGGTGATGACGTAAGCCGCATACCGCTCGCCAAGATGTGTATTGCTCTCATCCGGCTGTTTCGGATCGTAAGGCTCATACACCGCATACTCAACCAGGGCAGCATCGGCCGGGATGGAAGCCTGCACGGCATTCAGTGTCACCCCAGCAGAAGACTGATAATAGCCGGCGCTGCGCTTTCCGATCTCGCTTTCCAGAGCGTCTCGTTGTCCGGTGAGAGTTTTGATTTGTTGCAGATGCTCAGGAAGCGAGGTTTTTCCGGGACCACTCAGTACCAGATTGGCAAGTTTTGCAGTTATTTCTGTTAGCTTGTCCAGCAAGGCGCGATCTTCCGCGTTCGAACGATTGCGCAAGCCTTCGAGATTGTTTGCCAAAGCATCAAGAATGCGCCCTTTGCGTTGCAGCAGTATGGTGACCGCCAGCTTGCGCGAATCGTCATTTTCCGGATCGAGGTGAAGCTGAAAGGAAATAGCTTTATTCAGCGTATCCAGGTATGGATCAAAGTAAGCAAGCTTTTGCCGCTCCGATCCAACGGCCAGGTTCAAAGGAAGATCCTTTTCTTCAATAGCCACGGCTTCCCACCAGCATTCACGTGTTCGCGCTGGATTGCCGGCAGCCGAGTACAGGCGAGCAAGGTTGCGTAGAATCCTGGCCACTTCAGGGTGCTCAGGTCCGCGGGAGTCTTTAGTAATCTGCAAGGCGCGAAGAAGGTAGGGCTCTGCCTTTGCATATTCACCATGGTCGCGATAGAGAATCCCCAGACTCTCCACTGTCACCTCAACCGTGAGATGATTAGGCCCGTTCAGCTTCTCCATGATGGACAGAGCGCGCAGGTAGTATTCTTCGGCGCCCTTGTAGTCTCCGGTATGTTTGGCCATGATTCCCAGATTGCTCAGTGTCTGCGCGACAGGAAAACTCTGAGGCCCATCAAATTTCTCGAAAATGATTTCAGCCCGCCGGAAATATTCAGCGGCCTTGCTGTAGTTATCCGACTGGCGCCAGTAAAGAAGACCGAGATTGTTGAGAGTAATCCCGAGCCATGGATGCTCCGGCCCCAGCGCTTTCTCCTTGATCGCGAGAGAGCGCAGGTAGAAATTTTCCGATGTGCTGGTATCAAACCTGCGATATGCAATCAGACCACGGTTGTGCAGGAGCGTAGCGACCTTCAGATGATCCGGCCCAAGCAGCTTCTCCATCAGCACCTGTGCCTGCGACGAAAACTCTTCCGCGCGAACATTGTCTCTTTTATTAAGATAAACCGACCCCAGATCAGCCAGCGATTCCGCATACATCAGGCTGTTTTCGCCGCCAACCATCTTTTTGGTTTTGGAAGCATGTGTAAGCAGTTCTTCCGCGCGCGCATAGTTCGTCTGCCCTATGGCAATCCTCCCCAGCGTACTTTCCGCATCAGCGTAAGGTAGATCGTCCGGCCCGGAAGTTTTCTGGGCAATTTCAAAGGCCCTGCCGGCCATGCTGGCGGCGGTAGCATAATCGCTTTTTTCTTTATAGAGGTCTGCCAGTGTCTCCAGCGACGTTGCAATCAATATGTCATTGGGCTGGAGTTTTTCTTCGCGAATATGCAGGGCCTGCTTGCCAGCCTCCTCGGCTTCAGCAAATTTCGCGGTCGCGGTGAAGTTTCTGGCCTGGCCGTCCAATGCGTTGGCCGTTTCAAGGCTGCTTTTGCCTGAAGTTTTTTCGGCGATGGCAAGCGCCTGCTTATACAATTCTGCGCCGCGGGCAAAGTCATCTTTGCCATCGGCAATGCGCCCGAGCAAGACCAGACAGGCCGCTGTTTCAGGATTTTCACGCCCCGGAGCTTGTTCACGAAGTTGAAGCGCATTCTCTCCTGCCTGTTGGGCTTTTTCATAGGCCCCCTGACGATAAAGCCGCTCCGCTTCTGCATAGAGCCGCGCTGCTTCTGCACGGCCGTTACTGTTCTCATCCTTTGGGACGGTTGCCGGCACAGCAGCAGAAGCGCCTGATTGGCTTTGGCTGGCGTAGGCTTTCAGGTCGGCGAGGAAACATACAGAGACTGCGATCGAAACCAATACCACCAGTTCTCTGCCTGAAATGCCTTGTTGCAGGCGACTAGCTTTCTTTCTTCGGGGCATAAAACCTTCGGGGTATAAAACGGCTCAGATTTTACCCTTAATTGGGAGTTGCTGCCCAGAAATTAAGCAGCGCGGCGGAAAATCGCCGCCCCAATCTGTAATCCTAAAAGCGCGAGTTACTGGACTTTCTGAAAATGCTTCAGCACCGCTTCTGCCTGCGGCTTGGTAAGCACCGCGCCCAGAGCAGCCGCATCGGCCTGCTGCACAGCACGGACGCTGCCAAAATGTTGCAGCAAGCGTTGACGCGTGCGTTCGCCCACGCCGGGAATCTCCAGCAGTTCTGACTTGCGGTCACGCATCTGGCGGCGCTTACGATGGAAAGTGACGGCAAAGCGGTGAGATTCATCGCGTACCATCTGCACCAGATGCAGCACAGGCGAGTGGCGCTCCAGCACCACCGGATCATCTTCTTGTCCTAAAACGTAGATGATCTCTTCTTTCTTGGCGATCGCCGCCAACGGTTGATTGGTAATGCCCAGCTCTTCTAGTGACTGGGCTGCGGCGTGGAGTTGTCCGAGCCCGCCATCCACCAGCACCAGACTTGGGAAGGTTTTATCTTCATCGCGCAGCCGTTTATAACGGCGCGTAACCACTTCTCGCATGGAAGCAAAATCATCTACGCCCGTGACCGTGCGCACAATGAACTTGCGATATTCATTCTTGTTCATCTTGCCGTCTTCCCAAACCACCATGGAGGCCACGGTTTCCGCGCCCTGTATGTGGGAAATATCAAAACACTCAATGCGCTTGGGAATCTCGGGCAGGCCCAGAGCGTCTTGCAGGGCTTCCTGCACAGCTTTGGCTTGGGGCTTCATCACGCGGAAACGCTGGTCAAAAGACTGCTTGGCATTTTGCGCGGCCAGATCAATCAGTGACCGCTTTTCACCGCGCTGCGGCACAAGAATTTCTACCTTGCTGCCGCGTTTCTCCGAAAGCAGCTCTTCCAGCTCTGTGCGATCTTCAAAGTCCACCGGCGCAAGAATGTCTCGCGGAACATATTGCTGGTCGATATACACCTGCTTCATCAGCGCAGAAAAAAATTCGCCAGGATGAAAAGATGGAGACGAAGAAAGCTCCACTCCATTTATTTCGGACGTCTCATCGCTGGCCAGAACCGGCGCCGCGATCTCCGGCAACTCTTCCCAGAAAAACTCCCGGCGGTCCAGTATCTTTCCGCCGCGCATGTGAAAGACATTTACCGCCAGCATGTCATTTTCAAAGTGATAGCCAAAAACGTCCTGATCGTCGCCTTCGGCAGCCGCGATGCGCTGCTTTTCCTGGAGCTGGGCCACGGTAGAAAGCATGTCGCGATAGCGCGCAGCCCGCTCGTATTCCTGCTGGATTGCGGCTTCGTCCATGCGCACGCGTAGTGACTTCACCAGGTCTGGCTGCCGGCCTTCCAGTAAAAGCTGGACATCGTGGACGGCTTCCCGGTAAATCTCCGGCGTGGTCAAATCCTGCACACAGGGTCCCAGGCATCGTTTGATATAGAACTGCAAACAGGGCCGCAGATGGTAACGCGTTAAGTCCACTTTGCAGGAAGGAATCAAAAAACTGCGGTGAATCAAATCTACGATCCGGTAGGCCAGATTTCCGGGAAAATATGGGCCGTAATAATTGCTGCCGTCTTTGCGCAAACGGCGCGTCACGTAAACCCGTGGATAGCGCTCCCCCAGCGTCAGCTTAATGTAAGGATAAGACTTGTCGTCGCGCAGAAGAATGTTGAAGCGTGGTTTCTTCTGTTTGATCAGGTTATTCTCAAGCGCCAGTGCTTCCTTATTGTTGGCGACGACTATGTACTCAACGTCCACGGCCTCGCGCAGCAGGCTGCCCGTTTTGGCGTTAGCCTCACCTACGCCTTCCTGAAAATACGAGCGCACACGGGCGCGCAGGTTCTTTGCTTTCCCTACATAAATGACCTCACCTTCGGCGTTTTTATATAGGTAAACGCCCGGCTGAAGGGGAATAGTCCGAATTTTCTCTGTCAGATCCATTGGGGAAAGCTGAGGCTTACTACCTAGATTCTTCCTATAAGGCCTCAGGTGCGTAAAAATTCTACTGTCGCATAGAGGCAGGCGCTTCGGCAATACCGGCAAGAAGTGCTCAACCTGTTGATTATAAATCATTTACAATAAATCAATAATACCTACGGCAATGGCAAGCGAGTTGCTGTTCTATTAGTGACTTTATAAGGCGGCAACTCCCTGCGCCGCGTGGGTCTTAAGGAGCTTCCCCCATGAATTTGAAATCGAGCCTTTTGGTTCTGCTGGCCGGTACATCACTGATGATCGGCACTGGTTGCACAACAAAAAACTACGTGCGCAAGCAGACCCAGCCAATCGTCGAAAAATCTAACGAACTTGATGCCAGGACTGCCAAGAACAATGCCGCGATCCATGATGTGGATACGCGTGCAACTGCTGGTATTGCAGGCGCGAACACCAAGGCCGGTGAGGCCGACCAAAAAGCGCTGGATGCCCGTGGCCGTGCAGATCAGGCACAGACTCTGGCAGATCAGGCCAACACCCGTGTTGATGCCCTGTCAAACCAGGTCGCCAATCTGGATAACTATCGCCCAGTGGCTGAGACCTCAGTACACTTCGCCACCAACAAAGCAGATTTGACGCCGAAGGCAAAGACTGCTCTGGACCAGTTGCTGGCTGAAGTTCCCAACACCAAGGGTTATCTGGTGGTTGTGGAAGGCGATACCGACTCCGTCGGTTCAGCAGCCTACAACTACAAACTGAGTGAGCGTCGCGCTGACTCCGTAGTCCAGTATTTATCGTCCAAGAACATTCCTGCTCATAAGATCTATTTGATCGGTATGGGCAAAGACAAGTTCACTGCCGAGAACACCACGGCAGACGGACGCGCCAAGAACCGCCGCGTGGATGTTCGCCTCATGACGAACATTACCGGCCAGGAAACACCAAGCTCTGCGCAGAGTACCGCTCCCAACCCGAGCCGGTAGTCTCTCCTCCCCCGGACACTTGCGCAGACAGAGGCCGCCAGATTTCTGGCGGCCTTTAATTTTGCCTCTAATAAAAGGCCGCGATCTGCAAGATCCCCTGACTGCTGCGATCTTCCAATAGAATAATTAGATATGAAGTCCAGCTCTCATATTTTTACCGTTTTGGCATTAATCGGTTTCCTGACTCTGTTTATGCCTGCGCAGCCGGCTGCGGCTCAGGATAACCAGGATAATCAGCCGCATATACAGCCGCGCACTACACCAACGCCTACCCCTTCGCCAACGCCGACGCCTCAGGGCAGCCAGCCAGCGCAGAAGCCGCAAGATCAATACGAACGGCCGCCTTTCCCGGGCGACGTGCAGAAACAGCCGCCACTTGACCCCAACCAACCATCGCCCAAGTCACAAGATGACCGTTATCAGCGTCCACCCTTCCCCGGAGATGCGCAACAGCCGCCAGCCCAGCCCAACCAACCATCTCCTAAGCCGAAGAATGATGGCTATGAGCGTCCGCCTTTTCCTGGTGACGCGCCGGGAACCAACCCGACCGGGGGCAGCACCGCTGGCGCCGGGACCACAGGTACGGGCTCTACCGGTGAAAGCTCCAGCCGCGATTCGCAACTCGACATGGACGCTCACCCGGAAAAGGAAGAACCAAAGTCTGCGGAAGACCCATCTGTCCTGAAGCCCTGGGACCCGCATAAGGCCGCAAAAGATGTGGAAGTAGGCCAATATTACCTGAAGTTAAAAAACTATCGCGCGGCGCTGGAGCGCTTTAACCACGCCTTGACCTATAAGCCTGATGATGCCGAAGCCACTTACGGACTGGCATACACACAGGAGAAGCTGGAACTGCTCTCTCTGGCCGACCAGAACTATCGCAAGTATCTGGAACTGCTGCCGAATGGCCCCAAATCAAAAGAGTCAACGGAAGCTCTGAAGCGGATAGGCCCTAAACTGTCCTCGCGCGGGGCAGGAACTCCAGACCCTGAGCAGGCAAAGACAGCGGCCCACGATCTTGACGTAGGCGAAACCTACCTGGCCGGCAATCATTTTGACGCCGCACGTGAGCGTTTTGAAGATGCCCTGCGCATCACGCCTGACAACCCTCTCGTCTTTTTCCGGTTGGCCCAGGCACTGCAGGGCATGCAGAGGCTGGATCAGGCGCGGCTCTACTATCGGAAGTATCTTGAAATTGAGCCCAAAGGAAAATTCGCCGGCAATGCCAAAAAAGCCATTCAGCAAATTGAATGGGTGATAGGAAAGTAGCTTATTCTTTCCGCAGGAATGATCCTGAACTTGCGTCCACCAGCACGGTAAGCTTGCCGGTTGATTCGCTGCCGCCATAAATCACGTGCCAGCGCAACTGGTTGGATTGCACGTCAAAATCCAGCAGATATCCCACTGTTACTTTGGGATCTTTCTCCAGCACCTGTTTGCCGCCGTGCTCCTGTGCCACCTCAAACGCTTTGTCCGTATCGACTTTGAGGAAGTTCAGATCAAACGAACGCGCCGAACGGTTCGCCGGATTGTAGGTATCTTCCGCTCCATGGTTCACGCCGCGCGGCTCATCTGTAGCTATGCCTGCCCAGGTAAACGTCTCTGCCTTTTGCCGCGCCGGAGACGCAAACATAGCGCGCCAGAAAACCGCTTTTCCGTCATGGCCATTTGTGTCCTTAAGATTCGTTGATTCCATGCGGACAGGCTGCGCGTCCGGTGACCAGAAACGTGCAGGGGCAAGCATCTTCTGGAGCGCAAATCTGCCCGTCTCAAGCTGCGCAGTCGCTGCCAGGTCCTTTTTGCTGAGTGGTTGAGGCCCAGAGTCGCAACCCAGGCAGCAAACTGCCAGGGCAAAGATTGCAGGCAAACTGATTTTTTTGATGAATGTCATTTGGACTGGTGTGATCAAAGTCACACCATTCTAGACGGACAAGACCGTGGTTTGGATGTACGAAGGTGCATGTATCCAGCGAGTTACCCGCGACTTATTGCGGAAGCCCCGCTTTGCGTGCCTGCTCCTGCAGGTCTGACAGTTTCTGCTGTGCGGCATCCAGGGCCTGTTTCTTGCCATCGATCTCGGCCTGCTCCTTGCGGCCTTCTTCGGCATACTTGGCCTGGTCGCGTAACATCGTCCCAGCATCGCCATAGAACGCGGCGGCGCGGAGCCGTGCCTCACGTTGCGCTATATCCAGTTCGCGCTGCAGCGTGGAGATTTCTTTTGTCTCGTCCGCAATTTGCTTTTTCAGCTCTTCATTCTTCTGCTTCTGTGCGTCTGCAGTGTCTTTCTTCGGTGCGGCCTTCGCGTCGGCTTCTTTGGCATCCGCATCTTTGTCGTCAGCCTTCTTATCGTCCTTGTCGTCGGTCTTCTTATCGGTCTCCGGCTCATAGGCAGAGGAAGGCGCACTGCGCGACATGTTGTCATCACTGAGCTTGGTTTCGCTTGAACTGGAGTGCTTATTCGCGCGGTTGGCCCGGGCCACATCACCCAGGGATTGTTGAGCAACCGCTGCCGCGGCAAACAGGCACATCGCGAACATCAGAAAAAGTTTTTTCATAAAGACATCAACCTGCTGGAACCGTCCTGCCTATTATTCTACAGTGGCTCGTAATCCGATTCTCCTGCTTTCACAGGGCAGAAACGATAGGGTAAACGCCGTATCGGACTGAAGTAACCCACCTGTTGGCAACCGGCTAGCGCATGGAGTTGAGGCCAGAGATACGCATATACCACTGGACAAACACCGTCCCCCAGAAAGCCGATATCAGCGCCGCAGTTCCCAGAAATACGCCAAAAGGAATTTCAAAATTACGGTAAATCAGAATAGCCGAACTCCATGCCCGGCTACGCGAAACGCCTGCGGCCTCAGATGAATGCGATCTTCGCCGCCGTGCCAGGCGCTTCAGCCATACCCAGAGAATCAGAAATATCCCGAAAAAACTCCCAATCACTGAACCTAACAGCAGAACCAGCAATGTGAGTTTTACCCCCAGAAATGCGCCAATCAGCGCCATCAGTTTCACGTCGCCACGTCCCATGCCTTCCACGCCGCGCACCGCTTCATAGAGCAATGCAATGCCCCATATGAATGCCGCACCCAGCACGGCGCCGGCAATGGAGTTGAGCAGCGAGAGAATGCGCCAGTTATCCACGGCGGGCAGAAAATGGTGAGTAGGACCTTCCAGCGGAACAAACACACTAAAGAGCAGACCCAACGCAATCCCCGGCTTGGTTAATAAGTCTGGCAGAAGTTTGGTTTCTGCATCGGTAAAGATCAGCCCGATCAGGAGAAATGACAGCACGCAGAACTTGATCGCAATGACCAGTTCATTGGGGACCACATCAAGCTGCCATTGATACTGAATAAAGTGCGCCATCGCAGGAGCGCTGAAATAGGAGGCAGTAAAGAGCACGCCGGTCAGCAACTCCACTCCGGCATAGCGTGGTGAGATAGGCGCTTTGCACTTGCGGCACCTCCCTCCCAGCAGGACCCAACTCAACACCGGAATATTGTCATAGCCGGCGATCGGCGCTTCACAAGAAGGACAAGCGGAGCGCGGACTTACCACGGAGATCTCCCGTGGCATGCGATAGATGCACACATTCAGAAAGCTGCCAAAAACCAGCCCAAACAAAAAAAATGCCGCGGCAAGGAAATAGACATTTCCGGCAAAATCAAAAGTATTCAGGGCGTGCTCCCGCTTTAGAAAGTTCTGGGGAGATTATACGCAAGCGCGGGAATCGCCCATTGGGTACTTTGGGGAACCGGCACAATTCATAATTGGGTAATTTGAGTGAGCGAAATTTGTTAATTGAGTAATTTGGTAATTGTGAATTTGAAAAGCTTCTCAGGAGGCTGACTGCACTGAATAAACTGGCGATTACAAAATAGGCTGTCACAAAGTTTTACATTTACCAAATTACTAATTTACCCAATGACTCAATCCTCGAAGATTCACTCGTCTTCCGGAATCCTGACAATATGGCCTGCCAGCGCCGGAAGTTTGGGGTTGGCCGGCGGCAGGTCTCCAGTCCAGTTGATCTGTTTACGATTTGCCAAACGCATCTCGGCATCAAGGGATTTCCAGCCTACGCCATTCTGTTCGCGAATCGCCATGTTAAAGCCCATTTGATTGGCATCGTGATCGGCCTCGCTCCATTCGAACAAGGAAGCTTCAAGCTCTTCCGCCAGGGCTTCCTGAGGCAACAGGCAGAGGATCCAGAGATTGCGCGCGTCCTGCGCATACGCTCCACGATTTACACCGGGAACAGCATTAATCACTCTGGCGCCGTGCTCCTGTGCGACTTTCAAGGTTTCATCTTGTGAACCGTGGTCTACGACAATCACTTCGTCGCAGGGACGCAGGGAATCCAATGCGCGACCCAGCGTACGGGCATTATCGGAGGTGTGAATCAAGGCGCTGATCTTTGTTTTAGCCATTCAGGGTTTTAGCCATTCAAAAATTAGCCAGTTGGAGTTGGGCTTTCCCAGTATGATGCTATTTTTCGGGTGTGGGAATTACTGTATTTCACCGCGATCGGGCGTGTGATAAGGAAACATCGTGATTATAGCCATGCAACTTCGCATCAGTCTGCACGTGTGAGTTACAAAGGTGCAAGAAACCGTGCAAAGGAAAGGGTGCCTGAGCATTCTGTTGAAAAATAGGATTTACAAGTGCCTTGAAAGGAAAGAATATAACGAATCATGAGACTCGTCAGATTACTTATTCCCTTTGTTGTCTTATCCGCTCTATGCTGGGCCCAAGATTCTGGCACCTCGCAGAAATCGGGCGCAGCCGCTGCGAAACCCGCGCAACCTCCCGCTACCCACAATGGCAACCTTCACCTGACTGTTGTTAAGACTGTTATTGCGCCGTCGGAGACCACAAACGGAATTGGTGACCTTAAGTGCGATGACGATGGAAACATATATCTCGGCACTGATGCCGCAGCCTATCCAGGAATACGCAAGCTAAATTCTAAAGGTGAACTAACTGCCTCTTTCAAGCCGGACACAAATCCCGATGTAACAATAATGGGAGCTGGCCACTATTTCGTCACGCGAGACGGTGAAGTATATCAATCTGTTTTCGCCAAAGACGAGCCCACAAGATATGTATTGATTTTCAAAAATGACGGCAGTTATAAGTCAAATATCAAGCTGGAACCCGGCTTTGGCTGGATACCGGCAAACATTTCCGTATTTCCCCACGGTGAATTGCTGATGACAGGACAACAATTTGCCAAAGGACAACCGTCTATTCCGGTAACAGGGATTTTTTCTGCTGACGGACGATTACTGAAGCGATTGGACCTGGAAGGTGATGGCACGATTAAAGAGACAGCGTTGGCAAATAAAGCACCTCTGGGTGCACTCCCCACCGATCACACAGTTACATGGGGGAAAAGCGCTGTAGCAAATGATGGAAACATATACGTGATGCGCTATCTTTCTCCGGCTATGGTTTACGCTATTTCGCCAGGGGGCGAGGTAGTGCGAAGCTTTAAAGTGGATCCCGGCATTGCTGGCGCCATGCCCGCCGAAATGCGTATCTCAGACAATAGAATTGCCATATTTTTCACTCTGCGCTCAACTCATGAAAAGACCATGAAAATCGTGGATTTAGAAGGGCATGAACTAGCGACTTATGACGACCAAAAAACCGATGAAAAAAACAAACCTGCCCCTCTCATCGCATTTGCCTGCTACACCGCAACCCCAGAACGCTTCACATTTGTGACATACGGCGAACAAGGGAAAATTCATTTGCAGGAGGTGGAGGCGCACTGATTTGTTCTTCTTCAAAATAAAAAGAGCCATTTTGTAATGGCTCCTTTGTCAAAACCGAACTATTCAAACATTACTGGTTCATTGCCGGACGGCTTGCTCCGGGTGTAACCGTGATCGGACTTTGCAGTTGGAAAGCAATAATCTGCTCCGCCGGTAAAACAATCTGCTGTCCCTTGCCCGCTGCCGCGGAGACACCTGTTCCAGCTCCAGCGCCAGCTGCCCCGCCAATGGCTGCGCCTTTACCGCCGCCTAAAATGCCGCCCAAAATAGCGCCGACTGCCGCACCGCCTCCGACTTTTGCAGCCGTAGACTTGCCACGGCCTGTGTTTGCCTTTGACCACTGGCTGGTTTGCAGGCTATAACTCTGGCCGTTCAGTCTCAACTTGGTTAGCTCCAGCGTAAGCAAGGCCTGTCCCGCAAACCGTCCGGCCGATTTCACATCCACTACACGGCCTTCAACGTCTGCTGTAGTGGGAAGAACAGGCTGGTCATCAACGGAAACCGGCGCTGAAATCGACCCGTGGAATATGTCGCCAACCTGCGCTTTTTCTGAATTCACTTCTTCCGTCAGGCGGATGCTCAACTGTGTTCCTGCCGGAATAGTGACCTTCTGCGGAACGGGCGGGGGCGGTGGAGCAGAAGGAGTGACTGCCTGAGCTGAGTCATTGCTTCCGTTGTTGTTAGGCTGCGTAGATGCAGCGGGTAAATTTGAACTATTGCCATTGTTGCTGCTGCTTGATGGCGGAGGCGGATTCTTTTCACGCGTTCGCGGTGAAGGCCGTCTCTCATCTTTTACCGGAGGCGCAGAATTGCTGGGCGGAACATTGCTCGCTTGTTCCTGCGGCGGCTGATTACTCGCAGAAGCCGGCATAACCTGCATGTGATCTATCACCGTCTTCACGCCGGCAACTTGTCCCGCATCGCTCGCAGCCGCGTAGCGCGCAGCATCGCTGCTCACATTTCCGCTGAGCGTTACTGTTCCGCCATTTGCATTTACCGTAAGTTGCTTATCGGGAATGTTATTGTCAGCATTGATTTTGTTTTTCACATCAGACGCGACCTGCGCATCCGTAGGGGCGTTCACACGCGAACATCCCACAGCAAACAACCCCAGGGAAACCAGGACCACACAAAGATTTCTCTTCATAATAACTATTACTCCTCTTAGATTTTGGGGCGTATGTTTCGTTAGATGCAGAGCTGGTTCAGATCGATTGTCTCCAGCACAATTTTTTGTAACTCAACAACTTATGGCCGTCTGCCAGATCCAAAAACCTCGGCAGCGATGAGCTCTGCCACTCCATTTTAGCTAGTTTCAGGGCCACAATTGTGGGAAACATCACTTAGCAGTAATTGCGTAACCCTTAATTCTGGCCTCGCCCACAACCCTTAAATCCCCGGGGCCGGACACCGAGGATGCGCTCCATAGGCGCAGGATCGCATGTAGAACCTTCACGCAACATACGCAACTGGTCAACCGTAACCGGAGGATTCTTGAACAGTGTCTGTGCAATGGCAGCCCCGGCAAACATAAATGGCAAGAGCACATGCACGGCTGGCTTGCGTACACCGGCACAACGTGCGATTTCGGCCAGAACATCGTTCAGGGTAAGCTCGTCCGCGCCGCCCAGTCCGATAGTCTGGTTCGTCGCAGCTTCTGTAG
>Ga0206965_10197_pt1 | contig 19002 bp, 7 predicted proteins | sample Alteio_BWOrgHeat_26_FD_152973 | JGI IMG/M metagenome (GOLD analysis project Ga0206965, IMG submission 152973) | Enriched cells from forest soil in Barre Woods Harvard Forest LTER site, Petersham, Massachusetts, United States -... | ecosystem: Environmental > Terrestrial > Soil > Temperate forest >...
AATGTCCATCGCGGACTGATTCGGGGATCAGTGTAATTGCAAGCGTACGAGATCAATCATGCCGGACCGTATGGCAAACCAATGCATCATAGTGACTGCAGCCGACAGCGCTTTTTTCGAATTAGCCCAGGGTTGCATACAGTCCATCCGAGCGCAGGCCAATGGCACTCAAGTGACTCTCGCATTTTTGGATCTTGGCTGCACAAACGAGCAAATTGCCGCACTACGGTCGCAAGTTGATCACATTCGAAGACCCGATTGGGAGTATTCTTTTCCCGGAAGAGAGCGCGTGCCTAGCTACTTGCGTGGACTCCTGGCGAGGCCGTTCTTGCGCCGGTATTTTCCTGGGAATGACGTCTATCTTTGGATTGACGCTGACGCGTGGGTGCAGGACTGGCGAGCGGTGGAACTGCTGCAGAATGGAGCTTGCCGTGGGCCCGGTCTGGCAATCATTCCAGAAGTTGACCGGGGCAGCATGACCCAATACGGTGGCCTGCCCCGCTACTGGGACCAGGCTTACATCTGGTATGAACAGGGCCACGGACGTGAAATTGCCTCAAAACTTCACAGCTTTCCCATGCTCAACGCGGGCGTGTTCGCGCTGCATCGTGACGCGCCACATTGGCGCATCTGGGAACATGAACTATCGAACGCACTGAACCGATCTTGTTCGTCCATTACGGACCAAGTAGCCCTAAATGTGTCCGTTTATGCTCGCGGACTCTTGGACCACACCGAGCTATTGCCGGCATGGTGCAATTGGACTTGTCATTATGGATTACCGAAATGGGATGAAAGCCGAGAATTGTTCGTCGAACCTTATTTGCCGCACACACCGATTGGAATACTGCATCTGACAGTTCAGAAGCTCGAAGAGGCTGTCGTGACCACCACTTCTGGATCTCGCATCTCGGCTCGTCTACGCTACCCGGCTGGCCCAATTCTCAGTCCGGCTGCTGCGCCATCAGAATGGGACTATCGCTCGCCAAACATTCCAGAAGTTCGACCTGACAGGTGTTTTCCCTGTATGAGCGTGGGCGATAAGCGTGCTTGCAGCTGGGCTTATTTACGCCGTCACATTCCGCACCTGTGGTATGTGGATCGGCGAATGCCAAACATAGGTTTTCTGAGTCGGGATGAGGCTCATATTCTGTACGGGACAGCTCTACAATTCAAAGGGAAACGCGCACTGGAGATCGGATGCCTTCACGGCTGGTCTACCTGTCACATCGCACTAGGTGGCGTGACACTTGATGTAGTCGATCCACTACTTGAACGTGCCGACGTAATTGCAAGTGTGCGAGCGTCATTGGACAATGCAGGTGTATTGGAACATGTCAACCTTGTAGGGGGCACAAGTCCCGAAGTAGTGGATGAATTGGCCTCGAATCGTGGATGCAAGTGGGAGCTTGTATTCGTAGACGGAAATCACGACGCACCTCATCCACTTAACGACGCAAAATCTTGTGCCCAACATGCGGCAGACGACGCGCTGATCCTATTTCATGACCTCGCAGCACCAGATGTTTGCCAGGGGCTTGATTACCTTCGAGACAACGGCTGGAACACCGTGATATACCAAACGATGCAGATTATGGGCGCAGCATGGCGCGGAAACGTGCGGCCCGTGGATCACGTTCCGGATCCTCGTATTCAGTGGGAGTTACCGCGACATCTCCGTGGCTACCGAATCAGTGGTATGAGCTAATGCATCAAGGACTTCATCACGCGCAGACAATGGAAATGCAATCAATCTCGATATTACTTGAAGAGGGCCACCGCCACTATCAGGCGCTGCGATACGTAGAGGCTGAGGCATCTTATCGCCGGGCTGTTAGTGTCAATTCTAGTGACATATCCGCCTGGTATCACCTTGGCCTTGCGTGCGCGGCGCTGGATAATCTAGAGTGCGCAATGGAAGCCTTTCGGTCCGTGCTTGCTTTGTCGCCAAACGATGTTGAATCGTTCGTCCAGATTGGCATTATCCTGGCAAAGCAAGACCAACTGACACAAGCGGTGGCACACATTCGACGCGCGATCGAACTAAATCCGAGTCATGCAAAAGCCCACAATAACGTGGGAGTTGCGCTTACACGTCTCGGCCGCATGGATGAAGGAATCATTTGCTATCGTCAAGCCGTGAGCCTGCAACCTAACTATGCGGAGGCTCATTTCAATCTCGGCGTCGCATTCGCAGACCGAGATCAAGCAGATGCTGCGATTGAATCTTACAGGGCCGCACTGAGGGCCCGGCCTGACTACACGGACGCATTAATCAATTTGGGACTACTACTTGTCCAGGAGCGAATGCCTGCAGATGCGGTTCAATATTTGGAACAAGCAGCACGCCTTAAGCCAGGCAACCCAGAGGCACACAATAATCTCAGTCTTGCGTTTGCCGACTTAGGTCGTTTTGAGGACGCGGTTGCAAGTTGTGACGAGGCGCTACGGCTAAGGCCTCTTGACGCCAAATCGCACATGAATCGGGGAAACGCGCTGTCGTCACTTGGTCGATTCGAAGAAGCAATAGCCTGCTACGATCTGGCAATTCGATTGCAACCGGACTATTCCAATGCTCATTGGAATCGGTCACTCGCCTGGCTAGCATATGGTGACTTCGAGAGTGGGTGGCCCGAGTACGAATGGCGCTGGCGTCGAGCTGAGTCCAAGGAGAAATTCTTCCGGCAACCGCGCTGGGATGGCAATTCTCCGGATGGCAAGACCATATTGCTTTGGTGCGAGCAGGGGGTTGGCGATACCATTCAATTCGTACGCTATGCGTCGACATTGAAGGACCGCGGCGCAACGGTCTGGCTGCAGGCGCCGGAGAAGCTAATTCCATTGCTGTCAACTTGTCAAGGCATCGCTCGTGTATTCCCGGAGGGAACGCCGTCACCTTCAGAATTCGATGTGCATGCTCCTCTCATGAGTCTCCCGTTGTTGTGTGGAACCACTTTGAATACGATCCCGTCAATTAACCCATACCTGTCGGCTGATTCGAAACTCATTGAGCAATGGCAGCAGGAGTTGGCCAAGTCCGCGCACATGAAGATTGGAATCGCATGGCAGGGCAATCCCAAACATCGCTTCGACCAGCATCGCTCGCTATCCCTTCACTGGTTCCAGACTCTTGCTGACATTGAAGGAATCGAACTCTATAGCCTACAAAAGGGCTTCGGCACCGAACAAATCAAAGCCGCGCGATTTCCAATTCATGATCTGGGTAGTCGGCTCGACGAACGCAGTATCGCTTTCGAGGATACCGCGGCGGTGATGCATGCGCTCGATTTGGTGATCACTTGTGATACGGCTCTTGGCCATCTGGCCGGCGCCTTGGGCACACGGACATGGATTGCTTTATCGTCGCCCGCCGACTGGCGATGGCTACAGGAGGTGGAAGATACTCCGTGGTATTCAAGTGTTCGTCTCTTTCGGCAATCGAAGTTAGGTGAGTGGGGTGCTGTGTTCGAGCGAATGCGTGGCGAGCTTGTCAAGTTGCGAGACTTGTCGATGCCATCCATTCAAGTGGAAATCGCGCCGGGTGAGTTGTTCGACAAACTCAGCATTCTACAGATTAAAACAGAACGCATTTCGGATGCGGAGAAACTTCGCAACGTGCATCGCGAGATTGCGGCTGTGGAAACCGCTCGCCGAAAATGGTGCCGCGACCTTCCGGGCGCAAACGACCTCTTGGTTGAGCTGAAGCAGGTCAATGAGCTTCTGTGGGACATTGAGAACCGAATTCGAGAGCATGAACAAAAGCAAGATTTCGGCAGCGAGTTCGTTGCCCTTGCTCGCTCGGTCTACCAAACCAATGATCGCCGCGCTGCTATCAAGCAAAAACTCAACAAGATCGCTGGCGCAAGATTCCGTGAAGAAAAGGAGTATTCGGGTGAACCGGCATAAATGATCTGTTCCTCAGTGTAGTGTGCGCTGCGCGGAACGTGATTCACTCGTTGGAGGCTGCATGGACCCTTCGAATGCCGATTTAGAGTATGCTGTTTCTGTGATTATTCCATGCTATAACGCGGCCGAGTATGTGGTTGGTGCGGTCCGATCGGTTGTCGAGCAGGGAACATGTGCGTTTGAGATTCTGGTTGTCGATGACCAATCCACAGACAATACATGGCGTATTGCGGAAGGATTGGTCAAGGAAGTTTCAAATCTGCGCCTGTATCGCCAGCTAAGAAACTCCGGACCAGCGACAGCACGCAACACAGGACTGAAACACGCGACAGGCCGGTTGGTCTGCTTTCTCGATTCCGACGATGAGTACGCCCCGGGCTTTTTTTCCAGGGTACTGCCGCTTTTTGAAGCTGACCCCAGGTTAGGCGGCGTGATAACCGGTGTGGAATTGATTGATTGCCACCGTCCGGTACACCCTGCTCAGCTCCGCGCTGTGATCGGTTCGCTGCCGTCGAACCTAATGCTCCGCAAAGAGGCAGCCGACTTGCTTGGCGGATTCCCCGAGGATAAGGCGTTTCGTGGAAGAAGCGCTGGGGAGGATATAGCTTTCAAGACTGCTCTCTCGACCTGGTTCAAAGTCATTGAGTGTTCGGAGAAATTCCTTCGCTATCGGGTACGAGCGGGTAGCCACTTCGACTACTTTCTAGATCGAAGCAAGGTTGTCAATGGAAAACTGACACTAATTGAACAATCGGCAGAAGAACGCAGCGGTGCCCTGGCTGCCGCACAGCAACGCTATTTCGATCAGGTTCGTAAACGCGCACTTCAAGCCGGCCTTCGATCCATGTCGGCCTGCACGGTTAAGCCTGGCGAAGCCACGACTTACACTTCTGAGGGCAACGTAGTCCTTAATGGTGCTCCGGAGTTATACCGGCACGCGATGGACCAGATCAATCGGGGTGAGATTGCAGAGGCTGCAGGTTCATTCTCGCGCTTGCTTGCCTTATTGCCAGATCACGTAGAAGCGCTAACGCAACTCGGAATAGCGTTGGCGCGCCTACGCCGGCTGCCCGAGGCGACAGCGAAGCTACAACGAGCGATCGAAATCGACCCAAGTTACGCAAAGGCCCATAACAATCTGGGGGTTGCTTTTGGACAGCAAGGTCGGGCTGAAGCGGCCTTGGAATGCTGGCGCACGGCAGTTCGATATCAGCCAGACTACCCTGAAGCTCATTTCAACCTGGGGGTCGGGCTGGCCGAACGTGGGCACGTTGACGAGGCAATGGCATCTTACGAGCGTGCGCTGGATTCACGCATTGATTACCCGGAAGCATTAAATAACCTAGGCCTGCTGCTGGTTCATGCAGGTCGTCCCGGAAGGGCAGCCGTACTTTTGCAGCAGGCTCTTCGGCTCAGACAAGACTACCCGGAAGCCCAGAACAACCTAAGCATTGCATTGGCCGATTTGGGACGATTCGAAGAAGCTCTCGAAGTACGCGACCTGCACCTTCGGCGCTTTCCAGTTGATGCGGAGTCACATGCGAACCGAGGTGCCGCCCTGCTTGGAGCGGGTCGCATCGATGAGTCGCTTGCATCATATCAGCAAGCCATCGAGCTTCGTCCTGATCTCGCCGAAGCGCACTGGGGACGGTCCATCGCATGGCTCACAAACGGGAACTGTGAGCGCGGTTGGCCGGAATACGAATGGCGATGGAAAAGATCCCATGCGAAGACTCGCAACTTACCTATGCCGCGATGGAGCGGCGAGCCACTATCTGGCAAGCGAATACTCATCTGGTGTGAGCAAGGGCTCGGAGACACCATTCAGTTCGTACGATTTGCATCCGAGTTGAAAAGCCAAGGTGCGACCGTTTGCTTGGAATGTCCCGGCAAACTGGTCCATTTACTCGCAACGTGTCCAGGCATTGACGAGGTAATTTCGGAGGGCGCATCGCTGCCTCCTGATTGTGATTTTCAGATTCCGCTCATGTCCTTGCCGGCGACGCTGGAAACGAGGTTATGCACAATTCCAGGGCGATTGCCTTATCTCTTTGCAGACGAGTCGCTTGCACAAGAGTGGCGTAATCGCATTGGCGAGAGAACCAAGCTCAAAATTGGAATTTCCTGGCAGGGGAATCCGAAGCATCGGTTCGACCGTCATCGTTCCTTTCCCGTTCACTGGTTCCGATCTTTGGCATTGCTTGATGGGGTCACGCTCTACAGCTTGCAAAAAGGTCCTGGTTCGGAACATCTCAAGGCGGTTCGTTTCACGGTCACCGACCTTGGGTCTCATCTCGATGAGTCCGGTAGTGCGTTTCAAGACACTGCTGCTGTTATGAAGGCGCTTGACCTTGTCATCACTTGCGATACGGCTCTGGCCCATCTTGGCGGCGCGTTGGGTGTTCAAGTTTGGGTAGCACTTTCTGCATTTGCAGATTGGCGCTGGATGCATCACATTAGCGATACACCGTGGTATCCCAGCATGCGTTTGTTCCGTCAGGTGCGTTTGGGGCAGTGGGGACCAGTCTTTGAACGCATGAGAGATGCTATCCAACTCGGCAAATGGTGACGTTTGGCTCAACGCGATTATCATTTTGGCAATGATCTGGGAAAAACCCTGGCAATTGTGAAAAACTGACAAAACCTGAAGATTTGAGTTGCAATCGGCTAAAGGACAATTAAGCTGCTGTTTCGGTCCGTGGCAGATAGCGGATTCAGTGGTGGTCTCTCTTTTCTTGCAAGAAGCAAGGAAGTCACACCTGGGCTCACGGAAGAGACGAATCGCAAGGCTGCATCATGCCCAACAGCAATTCTTTGACTTCACGTATACACAAGTGGCTGCGCATCAATTACGACGGGCTTTTTGTCCTGCGTGAATTCTCAGCAGATGCAAAAAGTGCACTTGGGCAGTTGCTTGGCGCCATCCAGCAGTTTGTCTTGCCAGTCAAGGAGCGGCGTCCGAGGCAGACGTTCGTGCCACATATCGAGAGCCTGGAAACTCGTTACGTGCCGTCGTCGTACACGTGGACCGGAGGGGGCGGCAACAATCACTGGAGTAACACCGGAAACTGGAATGGGGGGGCGGTTGTTACCTACCCTCACTTCCTTGCTGATGACGTGACGATCAGCTCGGGGACTGTGGATCTCGATGTCGTCGTTTCGATCAATAGCATTGCTATGTCAGGAGGTAGTCTGAATCTTGCTGGAGGTGGTCTAACACTCAACGGTGGTACCTCCACCTTCACCGGCGGGACAATCAATTCCGGCATCACATTCAACAGCGGCACAGTTCTCGACTGGAATGGCGGGACGCTCGCAAGCGTCTTGACGGATTATGGTGTGCTTAACTTTACCAGCGGAACAATTTCCTCCGAAGTGGACAATTTCGGAGTGATGAGCCTCCTGCAAACGAGTACTCTCACGATTTCGGGCGGAAGCAGCGGCATTCTGAATGAGAATAGCGTTGTATATAGTGGCAGCGGCGACATCGATCTGGCTGGTAATGCTTTCCTATACAACACGGGTGGAGCGGTATTCGATCTCCAGTCGGACACGAGCATATATTCCGGCGATGGGACAGGGATTTTCCGTAATCCCGAATCAACAATTCAGAAAAGCGCGGGCACTGGCGTCTCAGACTTCAATATAGACATGCCTGACGTGGGATTTGTCAATGTTTTGTCCGGCGGAATTACTTTTTCCGGTCGTACATTGCACGCTCACGATGTCGCCACGGATACCATTACCGGCGCGGTGATAGATGGAGCGACTGTCACGGTGGACAGTACGCTAACAGTGGACAGCATTGTTTTTTCGAGCGGTAAATTCAACGGCGGCGGCGATCTTACCTTTGCAGGAACCTCAAGCTGGACGGAAGGCAGGATCGAGACGGCGTCCGTGACTGTGGGATCTAGCGCGACTCTGAATATCAGCACCAGCGGCTCAAAGCAGCTGGGATCTGGCATAGGAATTACGCTATTTAACAATGACGGCACGCTCAACTGGACGCAAGGCGACATTGGCCTCTCGGGTATGGTCAATGTCGGCAATTCTGGCGACTGGACCATGGCCGCCGGCCTGAACCTGACGGGTGGTTCGCTTGCAACACAGTTTTTCTACAATGCCGGCACGCTAACGGTCGCCGGTGTTGGTACGGCTGGTGTCAATAACTTTGCTGTCAACTTTACACAGGCTTCCTCGGGCATCCTTTTTGTGGAACTGAGGGAGTTGGAAGGCGGGAAGTTCGATCATCTAAAGATCGCAGGCACGGCCAGTCTCAACGGCCAGATAAAGGCGCGGGCCTTGTCGGGTGTGTTGATCAGCGGCTCGGACGTCTTTCCGGTCCTGACGGCCAGCTTCGTGACGGGGACGTTCTCCTCCACGGACATCGGCTCCTTCGGAACCGGAATCACGCTTGCGCCCACGTACGATGACACGGACGCCAATCTCGCTGTCGTTGGCCCCAGTCTTACCGTCCAATCGGGAGCCAACCTTTCCGGCAATAACCACGTCGAAGTTGCCGCGGCACGCGATTACTCGTCGCTGTTCGAGGAGGATACGCTTTATTACTATGCGGGACTGGAATACAACTCCGACACTGCCGATCCACAACCGCTCATTGGCATATCGCTGCCGACTTCCCCGTTAGACCCTCTCCCGACACAGGTAAAGGCCACACTGACCTGGGGTAGTAACAGCCCACAGGCGACGGTCCCCTTCGGCATACCCATGAGTGCGGTTGCGGGCAACCCCTTGAATTTCACTCTGCAAGCGGACACGCCTGTCTCATCGCAAGTGCTCTATGAATTCACTGTTGATTTGGAGGTGGATTACGCCGGCGCCAGTCCCGTATACTTCCACCTGGGCGGTCACACCTTTGTCGTCGTCAACGGCGCGACGCCTTATGGCAAAGGCTGGGCTGCGACCGACGACAATACCCTCGTGTATGCCGGGGGTAATGCATACCTGGTATACGCCAATGGGGGTTACACCGAATACACCGACGACGGCACCTTCCTGAAGAACTCCACAGACCTTGGCACGAGCAAAATCGGTGCCCTGTCTGGTTCTACGATTACCTTGCCCAACGGTACGACGTGGAATTACGGTGCCGGCGGCGGCAAGCTCGCCAGTGTCGTTGATGCCGGGGGCGTGAGCGTCACTTTCAGTTACAGTGGGACCGGGCTTAGCCAGGTCATGGACCAAGACGGCAACTGGGATCAATATGATTACGATGGCAACGGCCAGATAGCTCACATCATACGCCACGTCGTCGACGAGCATGGCGGCAACGTGACCTACACAACCACCACCGTTGGCGACGGCACCAATCTAGTCAGTGTCACCGATGACCTGGGGAACATCCGCAGCTTTACCTACGATGCTCACAGCAAGATGCTGACCGACTCCGGCACCGGCGCGACCTACACGTACATCGATGGCGCACTCAGCAAGACGACCTACGGCAGCGTTACCTCCACCTTGGTCCCCCAGCTCATGCAAGGTTACGGATCGTCCACGACCGTGAGTCCGACGGCGGTCGCGGGCGACGCCTATGCCGCCAATACCAACGCCAACGGTGATACCACCAAGAGCTATTACAATTCTGCCGGCCAACTGACACAGCTAACGCTCCCCTCCGGCGCCTCCGAATCCTCGACGTACGACAAGTACGGCAACCCGCTGACCCAAACCGACCTGGACGGCAACGTCACCACCATGACGTACGTCCCCGGCACGTCGAACCTGGCCTCGCAGGTCGCCCCCGATGGATTCACCACCGGCTACGCCTACGGCAGCAGCACCGATCAACCGACGACCGTCACCGACGAGTTCGGCCAGACCACCTCTTATGCGTACGACTCCTCTGGCGACTTGACGCAGAGCACCAACCCCGACGGCTCGACTACCAAATTCACCTATTCCGCCGATCTGCCGCGGACCGAGGTCGATGCGGACGGCGGCACCACGACCTTTGCCTACGACAGCCATCGCCGGCTTACGCAAATTGTCGATCCGCTCGGTCAGACCACGACGATCGATTACAATGTCGTCACCGCGACCGTCACCATTCAGACGCCGGACGGCCTGACCAGCACGATCACCTACAACGGCGACGGCCAGGTCGCCTCGCAGACGGACGCCAACGGCAACAACAACATCCCGCTCTACTCCGACCGTGGCCTGGAAACCGCGACCGTCAACCCCCTGGGCCAGACCAGCTATCAGCTCTACGACTCCGGCAATCTTCCGACAGCGACCATCAATGCCGCCGGCGCCACCACGTTGCAGATCTACGACAGCTCCGGCCGCGTGACGGCCACTGTCAATGCCAACGGGAAAACGTCGTACCAGTTCTATGACGCGTCGGGCCAGGTCACCGCCACGGTGGACGCCCTGAACCACACGACCCAGCAGCGATACGACCTCGCCGGCCACGTCACGGCCACCATCGACGCTCTGGGACAGACCTCGCTGCAGGAATACAGCTCCAGCGGTCTTCTGACCGCATCCGTGGATGCGCTTGGCCGGACGACGACCTATGCCTACGACGCCCACCGGCGACTCACTGCGACCGTCAATGCGCTGGGCTACACCAGCCTGCAAAATTACGATTCGTTCGGCCATGTCACCGCCATGGTCGACTTCGCCGGCCACACGTCGTACCAGTACTTCGACCTCGGCGATCGCGTGACGGCTGCGGTGAACGCTCTCGGCCAAACCTCTTCCACGCAATACGACGCGATGGGCCAAGCCACTGCGAGCATCGACGCCCTCGGCCACACCACGCGCACGATCTACGACCTCGCCGGCCACGCCACCGCGTCGGTCGACGCACTCGGGAAGACGTCTTACACTCTGTACGATGCCATGGGCCGGGCCACGGCGACCGTCAACGCCAACGGCGCCACGTCGCGGCAGATCTACGACGCCGCCGGCCAGCCCACTGCCAGCGTCGACTTCAACGGGCACACGTCGTACACGCGTTACGACGCCGCCGGCGAGGTCACCGCCACCATCGACGCGCTCGGCCGCACCTGGCAGACCCGCTACGACGCGGCCGGCCACGCCACCGCATCGATCGATCCGCTGGGGGCAACGTCGTACACCCTGTACGACGCGGAAGGCCAGGCCACCGCGACCATCAACGCCAACGGCGCCACCTCGTACACCGTTTACGATGCCGACGGCCAGGTCACCGCGACCATCAACGCTCTGGGTAGAACATCGTACACCGCCTACGACGCCGATGGCCGGGCCACCGCCTTCATCGACGCCAACGGCGCCACCTCCTACACGCGCTACGATGCCGACGGCGAAGTCACCGCCTCGATCGATGCCAACGGCCATACCGCGTCTACTTCTTACGACGCCATCGGCCGCGCCACCGCCAGCATCGACGCGCTTGGTCACACAGCGATTACGTCCTATGATCCCGATGGCAACGTCACGGCTTACATCGATCGCAACGGCCACACCACGTCCACCGCCTACGACGCCATCGGCGAGCCCACCGCCAGCGTCGATGCGCTCGGCCACACCTCATTCACCGCCTATGACGCCGTCGGTGATGTCACGCAAATGGTCAACGCCAACGGCCAGACGACGCGCAACTTCTACGACGCCGACAATCGCCTGACGCAGATGATCGACAACGCGGGCCGCACCGCCCATTTGGCCTACGACAATTTGGGCCGCACCACGCAGACCATCGACGTGCACGGCTACACGACGCTGCAGTACTACGACGCGGTGGGTAACGCCACCGAGGTCGTCAACGCCGCCGGCGCCGCCGCTTTCACTAGCTTCGACGCCGCCGATGAGCCGACCCTGGCGATCGACGGCAACGGCAACACCACGCGTCAGCTCTACGACGCCGACGGCCGCCTCACCGCCAACGTCGACGGCAACGGCTACACGTCGCAGACCCGCTATGACGCCATCGGCCAGGTCACCGCCACCGTCGACGGCGCCGGCACCACCAACCAGTACCGCTACGACCCGGCCGGCGATCGCACCGCCGTCATCGATCCCGACGGCAACACGACGACGTTCGCCTTCGATGCCGTGGGCCGCGTCACCCAGACCATCACCCCCACCAGCGGCACCACCACGCAGGTCTACGACCCCGCCGGCAACGTCACCGAGACGATCGCCGCCGACGGCAGTAGCATCGTCACCGCCTACGACGCCGACGATCGCCAGACACTGCAGACCTGGTACGATCACCTGGGCAGCGTCGTCGACACCCAGCATCGCAGCTACAACGATGGCGGCCTGCTGACCAGCGCGAGCAACACCAACGGCACCTACTCCTACTCCTACGACAGCGCCGATCGCGTCACCCAGGTCGCCGAGCCGTTCGGCGCCACGCTCAACTACGCCTACGACAACATCGGCAACCAGACCCAGGTCATCGACTCCTACGGCGGCACGCAGACATCTAGCTACGACCTGGAAAACCGCCTCACCTCACGCACCTACTCCGGCCAAGGCCAGCACCTGCGCGAGGACTACCTCTATGGCCCGCTCAACCTGGTCGCCACCAAGAAACGCTACAGTGACCTCGCCGGCACCACACTGGTCGGTTCGTCGGACTACGCCTACGACGGCGATCAGCAGGTCACCAGCATCATCGACTACGACGGCTCGCACAACGTCCTCAACAACTTCGCCTACACCTACGACCCGGCCGGCAACCTCGGCACCCAGACCGAGAACGGCGACTTCACCTACTTCCTCTATGACCACGCCAACCAGCTCACCCTGTCCGGCTTCCTCCCATCGGGTAGCCTGACCTACATCACCACCAACTACGGCTACGACGCTGCCGGCAACCGCAACACCGGCGGCAGCACGCCGACCACGGGAAATCAGCTATCGACCGACGGCACCTGGAACTACACTTACGACGCCAAGGGGAACGTCACCGAGAAGGACAGCGTCAGCACCGCCGAGAAGTGGACCTACGCTTACAACAACGCCAATGAACTGGTCGAAACCAAGCACTACAACGCGTCAAATACGCTTGTAATGACGGCTGACTACAAGTACGATATCTTCGGCAATCGTGTGGAGAAGGACGTAACCACCACCGGCACCGTGGTCACCCGTTACGCCTACGACATGTGGAACCCGGTCAAGGCCGGCGCCCTCGGCACCTCCGGCTCCGACATCTGGGCCGTCCTGAACGGCAGCAGCTCTTTGACAACGCGCGAACTGCAAGGCGACGGCATCGACGACCACCTCGCCTACACCACCAGCGGCGGCAACGCCTTCTGGCTCCTCTCCGACCACCTCGGCTCCATCCGCACCGTGGTAGATAGCACCGGCAGCGCCGTCAATACTTATACCTACGACGCCTTCGGGAACGTCACCAGTCCGTCATCGCCGACCATGTACGCCTGGACGGGACGCGAACTCGATGCCGAGACCGGCATGCAATACAACCGGGCACGCTATTACGATCCCACAACAGGCCGCTGGATCTCCCTCGATCCCATGGGCTTCGATGCGGGTGATAGCAATCTGTATCGGTATGTCAAGAATTCAGCCACAAACGCAAGCGATCCAAGCGGAAAGATTGAGTTCTCAGTTTGGGAGAGGGCTGGTGATCTAGCCGGAAAGTACTACGTTTGGGCCACTGTGACAGTGGCATTCACTTTCAAAGACTCGCCTGTTTCGAAATGGACGCCTGAACGCGAAAAGCGATTCGCTGAGCTTTTTGCGCTACGAGTCCCGGAAGTATGGAATGGAGATACAGTAGCGATAAAGTCCGTAGGTGCCAAACGGCAGACCGAGAATACGCGCATAGGAGTCTTGAATCATCCGCTTAGTGGATTAGGACCTCGGCTGAAGGATGTGAAATACTACTACTATGAAAGATACTACCCGAGACTAGAAGTGAAAGTAGTAAACGACGGTTCGCGTGTCGACTACAAAATCGAGGTGTTGGCAAACGAGAAAGGAGAACTCATCACTTCACATGCAGAAGTAGGTCCAACGCCTGGGGTTGGAAGGACAGTCGCCTTCTTGGACGAAGCCGATGTTGAGGAGCGGAATACGAGCTTGTGGTATTATCAACTTCCAGCTGCCCATGAATTTGGCCACCTTTTGGGAAACCAGCACCCGGGAGGTTATTTCACGACGTATGCCGCAGACCCTTCCTCCCTTATGGGAGCGGGTAGCGAATTGCGGCCCGCATACTTTGCAAAATGGGTACAATGGCTTGATAGCAATTACCCTGCCGAGAAGCCATTTAAGGCTTACTATGCGCGAAACCTCATCTATGTTGCGCGTTAGCGCATAGCCGACCAGCGTGTAGTAGGATACTGAGAATCCATTGCGCGAAATGGGGCCTATCATGTGGTGTTTCTTCCGTCAGAGACTACGAGTATTAGTGGCGACACTTATAGTGGGGCTTCTTGTCTACGGCGTAGTCTTCCTAGGATCCCCAAAGTTTAAGGGGCACGTCCCGATGCGGACATTCCACGCGGACTCAAGAGTCGTCGTGCACACCCAGGCAATCGACAAAGATGTGAGCTTCCTATTGTCGCGGCACGGTAACCCGGCCTACGATAGAGTGATTGCTGTTCGCAGTCTATCTGAGGAATCTGTGTGTGTGTTGAATTTCTATCCACAAAGCCATCCTGGGAATCTGCTTGTCACAGTCCGGGAAATCGAATGGCCAATTGAGGACAGAAAGTGCCTAAGAACGTGGTTTCACTGGGTTAGGGGAGAGTGGACTTGTTTTCTCGCGGTGATTCTCCCTGAATAACCTCGGACACCAGCCGCCGCAAGCGAGCAAGGGATTCAACTGGTGGTCGTCAACACAAGGAACCGAAACGCGGCTTCTTGTTGTTGCCTCGGCGTTGGGGTGGATCGCACGTTCGGTTGGCTCGGCCGATTCCGCCGCTTGGCTCGCGACTACGAGCGCCTGGCAACAAACATTGAAAGGCTGGCATTGGATCGCTTCTTTGGTCATCCTGCTGGCGAAAGTCGGCATTGAAGTCAATAACATGCTCTAGGTTACGGGTTGACGGCCCGTGTTCCAATCTGGGCACTTCTCACGCAGGTATCGCTTGACGGCCTTGAGCGAGCAGTCCACCAGGCGGCAATCTCGCGAATGGAATATCGTAACCGTCCGGTGAAGACACGTCGGTGTACGTGTGACAATGGCAATGGGCTGGGTAGGCGCGAAGAACTGTCAGACTGGCGGAGTCCAGCGGTCGGGGAGCCAGGTGCGGAGTTGGTCGGGCGGCTGCGTAGGATCGCTGGCGATTCGTTGCAGCATGTCCTGGAGATAAGCAAAAACATCTACGCCGTGCCGATGGCAACTCGAAGTGATGCTGAACAACGTGGCGGCGGTTTGCGCGTATCCGTCCGGTGAAGACACGCTCGGTGCGGCGGCTGTTTTGCGATGTGGTCCGGGATTGTAAGCGAGGCAGCGCTCAAGAATTGGTTCGCGGCGGCGGCGTCCAGCGGTCGGGAAGCCAGGCGCGAAAGTGGTCGGCGGCGGGATGGGGTTGCGCAGCCAAACGCTGCAGGATGTCTTGCAAGTACGCGAAGGCATCGATTCGGTGCCGATGACAGCTCGATGTGATGCTGAACAATGTCGCCGCAGTTTGCGCTCCCTTGGCGCTACCGGCGAATAGCCAGTTTTTGCAGCTATGCGGAGCTCCGCATAGCCGCAACTATGCGGACCTCCCAACTATGCGGAGTAGTGGATGACCTTGAATCTGCGCACGTGTGTTGCCTCGAACTTCCCAGCACTTCTCGAATCCCGCTACTCCGCATAATCCTGACGGCTCTCTGACCAAATCCTCTTTTCAGGAGAGCCACCAGTGATCGATTCGTATTTCTGTCTACGCGTCGTCGCCCGGCTTCGCGCCGGTCCCGATTTCGGGATGCTCGAAGCGTTTCTCGCGTACCTTCATTTCCGCGGTTGGTAATCCTCGTCCAAACCGGGCCCACCTGCTCGTCGAAAGTGGGCCCACCGGGACAGGACCGGGGGTTCCCCCGGCGGCAAAGTTTCCGAGCTTGACTCGCTTGGCCTATTTGGGTTGCTTCGCCTTCTTCGCTTTCATCGACTCGCGGAAGCGGTAACTTTCGCCGTTCATCTCGAAAATGTGGCAGCGATGCGTCAGACGATCCAGCAACGCGGCCGTCATGCGCTCGCCCTGGAAAATCTGTGCCCATTCGCCGAACGGCAGGTTACTCGTGAGCAACAGGCTCTTACGTTCGTAGCGATCCGTGAACACCTGGAAGAGGAGCTCGGCGCCGACGCGGCTGAACGATAAACATCCGAGCTCGTCAATTTTTTGTTGAGCTCAACATAAGTTGACTAATGTTGAGCAACCAAAAATGTGGAGCGATGAATGGAAGGGCCGTTGTCGGTCGTGTCGCGCGTTTGTTTTTGCTCAACATTACTACAGATTGTGCCGCCGCTCCGGTAAGCTCCGGAGATGAAAACGCAAACACCTAATCTCCACATCGTACAGCCGGGGCCGCGATCCCGATATCGTAAGCTGCTGTTCATCGGCCCGATCCTGGACAGCTTCTTGGCGTGGTTACGCGTGCAAGGCTATTTCGAGTCGACGCTCGGTAATTACCTGAAAGCATCGGTGCGTTTGGCTCGCTGGTTGCAAAAGCGAGGGCACCACACGCTCGGCGCAGACGACCTCCGTGCCGCCTACGATTTCTTCCGCCATCGTCACTCGGATACTGCCGCGACTTGCCGCGCATTGGGCCGGTTTCTTTCGGCGCATAAACTCCTTCGAGCCGAGCGCCCGAAAAGACTTTTGCGGTCGGAACGGCAGATTCAGATCTTTGAGTCACACCTACGCGAAGTGCGTGGTCTCGCCGATATGACGGTCGCGGCGCATCTCGGTCGGATCCGCATTTTCCTTCGATTTCTCAAGTTCGACGAACGCCCCACTGCCATCCGCACCTTAAACCTGGATCGGATTGATACGTTTCTACGTCGGGCGGCACGGACGAACAATCGCTTCAGCCTGCAACATATCGTGGCGTCGTTAAGGGCCTTTCTGCGGCATCAATTCAGCCGGGGTTGCTTGCACGAACCGTTGTATCAGCAAATCGACATGCCGCGAACCTATCGATTGGAACGATTGCCCAAGCGCTGCCATGGAACCAGGTGGTCACGTTGCTGCGCTCGATCAATCAAACGACTGTCGGCGGACTACGCGATTTTACCCTGTTGTACTCGGCGGCATGTTACGGCCTCCGCAGCTCAGAACTCGTCCGCTTGACATTGGACGACATCGATTGGCGAGCCGGCACGCTCAAGGTTGCCCAAACCAAGACCAAGCAAGCGCTCATACTTCCGTTGACAGACGAGGCCGGTCAGATTCTCGTGCGCTACTTGCAAACTGGCCGTCCACAAAGCGAGCGCCGAGAACTCTTTCTTCGGCGGAGGGCACCTGCCGGGCCGTTGGCGCCGACAGCTGTTCACGACATTCTGGAGCATCGCATCACCCTAAGCGGCCTGGACCTGCCGCCGATGGGATCGCACGTGCTGCGCCATTCGTTGGCAGTTGACCTCCTTCGCCGGGGTGTGAACCTGCCCACAATCGGGGCGACTCTCGGGCATCGCGACGCCGAAAGCACCGCGGTCTACCTGCGTCTCGCCGTTGACGACTTGCGTCAAGTCGGGTTGCCGGTGCCCGAGGCTGCAAGTGTAAGCGTTCCTCACTGCAACGGCTGGAAGATGAAGTTGGTTCCGGCTCGAAAGTCGCCAAAAATGCGCTTGAGTCGGGCGGGCTTCCGCAGCGGGCTGGCCCCATCGCTAAGCCGCTACCTAGAAGTAGTTTCACAACTGCCAAAATGACAGAAACTGCCCATTTTCTGATCTCAGAATGGGGTTATGAAACAACTTCTAGCGACTCGACGAGCCCTCGGTCGAGCATACCGCGTTGAAGAGGATGCCCTTCGTCATTGGGACGATTTTCTCTGGCGTCATTTCGGCACGGCACGCCAGATAAAACCGCAGATGTTTCAACGATGGGCATAATCCCTTCCGGCTACTCTCAATCCGACCGTACGTCGCAATCGCCTACGGATTGTCCGCAATTTCCTTCTTTTTCATGCTCGACGACATCCCCGCACCCCCATTCCCGATTTGCAGACGTTTCCCAAGCCAATACCCCATCAAACGCCACGCTTGGTCTCGTCCGCAGAGATGGCCCGCATATTGGCCACGGCCAAACTGCTGCCGCCGTCCCATGCCAATCCATTACGTTCGGCAACCATTCGGTTGGCATTGATCTTGCTCTTTTGCTGCGGTTTGCGCCGCGGCGAATTGCTCCGCCTGAGAATCCGCCATTTTAACCCCAGCAGAATGTACTCCACATTGAAAGCACTATTAATAAGTTCCACAAGTCTCGCATGGTGCCTTTGCCCGAATCCGTTGCCCAGGAGGTCCATCACTATTTGGCGCTGCGTCGGCGCCACCGAGTGTCGTCCGAGCCGGAAGCTTTTTTGATCTGGAGCCAGAATTCGCTGGCACGTGAAAAGACCTACAGCGCTCCTGCCTTGGCCCACAATTGGCAACTGTTATGTCTGACAACCGGTGTTCTGGACAAGCGCGGCCGACCGCCTCGGCTCCATGACTTGCGGCACAGTTGCGCCGTCGAGGCGTTGCATCGCTGGTATCGGCAAGGCACTGACGTGCAAAGCAAACTCGTGCACTTGGCCTCCTATCTTGGACACGTCTCTCCCGCTTTCGCCCGATTTGCGACAGGCGGCCAATCGCCTTTTTTACGATTATGCCCAGCCACTGTTTACTTCTGCGGAGGCAACCAATGAAACGATCTGATCCCTTGCTGGCCACAGCCCTACACGGCTTCCTGACCGACTATCTCCCGCAACAGCGGGCGATGAGTTCGCACACCGTCCACAGCTACCGCGACAGCCTCAAGCTGCTTTTGCAGTTCGTGGCCGGCAAACGCGACCCCAGTCAACTGACCATGCAGCAGTTGACCCACGAGCAGGTCTTGGCCTTCCTCCAACATCTTGAAGCCAAGCGACATAATCGGGTGAGTACGCGAAACGTGCGTTTGAGCGCTTTCCACTGCT
>Ga0206965_10198_pt1 | contig 18933 bp, 12 predicted proteins | sample Alteio_BWOrgHeat_26_FD_152973 | JGI IMG/M metagenome (GOLD analysis project Ga0206965, IMG submission 152973) | Enriched cells from forest soil in Barre Woods Harvard Forest LTER site, Petersham, Massachusetts, United States -... | ecosystem: Environmental > Terrestrial > Soil > Temperate forest >...
CAATAGCCAGAAACATCTCGGCCATCTGCTTCAAACTTACTACTGCGAAATAATTGGACGGGATTAAAAAAGGATATATGGTAGCATCATCCGAAGGCCGGAAAATGGAGCAGATCAATCCAACCGGTTTAACCGGGTTGCCGTAGCCACCATTTGGGGCGGTATCGCTGGCCACTTCAGTTTTTCGTTGGAAATGATATGGCCCCCTGCCGTTTTTCCGTTGCTGTTCTTTAAAAGTTGCAAGGATCAGTTTACCTGCCTTTTGCCAGTTTTCGTCAAAAAAGCTGCTGTCGCCGCTGGTTTTCCAGTAATTATAGGCCAGGCGGATAGGATAACAAAGCGAATCTACCTCCCATTTGCGTTCATGCAGTTCGGGTTTCATATCGGTTCGGTCGCTGTCCCATTCGCTGCCGGTTGGGCCGGCATTAAAGGCGTTGGCATAGGGATCGATCAGCACACAGGCAGCCTGGCGATTAAGTACACCTTTAATCAGGCTCCTCAGTTCAACATCTTCTTTCACCAGGGGTAAGTAAGGCCAAACCTGGGCAGATGAATCACGCATCCACATCGCATTGATATCGCCGGTGATGACAAAAGTATCGGGGCGGCCATCTTTAACTGAATAATTAACGGTGGTATCCAGCGTATTTGGGTAACAGTTTTCAAACAGCCAGGCCAGTTCAGGATCTTTAATGACTGCCTTTACCCTGCTGATTTTTGCCTCAACGGCTTTACTGGTAAATTTACGGTTGGCAAGCGGCGGTCGTTTGCTTTCGAATGTATTGGCGCCGAACCAGGTTGGTTTAAGGCCCATCCCTATTCCTGCGGTGGTTATCCCATTAATTTTTATAAAATCGCGACGTGTTAGCATGATGTTTCAATTGGTAAGCTGTAAAAATATAAAAGCCCTCCGGATTAACGAAAGGCTGTTGAATATTTTATGGAATTAAAATAGCAGAACTTATAATGGTAAAGCAACAATAAACGACGTACCCTTGCCTAACAGAGATCTTACCGTGATGGTACCGTTCATATCTTCAATAGCTTGCTTGGCGAAGTACAGCCCGAGGCCCATGCTTTTTTTGTTGATGCCGGACATGAAGTACTTTTTGAAGATATTTTCCTTTTGCTCCGGCTTTATGCCCAGCCCGTTATCTTCAATTTCAATAATACATTGCTGGTCTTTCCGATACGATTTTACCCTGATCCATTGTTCAGGTTTGTTAAAATCAGCATACTTGATGGCATTGGAGATCAGGTTATTAAAAACAACTTTTATGTCCGCGATGTTGCATTTGAGTTCCCATATTTCCAGTTCGCTTAAAAAATTCACCTTATGTCCGTCTGCAAAAAAACTGTTCTGGCTCTTTATATCGTTTACCAATTCCACCAGGTTGCAAATTTCTTCCTTTTGGCCGCTTTCGTTCCTGATAGCGTTTAAAACATCGTGAATATATTGATCCTGCAACTCAAGCGTTTCGCGCATCATATCTGTATAGTCAGGAAGCCTGGTGATATCTTTTTCCTTCTCGAGCACGGAAACCAGCCCTGTTAACGAGGCGATAGGCGACCTTAAATCATGGGTAACCGAATAAGCGAATTTTTTGATACGTTCATTCATGCTGTTTAATGCCAGGTTCTGCTCCATAATAACTTTTTGCGAAGTTTGCAGCTTCCGAAGCATGATACCGGCCAGCAAGGCCGAACTCACAAGAATAATAAAGGGGATAACCAGGTCAAGAAGATAAACATAATGATCAACCATCCGGGAGGCTACACCAAGGATAGCTGAGAAATTTTGTTGTTTTATGGTAAGATTGTCCGAAATCGTGCTGACCTGCAAGGCAATGTCGTCCTTATCAACCGGCTTGCCCGCAGCAATGTTGCGATGCACGGTTGCACCGATAACGTTTAATTTCCCTACTAATACATCGGCCTGCTGCCATGTTTCAATAGCCGTTTTAAAGAGTGCCTTGTTTTTGAATTCACCGAAAAACCAAATGAGCTGTGGGAGGTCCTCTTTGTTGTTTCCGCCCATCAAAAAACCGATGCGGGCAATCCTGGTATCTTTTCCGGATGCAAGGGCCTCCCTCGCTACACTATCGCCCCTGGAGATACTGATATCACTTTTAAAATACAAATAATCTACTTCGTCATGCGAGTAGATATAATTAATTAAATGCCTGGCAGCATCCTTTTCACCTTTTGCATATTGCGCTTCGAAATTTGTATAGGCGCGGGTAGACGAAAGGATTTTTACGGCATAAAAATGCGCTATGCTGATTGTAGCAGTGGCAATTAATACGATAACCGTTAAGGATATGATCACTCTCTTCATTACACCTTCACACCGTGGGTTTATATAATGTCTTCAGATCAAGAAAACAACACCCGGTTTAAGTTCCTTATACGAAATTACAAAAGCAGGGTTGTGCTGTTTTACAAAAAAGGACTAATTGTTGACAAAGCAGCTACTAAGTAAAAAACCCTTCCGGGTTTTTCAAGCTAAAACCCATATACAAAAAACAGCCTCCCGGATTACCGGAAGGCTGTTGAATATCTGTTTATTGAGCGGAATTACGCCACTACCAGTTTATTCTCTTTATAATACCCGGCTTTCAGCTTTTCGGCCATTTCGCTGTAAGCATCCAGTGTTCTTTGAACATCTTCCAGGCTGTGCGCTGCAGTAGGAATCAGCCTTAACAGGATCAATCCTTTCGGGATAACCGGGTAGATCACTATGGAGCAAAATATGCCGTAGTTTTCGCGCAAATCGCGGGTTAGCGAGGTAGCCTCGTATAGGTCTCCTTCTAAAAATACAGGGGTAACCATGGTATTGGTAACACCCAGGTTAAAACCTCGTTCTTTTAGGCCGCTTTGTAAGGCATTGGTGATCTGCCATAGTTTTTCGCGCAGTTCGGGCTTTGATTTCAGCAGCTCCAAACGCTTTTTTAAACCTAATACCATTGGCATTGGCAATGCCTTGGCAAATATTTGTGAACGCATGTTATAGCGCAGGTAATCAACAATTTGCTTATCAGCAGCAACAAAAGCGCCTATCCCGGCCATTGATTTGGCGAAGGTGCCAAAATAAACATCAATGCCTTCAATACATTCCTGTTCTTCGTGCGTCCCGGCGCCGGTTTTACCCATGGTTCCAAAACCATGCGCATCATCAACCAAAATACGGAAGTTGAATTTATCTTTCAGGGCGACAATCTCTTTCAATTTACCCTGCGCACCCGACATGCCAAAAACACCTTCGGTGATCAGCAAGATGCCGCCGCCCGTGGTTTCTACTAATTTGGTAGCGCGTTCCAGTTGCTTTTCGCAGCTTTCTATATCGTTATGCTGATAAACATAACGTTTGCCCATGTGCAGCCTCAGGCCGTCGATAATACAGGCATGCGATTCAGCATCATAAACGATTACATCATTACGATCAACCAATGTATCAATGATCGACAACATGCCCTGGTAACCATAATTCAACAGGTACGCATCCTCTTTACCAACATAGGCAGCAAGATCATTTTCCAGTTCTTCATGGTGCTTTGAGTTGCCCGACATCATGCGGGCGCCCATAGGATAAGCCATGCCATAGTCGGCGGCAGCTTCGGCATCCGCTTCCCTCACCTCGGGATGGTTGGCCAATCCCAGGTAATTGTTCAGGCTCCAAACCAAATGTTCTTTGCCGTTAAACATCATGTGCGCACCTATTTCACCCTCAAGTTTTGGGTATGAAAAATAACCATGAGACCATTTTTGATGTTGCCCAAGCGGGCCGCCCATGTTTTTTGATATTTTATCGAATATGTCCAAAATGCAATCTTATTTAAAGTACAAATATAACCCTTAAAGCATTTAGTAGCAATGGTTATTACTTTTTATAATAGGCTATAATTAGACCGGAAGTCCGAAAAGAAAAAAATGAACAGCTTCAATCTATAATAAAAAAGCCGAAAGAAAAATAGTCTAAAGCAACAATTCTTCTTTCGGACTTCCGGACTTTACCGACTTTCGGACTCAATCCACATTATCATGCAGGAAAGAGTTGTTCCCCCTGATCTCGGTGTTACCTTCGTTATCCGGCAATAAAGAGAACCTGGACACCTGGCTTTCGTCAGAGGCAGGGGTTTGCTGCAGAGCTATTTCTTTACGTTTGTAAGCAGGCACATTCTCCAGCTCCTGCAGGTTGCCGTTGCGTAATTTCATGCTGAGGTCCTTCAGGCGCATAATACGTTCACGCGATTTGCGTAACTGCTCCTCGATGGATTCATCCGTTTTATGATCATCTTTTCCCACAACAACTTCAGGTTCTGGCTCCGGCTCTGGCATTCTTTGTTCCTTAACGGGCTCAAAACTTGCAACCGGTTCAACTACCTTAAAGGTCATTTCAGGCATTTCGGGTGCTTCATTTTCTATTGAAGCAGGCTCCTCATTTATCCAATTATGCCTTATAGGGGCCGGTTCTTCAGTACGTGGCGCAAACAAATCGAACAGGCCAGTTTGTTTGGTTTCTTCTTTATGCTTCTCCTGGCTGCTTTTCAAATACGGCGCATTTACAGGCGTTTCAGTTTTAACCGGGGTTATAAATTCATTTACAGCCCTTGGGTTATGAGGAACAGCCGGATCGAGAATCGAGATAATTTTCTTTTCACCTTCCTTCTTTTCACGTTCATCGCGGGTTTGAAAGCCTGTAGCAATAATAGTCACACATATTTTATCTCCAAGATTTTCGTCGATACAATTTCCCCATATCACATCTGCCATCAGGCCGGCTTCTTCCTGGATGTAGTCGGTAATAATACTTACCTCATCCATGGTAACTTCCTGCAGGCCGGAGCTGATGTTCAGCAATATGTAACGCGCACCCTCTATCTCATTATCCTTCAACAATGGTGATGACAAAGCACCTTCAACCGCTTTTAATGCCCTGTTTTCACCTTCTGCCGATGAACTGCCCATGATGGATACACCGCTGTCTTTCATTACGGTGCGCACATCTTTAAAGTCGACGTTCACATAGCCGGGCAGTGTTATAATTTCGGCAATACCTTTGGCTGCTGTAGTTAAAATATTATCCGCCTGCGCAAATGCCGAACCCAGCGTGAGGTTGCCAAAGATCTGGCGAAGCCTGTCGTTGGAGATCACCAAAAACGAATCGACGTATTTTTTCAGCTCCTCCATGCCTTCTTCTGCCTGCATTTTACGGCGCTTGCCTTCAAAAGCAAATGGAGTAGTGATGATACCTACAGTCAATATATCCATTTCGCGGGCTGCTTTGGCTATAATAGGGCTTGCGCCTGTACCTGTGCCGCCGCCCATGCCTGCGGTAATAAACAGCATCTTGGTGTTTGAACCAAGCATCTGTTTAATATCATCTATATTTTCAATTGCGGAATTTTTTCCAACCTCGGGGATTGACCCGGCACCCATACCTTCAGTAAGGCTGGCACCCAGCTGTACTTTGTTTGGGATAGGGCTTAATTCCAATGCCTGCGCGTCGGTATTGCAAACAATAAAATCAACGCCGGTAATTCCCTGCCTGTACATGTGGTTTACCGCGTTGCCCCCGCCGCCGCCAACACCAATTACTTTGATGATGGACGACTTTTCTTTTAACATCTCAAACTTCATAATCCTTATTTTCTGTTATTTATGATTGATGAATAACCAGATTTCTGTAATGTAATATTAAAGTTTTTTCAACAAGCTTTTTCCACATTTGTCAATATGTGGAAAGATTGGGATTTGTGAATAATTATCGAAAACAAGCTATTTTTTTGTAAAACAGCTTGTTTTATAAGTAATTATTGCTTCAAAAAATCCTCATCTTTTATATCGTCTTTTATAAATTTCTTGCCGCTTTCTAATATTTTACTCAGTAATCCAAACTTCTTATCCTCCGCAAATTTGGGTTTTGCAACCTTTATTTCTGCCGGAGCCTCAAACACATCGTTATATTCTACTTTTTGTATACCTTTTATCAATAAGCCAATACCGGTAGCATAAGTAGGGCTTTGCAATTCCTCGTAAACCTGCTTTGGCAATACTTCATTTTTTGCCAGGTGCTCATTTGGCAGGCCAATGCGGCAATCCAACCCGGTGGTGTACTCCACCAGCTGCGCTAAATGTTTTAACTGTGCACCGCCACCTGTTATTACAATACCGGCGATCAATTTTTTCTCGTAACCGGATGATTTGATCTCGTAAAACACATGCTCAATGATCTCTTCCATACGTGCCTGGATGACAAATGCCAGGTTTTTTACCGAAATCTCTTTTGCCTCGCGACCGCGCAGGCCCGGTACACAAACAATTTCATTTTCTTTATTTTCATCAGCCAGTGCAGAGCCGAACCTGATTTTCAATTGCTCCGCGATATTGCGCATTACCGAGCAACCCTCACGAATATCTTCGGTAATACTGTTGCCCCCGAAAGGAATAACCGCAGTATGACGGATAATTCCTTCGTGAAAAATGGCCACATCTGTTGTGCCGCCGCCAATATCTACCAAAACCACACCTGCCTCCTTTTCTTCGTCGCTTAACACAGCTTCGGAAGATGCAAGGGGTTCGAGGATCAGTTCAGAGCTTTCCAGCCCGGTTTTATTTACACACTTCACAATATTTTTGATAGCTGTAACCTGGCCCGAGATAATATGAAAATTGGCCTCAAGCCTTACGCCGGCCATACCGATAGGATCTTTTATCCCCGGTTCATTATCCACCGTAAACTCCTGTGGCAATACATGTATGATCTCTTCTCCCGGAGGCATTACCAGGTTGTACATATCTTCTATCAGCTTGTCAATATCTTTGCGGGAGATCTCTGATGTTGTGTCACGGCGGGTGATCAACCCGCGATGCTGTAGGCTTTTAATATGCTGACCGGCAATGCCGACATTCACCACCCTGATCTCTACGTTCGACTGTGTGCCTGCTATATCTACCGCCGCGCTTATCCCTTGTACTGTTTTATCGATGTTTGAAACCATTCCGCGCGTTACCCCGGCTGATTCTGCTTTGCCGATACCCAATACCTCGATCTTACCGTTTTTGCTCCTGCGACCAACAATAGCGCATATTTTTGTAGTTCCGATATCCAATCCTACTACGATCGGCGAACTTTTTTCCTGAGTTGAGCTTTTGTCCATATTAATTCTGTATTAGAGATGTGTCCTTTTTTATTTTTGCAGAGTCCCCGGCCATCATATTCGACTTAAGGGAATCCTTCTTTATATTTTCGTTCCTTACGCCGATAACCTGGTTGGCGTACTTGATGTTGATAACTTTATAGGTGTCCCAGCCTACCAGCGGGAGCGCTTTCTTATAGAAAATGAGCAGATTATGAAATTTGGAATCCAGTGAGTCGGCATCGCCAATCAAGATCCTGTTATTGCCCACCCTTGGTACCAGTTCAATTTCATGATCCTTGTTTACATATAACTGCGCAATTTGTGCATCCCAAAGCGAATCCTTCCTGATATAGTCGGCCGTTTTAAAAAGCTGCATCGCTAACGATGTATGCAGGGTATCCACATGGTTGGCAAAAAGCTCGTCGATATAGCCGTTCGCCACCAAAACACGTGCTGTAAAGTTTCCCGACAAGGGCAACTTAAACCCGTGCTGATCTACATAAAAATCCTGGTCGAACCGGTTCATTATTCTCAAAATTGGCTGCCGCTGGCTTATTTCTACATTTATTATCCCGTCCATATCCGCATAAATCTTGGCAAACTCAATAAATGGGTTCGATTTTAGCTTCGTTTCCAGTTCGTGAATGTTTATATCGTCCATCCGGCGACCTATAATAGCGTGACTTTGGATCCCCAGTATGTAATCTATTTCCTGCCTGTCTATAAAATACTGGCTGCCGGGGATATAAATTTTCACATCCTTACAAACCACTTCCGATTTTTTTACCCCGATAAAACCCATCAACACCACCAGGCCACCCAGGCTGACAGCCCAGGCAAAACCTATAAAAAGGTATCTCCAGGTTCGTTTCTTAAACATCTTGTAAAGCGTGTTTTAATGGTTGAACCAATTGGTCAATATCACCTGCGCCTACAGTTAAAAGTAAGCCGGGTTTTTCATTTTTTACTACTTCTACAGCTTCTTGTTTTCCACATTTCCGCTTGTTCTGCAGCTTCATTTTCCCCAATATCATATCGGCACTTACACCTTCAATAGGTAGTTCGCGTGCCGGGTAAATATCCAGTATGATGAGCTCGTCCACCAGGTCAAGCGCTTCGGCAAAGCCATCGGCAAAATCGCGGGTACGGGTATATAAATGCGGCTGAAAAATGGCTGTCAACTTTTTTTCAGGATATAACCGCTTTACCGATTTAAAGCAAGCTTTTAATTCTTCGGGGTGATGAGCATAATCATCTATGTAAATATGTTCGTCGGTTTTAACGATATACTCAAAACGGCGCTTCACCCCCGCAAATGAGCCCAGGGCGCTTTTTATAGCCTCCGGAGAAATATCCAGCATTAAAGCCGATTCGATAGCCGCCACTGCGTTTTCAACATTATGCGTACCCGGAATACCCAATTTAATGTCGTGGATACTTACTTTACCGTTGGTAAAATCAAAATAAAAATCACCGTTTTCAATGCGGATATTCGATGCGTGTGCATCTGCCTCTGTTTCAACGGCGTACGTTAAACCGGTTTCAAGCGGCAGACCTATTTTGTGAATGAGCTGCCCGCCGGGTTTTATCTGCGAAGCAAATAACCTGAACGAATCCGCCAGGTGATCCTTGTCGCCATAAATATCCAGGTGATCGGCATCCATCGACGTGATGACCGCAATATCAGGGTGCAGCGTTAAAAATGAACGGTCGTACTCGTCGGCTTCCACCACCACAATATTGTTTTTTCCGTACAGTACATTTGTATGGTAATTGGTTGAAATACCACCCAGGAAAGCAGAGCAATCCTTGCCTGAATCTTTAAGGATATGGGCGATCATGGTTGAGGTAGTGGTTTTGCCATGTGTACCCGCAACAGCCACCGTATACATCCCCCTGCTGATAATGCCTAATACCTGTGAACGTTTAAACAGTTCGAACCCGCTGTTTTTAAAGAAATTCAGAATGACCGAATCCTTTGGAACAGCCGGCGTAAAAATGATGAGCGTACTTTCATCAGGCGTATGAAAAGCTGAAGGTATCCAGCCGGCATTGTCATCAAAAATTACCGGTATGCCTTCTTTTTGCAAATCGCCAGTTAAGTCGGTGGACGTTTTATCGTATCCGCAAACAACGCATCCCAAATGATGAAAATATCGGGCCAGGCCACTCATGCCAATGCCGCCGATTCCAACAAGGTAAACACGTTTTATATTGCTCAGTTCCATATTTATTAACACTAATTGCACGAATTGATTCGAATTACACGAATGCATCTTCGCAGTACTTTATTAATTGACACTAATTGCATCCGATTACATGAATGCGCTTCGGCTATGAACCATGAACTATGATCCAAGAGCTAATTTCATTACTTCTTTTGCTATCACTTCATCAGCATCGGGCATGGCCATTTTGCCGATATTATCACTTAATGCTTTTTGTGTTGTTTTATCATTTAAAAGCTCCAGCGCCTTATCAACCAATTTCGCTTCAGCATCGCTGTCTGCTATAAAAGCCGCTGCATTATTGTGCACAAGGGCCAGCGCATTTTTTGTTTGATGATCCTCGGCAACGTTTGGCGAAGGCACCAGTATCACCGGTTTTTTTACCATGCATAGTTCGGCGATGGTACCTGCCCCGGCACGGGATATGATTATATCTGCCGCAGCGTAAGCAAGGTCCATACGGTTCAGAAATTCCACTATCCTGATATCGGGGTGATAATTTTCGCCCAACTTTTCAATAATACCTTCGTAGTAGAATTTCCCTGTTTGCCACACCACCTGTACATCAGCATCAATAATCTTATCAAGCCCGGCCATGATGCTGTTATTCAATGTGCGCGCCCCCAGGCTTCCGCCAATTACCAGTATGGTTTTTTTAAAGGCAGATAGTTTATATAATTCAAGCGCCTGCATATGCTTGCCGCCGATGTTAACCGAATCCCTGCGGATAGGGTTGCCGGTTTTGAGGATTTTGCCGAAAGGGAAAAAATTTTCCATGCCATCAAAAGCCACACATATTTTCTGCGCTTTTTTGCCAAGCCATTTATTGGTGACGCCGGCGTATGAATTTTGCTCCTGGATCAAATAGGGGATCTCTTTCAGCGAAGCAGCATACAATATCGGGCCCGAAGCGTAACCGCCGACCCCCACTACAGCATCCGGTTTAAAATCTTTGATGATACCGATTGCTTTGCGAACACTATTGGCCAGTTTTACAGGGAACATCACATTTTTCCATATGGAATTGCGTTGAATACCCTGGATATCCAATCCAATAATTTTATAGCCCGCAGCCGGTACCTTATCCATCTCCATACGGCCATTGGCGCCAACAAATAATATTTCGGTAGCTGGATCGAGCTTTTTAAGCGCATTAGCAATAGCGATAGCCGGGAAAATATGCCCCCCGGTACCTCCGCCACTAATGATGATTTTTTTTGATTTCACCGATTTATTATTAATTCATGATTTCACCGATGGTATTTTGATTTCACCGATGAACTATTAATACTCTTTTCCAATTTTTCCTTACACCACATAACTAAATCCGATCCGCCAATGGGCGGACCGAAATCCGAAATCAAGCTACGGCTACTTCCCTTATCTCTCCAACTATTACCTTCTTTGGTTCTTCAATGTCCCGGCTTACAGACAGGATAATGCCAAATGCTATACTTGTAAATAAGATAGATGTGCCGCCCATACTCACTAGGGGTAAAGGGATACCTGTTACCGGCCCCAACCCCACTGCCACCGCCATATTTGCAAATGCCTGTATCGTTAAGCTAAAACTCAAACCGGCTGCCAGCAGTGCCCCGAATGCTTTTGGCGCCTTCGTCACAATTTTTATGCAGCGGTAGAGCAAAAACAAATAAATGCCAATCAATACCAGGCCGCCAAATATGCCGTACTCCTCAACAATAATGGCGTAGATCTCATCTGAATAAGCTTCGGGCAGGTAATTGATCTCGTCGCTTTTTCCCACACCTTTTCCAAAAAAACCGCCGGTAGCAATCGCTATTTTGGCATGATCGGACTGAAATGATTTATCAGGGTTGGCGACTTCCGGGTGCATAAATGCATGGATCCTGGAAACGTACGTTTTATGCCGCGGGCCTAAAAACACAACACCCGCCAGCAACATTCCGCCGGCCAGGCAGGTTACCGCGATTTGTTTGATGCTGATACGGCCAATGATAAGCAAGAGGATACTAACGCCAAACAGCATCAGCGCAGTTGAAAGGTTTGCCAGCGCTATCAATATAAAAACAGCACAAACCGCGCCCATTATCGGGATAAAGGATTGTTTTACATCCTTTATATTTTCCTGTTTAATGGATAAGGTACGTGCCAGGTAGGTGATCAGGGCAAGCTTTGCTAAATCGGATGTTTGAAAACTTAAACCTGTGCCCGGAATAGCAATCCACCGGCTGGCATCATTTACATGGCTGCCAAATAACAGTGTATAAACCAATAATGGTAAAGTGATAATCATTAGCAATTTTGAGATACCGCGGTAATAACGGTAATCCAGCTTGTGCGAAATATACATCAGCGCAATTCCCCCGACAATCATAGCCAGGTGTTTCATCAGGATTGACTCGGCACCTACACCGCGCTTAAAGGCAAGCGTACCTATAGCGCTATAAACAGCCAGCATGGAAATAACCGAAAGCAAAATCACTATCAGCCAGATCCACCGGTCGCCTTTCGTATTATTTAGTATTCTGTTCATTTGTCTTTTTTGATTTCACCGATTATTTTTTGATTTCACCGATTTTGACCATGGTTCATAGCCAAATTCGCGCTTAGCCCTTATAATTTCTACAACATTTGTTTCATTTTCAAATTTTCAAATCAGCACATATTCAAATTAAAAAATCTGCACATTCGCATATTTGCACATCCGCACATCCTAAAGTTCCTTCACTGCCTGTTTAAACTGCCTGCCGCGATCTTCGTAATTTTTAAACAGATCGAAACTTGCACAAGCTGGTGATAGCAGTACCGTATCGCCTTTGGTTGCCAGGTGATAAGCCACCTGGGCTGCTTCCTGGGCCGAATAGGTATTCACTATTACATCCACAACATCCTCAAAAGCATCGTGGATTCGTTTATTGTCCTTGCCGAGGCAGACAATTGCCTTCACCTTTTGCTTCACCAGGCTCTTTAACATGGAATAATCATTCCCCTTATCCACACCGCCAAGGATCAGTATCACATCCGAGGTCATGCTTTCAAGGGCATACCAGGTGGAGTTTACGTTAGTCGCCTTAGAATCGTTGATAAAGCTGATGCCGGATATTTTACCAACCGACTCAAGCCTATGCTCAATACTTCTAAAGTTCCCCATGCTTTCCCTTATTACAGGGTTACGTAGTTCGAGCACTTTTGACACAATACCCGATGCCATCGAGTTATATACGTTGTGCTTTCCTTGGAGGGCCAATTCTGTTATGGACATTTGAAAATGTTGTTGGTGAATGTTTATGACAATATTGTCGTTTTCGAGATATGCTCCCGGTTCAATCTTTTTTTGGATAGAAAATGGTAATAGTTGTGCAGCAAAGCTTCGCTCTGCCATACCTTTTATCGTTTCAGGATCATCGGCACAGTAAATAAAATAATCGTTAGCGGTTTGATTTTGGGTAACCCGAAACTTTGATGCCGCGTAGTTTTCCAGTTTATATTCATACCTGTCTAAATGATCTGGCGTAATATTGAGCAGTACGGCTATGTCGGCTTTAAACTGATACATATCATCCAGCATAAAGCTGCTTAGCTCCAGTACGTAAGTATCAAATTTTTCAGTTGCCACCTGGTAGGCAAAGCTTTTACCGATGTTCCCGGCAAGGCCAACGTTTAACCCTGCATTTTTCAGGATATGGTAAGTTAGGCTGGTGGTAGTTGTTTTACCATTTGAACCTGTAATGCCTATAATTTTGGCATCAGTATACCTGCCCGCAAATTCTATTTCCGAAATAACCGGGATATTTTTTTCTTTGACCTTTTTAACTACCGGCGCCTTATCGGGTATGCCCGGGCTTTTAATTACCTCTCCGGCTTTTAATATTTCTTCTTCAGTATGTTTATTTTCCTCGAAACGGATATTCCAATCAGTTAGCTGTTGTTTATAGTTATCTGCTATAGCCCCAAAATCCGAAACAAAAACATCATACCCTTGCTGCTGCGCCAGGTATGCCGCTCCCACCCCGCTTTCACCGGCACCGAGAATGGCAATAAGCCGAGCCCCCCCCGCCCCCTGAAGGGGGAGCTTTTGATTGGGTATGTGGTGGTTCTCGCTCATTTAATCTTGTTGTTTTCTTATTCCTTTATTCTTATTTCTATATAACCTTCCGTTCCCCCTTTAGGGGGTCAGGGGGCCTAGTCACTATCTTAGCTTCAGCGTTATTATCGTCACTATAGCCAACAGGATGCCGATGATCCAGAACCGGGTTACGATCTTGGCTTCATGAAATCCCTTTTTTTGATAGTGATGATGAAGCGGCGCCATCAGGAATACCCTTCGCCCTGCACCGAACCGCCGTTTGGTAAACTTAAACCACGACACCTGGATGATAACCGAAAGATTTTCGACAACGAATACCCCGCACAAAAGTGGCAGGATCAGTTCCTTACGGATCATGATGGCAAAAACCGCAATGATACCGCCAATGGCCAAACTTCCTGTATCACCCATAAACACCTGCGCCGGATATGAATTGTACCATAAAAACCCCACACAGGCACCTACAAAGGCCCCTGCAAAAACGACCATTTCGCCCGATTGCGGGATGTACATAATATTGAGGTAATCGGCTATTAATGTATTACTTGACACATAGGCAAGTATGGCAAGCGTAACCCCTATGATGGCTGATGTCCCCGTCGCCAGGCCATCAATGCCATCCGTTATGTTTGCGCCGTTTGATATAAACGTGATGATAATGATCACAAAGAACATGAATACCAACAGCGAATAATGATCGGTATCAGCTCCGATGAATTTTAATACTTTGCCATAATCAAACTCATTATTTTTGTAAAATGGTATCGTAGTTTTTGTCGACCGTACATCCTGGGTATAAACCGGTGTGTTGCCGCGCATGTGAAAGCCAACGGGTGCATCAGCAATTGTTGGCAATTTAACTTCCTGCCTGATGATGATATCAGGGTTTGAATACATGGTAAAACCAATAAATAAAGCAAGCCCAACCTGCCCGATGATTTTAAACCTGCCGGCCAAACCTTCTTTGTTCTTCTTAAATACTTTAATGTAATCATCTAAAAAACCTATTGCACCAAGCCAAACTGTGGTAACAATCATCATTATTACATAAATATTATCAAGCTTGGCAAATAGTAAGGTTGGCACCAATATGCCCAGGATGATAATGATACCGCCCATGGTGGGTGTACCTGCTTTTTGCATCTGGCCTTCCAGTCCTAAATTTCGCACGGTTTCGCCTACCTGTTTGTACCTCAGGTAATCAATCAGCCGGCGACCAAAAACTGTAGTCACAATCAGCGATGTAATTACTGCCATGGCCATCCGAAAAGTGATATACTGAAATACCCCAGCTCCCGGAATGGTGTAGTTTTTATTAAGCCAATTGAATAGGTAGTATAACATACTTTGTGTGCTGATTATTGATGTGCAAATGTGCAGATATGCAGATGTGCAGATTTTATAATCACTTTTTTAATTATTAAATTATTTTTTTCAAATTGCCTTTTCATTTCATCCGCACATCTGCACATTCGCACATCTGCACATTTTTTTATTTAGTTGATGAAATTATTTTACCTAATATTCTCATAATTGATTGTATATCATCAAGCATGTCTTGTTCAAAAGGATAACTTTCGGCATGCTTACATAAGTTCAACCAATACTCCGTTTCTTCTGCTTCCTTATAAGCTACCTTACATTTATGCTTAAAATCATTTTTACTTTCAGCGCCTTGAGCCTCACGAACATTTGCACCTACTGATGTACCACTTTTAAAAAGCTGATTTGCCATATTGAATTTCCTCTTTTCTTCAAGCTTTTCGGTAAAAGCGATTATTTTCAAAGAGAAATTAAAAGTCAGATCAACTATTAAATTCGGTTTATCACTCATTCTCTAATTTATTTTATCATTCCATCAATAAATCATCTATTTCCCTCATCTGCACATCCGCACATTTGCATATCTGCACATCGCGTTAGCTCATTTCTTTAAAAATCTCCACTAACTCTTCCATATCGTCAAAGTGATGTTTTACACCAGCTATTTCCTGGTATTTCTCGTGACCTTTGCCGGCAACTACCACAATATCTCCGGGACGCGCCAGCATGCAAGCCGTTTTAATGGCTTCGCGGCGGTCGGCGATGCTTAGGGTGTGCCTTTTAAAAGCAGGATCGACCCCTTCTTCCATCTCCCTGATGATCTGTGCCGGATCTTCACTCCGGGGATTATCCGAAGTAAAAACCACTTTATCACTCCATTCGCAGGCTGTTTTAGCCATTATTGGCCGTTTTGTTTTATCCCTGTCGCCGCCGCAGCCAATTACCGTAATCACTTTTTCATTTCCTTTACGGATATCATGAACCGTGCTTAATATATTTTGAACAGCATCCGGCGAATGGGCATAATCAACAATACCTACTATTTTATTTGGCGCCACGATATAATCAAACCGGCCCCGTGCCCCTGTAAGCTTGCTTAAGCTGGTTAATATTTTGGTTTTATCCTGATCGAGCAACATGGCAGCAGCATATACTGCCAGTAAATTGTAGGCGTTAAAGGTGCCCACCATTTTAAACCATACTTCTTCATTGTCTATCTGCAGTAGCAGTCCTTCAAACTGGTTCTCCAATATGCGGGCCTTATAATCGGCCATACTTTTAAGCCCGTAGGTTTTTTTATGGGCCCTGGTATTTTGCAGCATCACATTGCCATTTTTATCATCGCCATTTGTAAGAGCGAAAGCATTTGAAGGCAGGTCATCAAAAAAGGACTTTTTAGCTTTAAGGTATTTTTCAAACGTTTTATGGTAATCCAGGTGATCATGGGTAAGGTTTGAGAAGATGGCCCCTCCAAATTTCAATCCGGCAATACGGTGCTGCGCGATAGCATGTGAGCTTACCTCCATAAAACAATAATCGCATCCCTGCTCTGCCATATCACTCATCAGCCGCTGTAATTCTACAGGATCCGGTGTTGTGTGGGTAGATGGAAAAACCTCGTCGTTTATCTTGTTTTCTACCGTAGATATTAACCCGCATTTGTAACCAAGGTCGCGGAACAGCTTATAAAGTAATGTAGCAATGGTGGTTTTTCCGTTAGTGCCGGTTACACCAACCAATTTTAATTTTGCAGAGGGGTTGTCATAAAAATTCGCAGATACTATACCTAAAGCGATAGCAGAATCGGCAACCATTAAAAAGTCGACTTCGCCGGTTACACGGGCGGGTAATTCTTCACAAATTACGGCTACGGCACCATCATTAACGGCCTGCAGAATGTAATCGTGTCCATCAGAAACGGTCCCTTTAACCGCAACAAACAAGCATCCGGGAATAACCTTCCGCGAATCAAAAACCACGGCCGATATTTCAATATCAGCGCTTCCCTGTAATTCGGTGAAAGCCAGCCCGTCAATTATTTCGCTTAAATACTTCATTGCAATTCGATTAATATTTTCGACCCTTTAGGCACTATACTTCCGCCAGCTACTGATTGATTGATCACTGCACCGCTGCCGCGCACTGTCACTTTATATCCGGCATTCCCTAATAAATACAAGGCATCGCTCAATCCCATCCCTTTTACCGCAGGCACTACCCCACTTTTATAAGTTGTTTCTTCGTATGGGATCCCGTTGCTGGTATCCACACTATTGGTTGATGAATTTGACGCATATAATGGTTTTACACCAAGCTTAGTATAAACCTGTTTAAGCGCCTTCACGTTACCACCTTTTATTTGGGGTAAATTGGTATTTCCAACGTAATGCACCGGTGCAGCCTGGTTAATATCCAGGTCGCTTGCATATACCCTGTCGGCAATTTCCCTGAAAACAGGGCCGGCAACTTTAGCCGCCAGGTAATCACCCTGCGTTGGGTGGTTAATAACCACTATCATGGAGTATTTAGGGTGATTTGCCGGGAAATATCCGCAAAACGAAGCCTGGTATGTTTTTGCGCCATATCCTTTTGCATTATTGGCAATCTGTGCAGTACCGGTTTTACCAGCTATGGTGTACAACGGGTTTCGCAGCGTCTTTCCTGTACCTTCGGTAACCACACCTTCCAGCATGCTTCTTACTTTACCAAGGGTTACATCTGAGCATACTTTTTCATTGATCACTCGTGCCTGTATCTGCTCAACTGTATTCCCCAGTCGCCTGATCTCCTTTACTAAAATCGGCGCGATCATTTTACCGTTGTTGGCAACTGCATTATATAAGGCAAGCATTTGCAACGGGGTGATCTTCATTTCGTACCCATAAGCCATTTCGGGCAGGGTGTAATATTTATTCCAGGAGCGGCTTTGGGGGTTTTTAACCACCGGGCTGCCTTCGCCGGGTATTTGCAGACCAAGTTTTTCGTTTAAATGGTAGCTATATAACTTATCGGTAAACTCCGAAGGATTATTGGCATAATGCTGAAAAACCAATTTGGCCGCCGCCACATTCGATGATTCCTCCAGCGCCCGTTTAACGGTTATCTCATAGTTATCATGCTCAGTATCAGTAATTGTTGGGCCTTTTGGGAATTTGTATTTACCACCCTCGGCATTTACAATGGTATTTGTATCAACCTTATGCTGATCCAGCAGAGTCATATAAGTTGCCAGCTTAAATGTTGAACCAGGGTCGGCAGCATCACTTATAGCATAGTTCAGTTTTTCTTCGTAGTCGCCATCTTTTGTCCTTGTAAAGTTGGCTATTGCTCTTATTTCCCCGGTGGCCACTTCCATCAAAACCACGCAGCCGTGGTCGGCCTGGGTTTTTATCAGTTGTTTCTTCAGGGCATCCTGGGCTACATCCTGCAAGTTCACATCTATCGTGGAAATAATATCAGCGCCTTCTTTGGGAGCGATTTCCTCTTCACCGTTATTTACCGGCATCCAGGTACCGCCTGCAATCCGCTGCATCAGCCGTTTGCCATTCTCGCCATCGATATAGCTGGCGAAAGCACCTTCAAGGCCTACCGCATTCTTCACGTTTTCGTTTTTATAGCCGATGGTACGTGCCGCAAGCGACCGAAAAGGTAATACGCGTTTATTTTGCTCCACTATAATCAACCCTCCCTTATATTTACCCATATTAAAAATGGGAAATTTGCGTATTTGTTTTAATTCCTGGTAGGTTACCTTACGCCTGATCAGCTCGTAACGCGACCCGTCCCTGCGGGCATCACGAAGCAATCTTGAGTATTCTCTTTCTGATTTATCCGGATACAATTGCGCCAGTTTCATCGCCAGTGAGTCTACTTTTTCATTAAAAACATGTTCGTCAGAAACACCCGCAGCAAACATATCCATGTGCAATTCGTATTCAGGCACCGAGGTTGCCAGCAGGCTCATATCTACCGAGAAAATATTACCGCGCGCGGCTTCTACCGTCTGAAATTGCGTTGACATGCTTTTCGACATGGCCTGCCATTTTTTTCCCTGGATGACCTGCACCCGGTACAATTGCACTATAACCGCCCCGGCAAAAAGCAAGATCAAGCCGAAGGCCAGGTAAACCCTGATGAGTATGTTTCTCCTAATGCTCATCCCGTACCTCCT
>Ga0206965_10195_pt2 | contig 18688 bp, 19 predicted proteins | sample Alteio_BWOrgHeat_26_FD_152973 | JGI IMG/M metagenome (GOLD analysis project Ga0206965, IMG submission 152973) | Enriched cells from forest soil in Barre Woods Harvard Forest LTER site, Petersham, Massachusetts, United States -... | ecosystem: Environmental > Terrestrial > Soil > Temperate forest >...
GTCTTTGGAATGGTGATGGCAAATCAAAATTCCGGCAGCATTATCAACATTGCTTCGACTTATGGAATTGTTGCGCCGGATCAGAATCTTTATCTGGATGAAAATAATAATCAGACCTTCTATAAGACTGCATCTTACCCAACTACTAAAGGTGCAGTAATTAGTTTTACGAGATTCCTTGCAGCCTATTGGGGACCAAAAAATGTTCGTGTTAATTCATTGTCGCCAGGCGGTGTTGAGAATAACCACGAAAACTTCTTCGTCAATAATTACAGCAAGAAGACGCCTCTCGGTAGGATGTCATCTCCGACCGATTATCATGGGGCAATTGTTTTCTTGGCGAGCGAGGCATCAAGCTATATGACGGGTGCTAATTTGGTTGTGGATGGAGGATTTACTGCAATTTAAACCTAAAAAATGAACAATTACATTATAAACGAAGCCTCAAACCCTTCCTCCCATCATTCCGGCGCATGCTCCAGCCATTCCGGCGCACGCTCCCACCATTCCAGCGCATGCTCCCACCATTTCGGCGCACGCTCCCATCATTCCGGCGCATGCTCCCATCATTTCGGCGCACGCTCCAGCCATTTCGGCGCAAGCTCCCATCATTCCGGCGCACGCTCCCATCATTTCGGCGCAGGTCTCATTTCGTATTATTCAATTAAATTATCAATATAAAACTTTCTTAAAAGTATGCACTAAATAAATAATAAACCAAAAAAATATAAATATGAAAGCAATTCAAATTACAGAAAAAAGAAGCATTGGCGCAGGGCATCCTGTGTATATCATTGCTGAAATCGGTATTAATCACAATGGCTCATTGGCTATTGCAAAGGCATTAATTGATGAGGCTGTTACAGCAGGTTGTGATGCTGTGAAATTCCAAAAAAGAACTCCTGAATTGTGTGTTCCGAAGGAGCAACGTCTTCAGGAGCGCGATACGCCTTGGGGCAGAATGACATACATTGATTATCGTTATAAAGTTGAATTTAATCAGAGCGATTATGAGGCGATTGATGCCTATTGCAAGAACAAAGGTATTGATTGGTTTGCATCTTGTTGGGATGAGGAAAGTGTTGATTTCATTGAACAATTCAACCCTCCTGTTTATAAAATGGCTTCGGCTTCTTTGACGGATCATAACCTGATTCGTAAAGTAAAAAATACAGGAAGACCATACATGCTCTCTACAGGCATGTCCACGATGGATGAAATTATTAATACCACAAAAGAATTTGGTTTGAATAAAGTGATGATTGCTCATTCTACATCTGCCTATCCATGCGCTGTTGATGAATTAAATTTGAATATGATAAAGACGCTTCAAGGTATATTTCCTGAAACTCCAATTGGGTATTCCGGTCATGAGACAGGGCTTGCTCCTTCCTTGGTGGCTGCGGCTTTGGGTGCTACTTTTATTGAAAGACATTTCACCCTCGACCGTGCTATGTGGGGCTCTGATCAGGCGGCTTCTGTTGAACCACAAGGGATGCATCGCTTGGTGCGAGATATTCGTGATTTAGAGAAGTCTTTGGGCGATGGTGTCAAGAAAGTTTATCCAAGCGAAATGAATAGTCTCAAGCGTTTGAGAAGAGATACTTTTTTCGCATCGAAAGAAGGTATAGGGCATAAGGGTATAGCGGTATAAAGATGCCTCATACCTTATACCATATACCTCTAATACCCTTATACCCAAAATGAGTAGTTTTGAAGTAATTACGACCTCCATTCTCCTTGTATGGATGGCTTTGATAGTGGTTCTTGAACAAAAGTTTCCATACAAAAAAGGGATTCCAATTTTAAGAGAAGGCTTCTGGACAGACCTGATTTGGTACACTTTGATTCAAAGCTATTTTCTCAAGATCATTATTTTCGATTACATCATTCTTCCTGTTGACCACCGCTATCATTTATCTTTTGATTTATTAAATAATATTCCTCTTTGGGGTCAGGTAATTTTCTTTTTGGTTATTCACGACTTCTATATCTATTGGTTTCATCGCTGGCAGCATTCTTCCAAGATTCTTTGGAGGACGCATGAGGCGCATCATTCCAACAAAGAAGTGGATTGGCTTGCAGGGTCTCGGTCACATAGTTTGGAAATTATTATAAACCAGACAGTCGAGTTTCTTCCAATCGTTTTGCTTGGCGCGAATCCTTTAGTTGTGCCTCTGAAAGCCTTGTTGGATGCGGTATGGGGAATGTATATTCATTCAAATATAAATATCAAAGCCGGCAAATTACAATACATCATTAACGGTCCGCAAATGCATCAATGGCATCATGCAAATGACCGAAAAGTTTTCCATGCCAACTTCGCAACCAAGCTGGCTCTGTGGGATTGGCTCTTCGGAACGGGCTATCTCCCTGAACATAAGCCTGATGAATTCGGGTTGTATTATGAATACCCAAAGGATTATTTCCTTCAGCATCTCTTTGCCTTCCGTCCTTTGAAAAAAAATAAGTTCGCAGCGTTTTGGTTCACGAGCCCATTGATTGATATGCGACAGTTCTGGGTAAAAGTAGGACGCAGACTTAAACAATTATTCACCATCGAAAACGAATATTTGAAATCCTTTTTAGTTTATTTCAAAAGCAATAACTCCGCATGAAACTACTTTCCTGGACATATCTTTTCATCGCAGCAGGCTTGGAAATAGTCTGGGTCTATTGTTTGAAGTTCATGGAACTAAAGAAAATAGCCTCCATAGGTTTCAGTGGAATGCTTTCCAATAAACAATCAATGTTATTGCTAATTCCGGTCATCGGATATGCTGTGACTGGGGTCGGTAACATCATCTTTTTCTATCTTGCCATGAAGCAAATCCCCACCTCCGTAGCCTTTGCTGCCTGGATGGCTATCACTCTTTCCGGAGTAAAGGTGATTGATACAATAGTCTTCAAGGAAAATATTTCCATTATTCAATACATCTGCTTCGCCATGATTATTCTTGGAATAATAGGACTGAAGAAGACATTTTAAGAGATGTTCATCCTTTTATATTAAAACCCACGAGATTAATTATCAATCAAAAATATCCTTCCTGTGACCGACGTCTGTCATATCTATCAAAAGAATCTTATCAAGTATTAAATTTTCTTCCGTTTTTTTCAATCATCTTAAAAGCCTCGTCAATAGGGACGGAAACTTCTTTTGATGTTTTGGCTTTATCATAAGCTCTCACATCTTTCAGGTTTTCTAATTCGACAATTTTCTTCTGATAATCTTCGATAGTAATAATGACTTCTACTTTCTTTCCTTTGATATCTGTAACAAATTTCGCTTTCATTTTATAAGTTTTTTATTCCCCGAAAAAACAGCAAAGGAATGGGAGGGAATGTGGGTATACGGAAATAGAGGGAATAGGGTATAGAGGTATAGGGTATACGGATATAGAGGTGAATATTTATACCCTATACCTTTATTCCATATACCTTTATACCCTATTCCCCCTATACCTCCATACCCTATTCCCGCTATACCTTTATTCCCCATTCTTTTTTCCGTATCTTCGCCCCAATCCTCTGCGATTATTCCTTCCAAAAGTAACCGATGTCGGCAACAGGTATAGGGAACGCGAAGTAAGTGTGCGTATGGATGAAGAAGTGTTTAAGTGGTTGTCGCCAAAGGAGGTTGTTGAGCTTCAGGAGTTCACAAAAATAGCTTTGAAGAAGTCGAGATTCAGCGGTAGATCGAGCTTTCACGACATTTCCCTGAATGTAATGCTGAATAATGAGGGCAAGACTTTGAAGGTTCATAAGAAATTAATTAATCCTGAAATCAATAAGCAATTTAAGATATGGTATCTTAGTAAATTTGGTGAGGAATATTTGGAGGAGATTGCATATTCTGCAGTGAGGTGGTTGAGAAATAAGCTAATGGATAATCCAGAGTATAAAAAGAAACATCTGGCACGGAATAATCAATGGGAAAAGGATGATCGGGAACGGCATTCGCGCCATAGTAAAAGGCGAAATACCAAGGCAAGAAAGAAGGCGCAGGGGAAGGCTACAGAAAAAAAGGCGATTGAGAAGGAAATCAAGAAAAATTTGGGTAAAACGGGGTAAGAATAAAATACACTTTTTTTATAACCTAATCCCCTTTGAGATTTTTCACAGTAAAGTATTCTTTTATAGAGAGGTATTTTTAGAAAAGTAACAATGAAATTGCAAAAGGGAAAAGGAAGTTTGAAACAAGGATCACAAATCCAATCGATAGGATTTGAATTCCTGGAAAAAGGAACGCCTTTTCTGGTAGCTCTTTCACCTTCTTTTGGAACTCCAGAACCTTCTAAATCAGAAGTACATACTTTTCCGGTAAAAGTACATACTTTTCCAGGAAAAGTCTACAAGTTTTCGGAAAAAGTCTATAAGTTTTCCGGAAAAGTCTACAAGTTTTCAGAAAAGTTCTATAAGTTTTCTGGAAAAGTCTACAAGTTTTCCGGAAAAGTCTACAAGTTTCTGGGAAAAGTCTACAAGTTTTCCGGAAAAGTCTACAAGTTTCCGGGAAAAGTATGTACTTTTACCGGAAAAGTATGTACTTCTGGTTTAGAAGGTATAAAGTATTCATTATCATCCATATACCTCTATTCAAAACCCTTTGAAAGCCCTTTGGAAGTCCTTTTTAATGATTCAAGACCCCTGATGATGGGGCAATTAGCCAAAACTTATGCAAGAAGCCTTGCACCTGTTTTTAGTAAAGTAAGATAATAATTAAAATAAAAAATAACCAATTAAATTTAAAATAAAATGAAAGAATACTTAAAAGTAAAAAGAGAGTTCCCTATTCTTGGAGAAGCTTTGCAAGGAGGGCACATGATAAAATGTGGAACGTTTCTAACCACCAATATAGGTGTTTTTGTCGCATCTCCTTATGCAGGCACTGTGATTTTAGCTGATGGCGGAACATTGAATAATCTACATGCGCTGAGAGACACAGGAGCAGATGAAATAGCTGCTTATGTGGCGTTCGTAAATGCCAGTGCCGGTAAAATGGAAAAGATTTATAATTATGTAGATGAAGTAGCCAATGGAAGTTCTATTATTATTGCCCAGGCAGGGTTGAATTTCTCTAGTGACAACACTACAAGAATTGGAGTTCCTTCTGACTTTACGAATTTGAAATATGCTCCGGATACTTTACCTAATCAAATTAAAGTGGAATGGAAATCTGATGAATCGGCTTATGGTTCAGTGACCTTTACAAGCACAGATTTGACCTTTACGCTGGAACAATCAGGGCTTTACCAGTTGAAATTAACCGTGGGGACAACAGTTATTTTTATTGATTTCACAACAAAAGCTACGGTCATCATTTCTAATTTAATCCGGGGAACAACTGTTAAGACAAGAGCCATTAAATTCAATACAAATGGCACGAATCTTTTGGCAGTAATGCAAGCAAAACTGGTGACGCAGCCATTAGTATAATCAATTTCGATTTAAGATTCAGAGGATAGTCCACCTTCGATAAATAGATGAAGAGGAAAGTCAAAATCTGGTCGACAAGTAGCTCGAAGTATGATTCAAACAGAGTGGGAAGTACGAATTAATTCATAAAAATCTTGGGTTAATAATTTAATTATTTTTAACATAAATTTGGAAGTCTCCAAACTATTTCCTAATTTTGTACCGCAAAATTAAAATTTATGAGCTATGAAAAATTATACTAAAAATCTAAATTGCATCTTCTGCATTCTTGCATTGATGCTTGGTCTGTTTTTGATTACTAATAAAACTACTGCGCAAACGATGTCGCAAGGAAGCAACAGTCCTGTGTGGGTTTTGAGTGTTGATGGAATGTGCTGGACATGCCCTGGTGCTACCTGGGCAAACAACACAAAAGTTGAACAACTTGACAGTATTTATTCGTATGCAACACTGAAACCTTATGGTACTTGTTCTTATGAAAATTGTTATTACTCAAGAGAATTCACCCCTTCTGAATATCTCTTCAACATCCCTGTAAATGCCACCATTACAGGCATTGAAGTTGAAGTATTTAAGAAAGCTTCTTCCGATTCAGCCGTTGTAGATGATCTGGTTCAGCTGATGAATGATGATACAGCAGTAGGAGTCAGCCATGCACAGCCAAGTTTTTGGAGCAATAGAAATGCTTCCTATTTATATGGCAGCAGCACCGATCTTTGGGGATATAATTGGACACCACAAGAGATAAACAGTAATTATTTTGGGGTATGGTTTACGGCAGAAAACAAGAGTACTACTCAGCAAAAGGCTTATGTAGATTGGATAGGCGTTACTGTCTATTACACCTTAACCACTACCGGAATCACAACGATTTCTTCCTCCACATCATCCAATAATATCAGCGTGCAATATGGCATTGCCGATAACAATCTGATACTTTCTACTGACTTTGATGAGAGCATTGCCTCCTCTACCATTACTGTTATGGATATTCTTGGACAAGTTCAATTCAAAAAAGAATTATCAAATCTGCCAAGAGGAAATTCCAAAAATATAATCGCGACTTCGCCTATGAATCCTGGAGTTTATCTGGTTCAATTTTCAGGAGGCGGAAAAAATATTATAAAGAAATTGATCGTTAATAAATAACTTTTATTTACCCAACAACTATTCGGAAATAAAGAATCCGAAATATCTTAAAAGGTATTTCGGATTTTTTGTTTAGTGAATATCAGAAGAAACTTTTAACCCAAATTAAGCAATAGCAAGTTTAAGTGCATACATATCAATACTTTAGAATGAAAAATTCCTAACGCTTAGCATTAGGAATTTTTTTAGGTGAAAATAGCTCATAATTCAACAGGAGCAAGGGTTTCACAGCTTATTTTTTCTCCATTTTTTCTTCAATAATAATTCAAATGCTTAATTTGGGTTTAATAAAAATCGTTTCGGTTTGTCTTATTCCAAATCTTGATTAGAATAAAGCCGAATAACATGCCTCCAAGATGTGCAAAATGAGCAACATTATCAGAAGGATTATTAGCAATTCCTGCATATAATTCAATGCCTCCGTAGATCAAAACAAAGTATTTTGCTTTCATAGGAATGGGAGGAAACAAAGGAATAATCATAGTGTTCGGAAAAGTCATTCCAAAGGCAAGCAAGACTCCAAATACCGCGCCTGATGCGCCAACTGTTGGTATGTTCTTCTTTAATTCCACCAATTGATGAAGGATATTTACAGATTCATTTACAGAATTCACGGAGGGAATGTTATACCCTGAAAAATAAGTCTTGATAATTGCTTCATACCCTATTACATCTGGCGAATTAATATATGCATCCACAGCCAATTCCATACCATGAATCTGATAATAAGTAACTATGGATTGACACAGCGCAGCACCCAAACCACAGACGATATAAAAGATGAGGAATCGCTTGGCACCCCAATAATTCTCAAGCATATTCCCGAACATCCAGAGAGCAAACATGTTAAGTAAAACATGTGCAGGATTGGTAAGGTCATGCATGAAAAGATGAGTAATAAATTGGTAGGGACGAAACAAATCTGAATGAATATAATACAAACCAAGATTTTTGGTAATGTCATAATCATACTGATGTTTAATAACAAATCCTCCGATAAACATCAGGATATTAATTATTAAAAGATTCTTGACCACATCAGGAAGCATCTTGAATCCAGAGGGTTGGTAATGTTTATATGCCATACTTTGTTTAAGGTTATTGTTTGATTATTTACCGAATCGTTTATTGAATTCTTCTTCGTTAATCATCATGAGAACCGGCTTTCCATTAGGTGCTAACGTAGGTGCATTACATGCAAATAATTCATCCGTAAGATGCTTCATTTCTTTGATGGATAGCGGTTTGCCAGCCTTAATAGCAAGATTGTAAGCAATGGATCGAGCAAGGTTTTCTCTCTTGTCTAATTTCAATTCAGATTCATTGCTTTTATATTGTTCAAGTAATCCTTCAATCATCTCCTTTTCTTCACCAGCTTGAATATCAGAAGGCACTCCATGCACCACAAAAGTATTCTTTCCAAAAGGTTTAATATCAAATCCTAATGCACGAATCTCTTCTTCCAATTCAGTAACCAATGCAAAGTCAATGGCAGAGAATTCTATTGTTTGAGGGAATAATTGTTGCTGATGCAGACCTTGATTCTTGGTTAAATATTGAAGGTATCGGTCATACAAAACCCGTTCATGTGCAGCCTGCTGATCAATCACCATTAAACCCGAACGAACAGGGGTTACTATATACTTATTGAATAACTGAATGAAGATATGAGTAGAAGATTCGATGCTTTCCTCATCCCATTCCACAACCGCTTGCTGTTGATTAGGGCTGGATTGCAAATCAAGACCAGCGGCTTCCTTTTCAATGGCTTTAATATCCAATCCTTCATACATCTTCTGCCAATTAGGGTCAATGCGTTGGCGTGATTCACCACGCCATTGCTGGGAAGAGGGTGCATTTTCTTTTTCTGTATTGAATGGATTATAACCTGGCTTAAGATTAATCGAAGGTTGGGTAATGACAGTATCTTTTGTAATGACAGGGATATTAACGCTACGGTCAATGTCAAAATCCATTGATGGCATGATACTATATTGTCCCAAAGCACGCTTCACAGATGCCTTTACGATAGCATAGACCGAGCGTTCATCCTCAAACTTAATTTCTGTCTTGGTAGGGTGAATATTAATATCAATTTTAGCAGGATTAATGTCAATGAAAAGGAAATAAGAAGGATAACTTCCTGGAGGCAGCAAGTCCTGAAACGCGCTTTGTACCGCATGATTGAGATACCCATCCTTAATGAATCTCTTATTAACAAAGAAATATTGTTCGCCACGAGTTTTCTTAGCCACTTCGGGCTTACCTACGAAGCCTTTAATCTCAATGATAGTAGTGTTTTCATCAACTGCTACCATTCTCTCATTATAAAGGTTTCCAAAGAGCGCAACCATCCTTTGCTTGAAGGTTCCGGGAATGAGATGAAACACATCAATACCATTATGATTCAAAGTAAAACCTAGGTCGGGATGAGCAAGAGCCACTCTTTGGAATTCATCAAGGATATGGCGGGTTTCGACTGGATTACTTTTCAAAAAATTCCTTCTCGCAGGGATATTATAAAACAAATTCTTTATAGATATATTCGTTCCATTAGGACAAGAACAAGCGGCTTGACTTTCTATCTTCGAACCATTCATTTCGATAGTAACACCTAGTTCATCTTCCGTCCTTTTAGTCTTCAATTCCACTTGAGCGATGGCTGCAATAGAAGCCAGCGCCTCTCCTCTGAAACCCATAGTGCGAATGGCAAATAAATCATCCGCATTCTTAATCTTGGACGTAGCATGACGCTCGAAACACATGCGAGCATCAGTCTCTGACATACCACAGCCATTATCAATAACCTGAATCAAAGTTTTACCGGCATCTTTGAGAATTACATTGATCGTATTAGCTCCTGAATCTATAGCATTCTCAAGTAATTCTTTAACAGCGGAAGCCGGTCGTTGAATGACTTCGCCCGCAGCAATCTGATTCGCTACGGAATCGGGTAATAACTGGATAATATCTAACATAGTATGGCTGCAAAAATAGCAAAAGGGTTTGAGGTTTATTGATGATGGTTTTTAGGTTATTGAATAATGAGGATAACCATGAACCATAGAAATTAAATCTATTTTCTTGGATCTATAAAAACTCTTTTTTTCTATAGATTACGTTGTCTATTCCATTTCAACCGAAACAACCAATTTTATATGAATCCGAAACTTATTTCAGAATTTCAACACTCTTCTGTTATAGTCCCTAATTATGCAATAGAATAATTGATAATATTCCATAACAAGAAATGGAGCCATTTTTAGTTTCACAGAGCTAAATATTTCTCTATAAAACTCAAAATGGCCCCGTTTCTCGGTATTTAATTTCCTGTAAGGTTTTTAAAAACCGTACGGAATCTTTGGAAATCCTACAGTATTTTGTAGGATTTTGTTTAAGTTTTTTATTTACCGTTTATAGCGACTAATTCTATGTCAAAAATTAGTACTTGATTTGCTCCGATTCCAGGAGGTCCATGCTCGCCATAAGCCAATTCTGAAGGAATAAACAACTTCCATTTAGAACCTTTTGGCATTAACAATAGAGCTTCATCCCAACCTGATATAACTTGGTGAACTCCACATGTGAATGAAAATGGTCTGCCCTGTTTGTCAGAACTATCAAATACAGTTCCATCAATCAATGAACCTGTATAATTAGCAGAAACGCTGTCTTTTTCTTTGGGTTTAGGTCCATTACCTTCCTTGATAATCTGGTATTGCAATCCGCTTGCTGTAGTAATAACACCTGGTTTCTTCTTGTTTTCTTCGAGGAATTTCACACCTGCTTGTTTTGCAACGGCACCTTGTTTCTCCTTAATGCTTCCAGCATAATTTTGAACCAACTGATTTGCCATTTGTGGATTAATTAAGATACTGTCTTTGTGAAATACTGCTTTAATTCCAGCGGTAATCAATTCAACGTTGATGGAATCCAAACCATCTTTTTTCATATTCTGGCCTATCATGGTTCCTATTGCATAACCTACAGAATCTGCAGCGTTTTTCATTTTTACATCCTGTCCTTTAGATTTCTGTCCTTCACAGGAAATTAGAAATAACACACAGAAACCTGAAATCAATAATATACACTTTGCTTTCATAATTCTTGAAATTTTATTTGTTCTTAAATTCATTTTATTATATTTTTTATTATTTAAATCTTATTAAAAAAAGCCCCGCATGAATGCGAGGCTTTCTACTTATAAACATGAAAAAAATTAAATTCTTTCATTATCCATAGGAACTACGGATACCCAAGAACGATTGTCTCTCTTTTTACGGTAAGCCACTCTGCCATCAACCAAAGCGAAAATGGTATGATCTTTTCCCATTCCGACATTTTTATCCGGGTGATGAACAGTGCCGCGTTGTCTCAAAATAATGTTTCCGGCATGGACGATATGTCCTCCGTAAATTTTAATACCTAATCGCTTACTATGCGATTCTCTGCCGTTCGACGAACTACCAGCTCCTTTTTTATGTGCCATTTTATATAGTTTTTATAGTTAAATTAAGCTTTAATATCACTCACCATGATTTTGGTGAATTGTTGACGGTGACCATTTCTTTTTTGGTACCCTTTTCTTCTTTTCTTTTTGAAGATAATTACCTTATCCCCTTTAGCGTGCTCGACAATGGTGGCTGATACAGAAGCGTTCTTCACAGTAGGATTTCCAACAGTTACTTTCCCTTCATTATCAACTAAAAGGACTTCGCCGAATTCCAAGGCATCACCTTCATTTCCTTCCAATCTGTGAACAAACAAAGACTGGTCTTTTTGAACCTTGAACTGCTGTCCGGCGATATTTACAATTGCATACATATTCTTATTTTTATAGTTTAATTCCCAAAATTGGGGCTGCAAAACTAACAAAATAATTTTACATACCAATACTACTGTTAATTATTTTTGATTTCACTCCTTATTATACAGGTTTCATTTAACAATAAATCATCTAATAATAAATTAAAAAGGCAATAGTTTATTCCCTACAATCCCGCCTTAATTCCCCATCAGCAATTTCAGCTTCTCAAGATTATCTTTGTTATCCTGGTATTGGGTAGCTTGGGTAATGATTAATTTTTCCTTGGTAGTAAGATGCCAGTTCATGGAGACTTGCTCTTTGGAATAGGGCAGTTGGAAAGTTATCCAGTCAATTTTATTAGTAAACCAGGCATTGGTTAATTGCATTAATTCATCTGTATTATAGTCTTGGAATTTCATGTAATTGCTATAGATAGTGCCGAGTGGCGTGAAGATGCTGTGCAGCATGCCTCGGTCACCTGACTCCTCGATAGGGCTTTGTTTGTAGGTATCGCGAATCTGGAGGAAGATGACGCCGCTGGTATTCTCACTGATCCAATCTCTGAAGACATAGAGGAATTTCAAAGAAGTTTTTAACCCGAAATTATCACGAACACCGGCATCCATCACATCCATCACAGGTTTGGTGGGCAATGAAACATTCGGAAGGATATACGGGAAGGTGGAATTCATGCGAAGGACGCTCAAATAGCGGGTGTTCATAGCGTCATGATCCTTCAAAAGACGGGTGTATTCGACACCATCGGGCAAGGGCTGAAAGGTAAGATGGTTATGGAGATTGTGATTGATGAGATAGGAAATATTCGTTGGGGAAATAAATAATCGCCGTCCGTCCTCAACGATAGTCGGAGTAAATATCATCATCGGGATTTCGGCATTGGTTTCGGCATACTGGTAGTCCTTCAAACGCTTATCCATCAGGTAGTCTGTATTCTCATTCAATTGCTTTTCGAATTCATAGGCACGGTCTCTTGTGTATTCATATTTGCCATAATTAAACTTCTCGAAGCTTACTAATAAATCATTCACCACAATCGAGAAGGCAATGGGATTCAGGATGTCTTTACTGATGTTTGATTCATAGAAGTTACGCTGATTTGGATTTGCGGAGTGCAAAAGCTTATGACGATAAAGCTCGCGGAAATAGCTTGCACCAATCATCCCACCAGACGCTCCGCTTATGACCATCGTATTCCTCAGAAGTTTGCCATTCATCAGGCTATCGGCAAGACTAAGAACATGGAATGTCCACAATGCCGAGCGCAGTCCTCCGCCACTGACATCAATGAAAATCATCTTTGGTTTCTCACAGTTTTGAACGGTGTTTTTATTCTTCCATTTCTCTAAAGTGAATAATGTATTTCTAATATCACTGTCGTTATATTTTCGTTGAAGGTCGGAGAGATCAGAGATATTGTAAGGAACAGGTTTGTGTTTGTAATCCAATCCATACGCGCAATTGAGTTTCTCAAAGAACTTGAAGTCCGTCAAGATACTTAGAATGATAAATGCAAGCATCACCATTGGAATCGCCCATCCCTTCAGCCAATATCTAAGCGCACTGCCGAGCATAATCAAGATGGATAATATCAGCATCACACTTGCCCCCGCCGGTATTCTAAAGAAAGAAATATCTTTAAACAATCCGACAGATAAAATGATAAGCATCGTAATCAGCTCGAATATAAAGGCGTTGCGATGATTCTGCTGATAGACTTTGGCTAATGTTTTGGCATCATAATGTTCTGTACCACGCACCAAACGAATTTGCAGGAAGTTACTCATGTAGGTTTCGACCCGCCATTTAATTGGGGCTTCCTTTTCTGAATCAGTTGATGTAGGATTATTCGTTTCAGCTTCATGATAGTGCCGAATTGAGGGATGTTGAGCAGGTGTAACTCCAAAGAAAAGAATATCTCTGTTAGTTTTTGAGAAGTAAATAATAGTTGAGATGGCGATGGTCAAAATACCTGTTAAGAAGCCTGCAACCTTGAGTAAAATATCAAAGATATCTTTTAATTCATTATCCATTTGGAAGTTTATGAAATTATAAAGATAGATAACAATGAACAACCCCGGAACAATAAAATTATTTACTGCGAACTTATAGAAGGGCTTTGCAAGGGTCGCCAGGAAAGGGAAGCGGCGAGCATTAATAATATAACTTGATATATTAAAGGACATGATAACAGTGCCAGTTGCAAGACCAATAACAAACATAGACCAGAAGTCCACCTTACCAAGATACTCCGGATCGAGAAAGAGATATGGGATTCCATATTTAACACCGATCTTATTGAGAATAAAGCTGAATAATACGATCCAATACAAAAGAAAAAGATAGTTCCTTTTGATAAGAACAGTAAGCAGTTGAAAAGGAAAGAAAAAAATTACCCTGTTGAAGCGAACCTTTAACGTTTTTGTAACCCTGCGTACCATCTTAATGTAGATTTATCAAAGTTATTATTGTACGTTATAAAGAAATTATCGTTTCAGGGTAGGGGGCTATTATTTGATTTTACTTTCAACTATTTTCAGAATTTCTTCTTCTAAGGATTTTGCTTTTTGTTCAATTTCAGTACCCTTTTCGAGAATATCTTTTACATAATCTTTGTCATCCAAACTGCCTGCATTAATCTTTACATTAAGGAAAGCACCCATAACGGCAGACCTCGCACATAATGCTCCAACACCTGCGTCACTTGCAGAGTTTGGATTACCTGTCTCTGCCATTGCTTTGATTATTTCCATAGAGGCGAAGGCATTCTCCATGACTTTAAAAGGGATTTCTATTGCATACTTTGTCGCTGATTGAATAGCTTCTTTTCTTGATTTCTTCTCTTCATCATTTGCTTTTGGCAATGAGAAAGCTTCCATGATTTTATTGAAGGCTCTCGTATCTTCATCCAATAAAAGAATCAAAGTATCTTTAATCTTTTGTCCCTTTTCTGCCCAATCCGAAAACTCTTCCACCCTATTCTCCCAACCCTTTTTAACGGCAGAAAGATTTGCAACCATTGTGCCTAAAGATATTCCCAAAGCTCCTATGTATGCAGAGATTGAGCCGCCACCCGGTGCCGGAGAATCAGATGCTGTCTCATCTGCAAAGGATATTAAGGTCATTGCTGCTAATTTGTTTTTCGATGATTCTTTTTGTAATTGATATTCGATGATTCTCTCATCTGCATTGAAAGGAGCCAACTCATCCAGACCCATTGATTTCACTGCTATATGAATCAATTCCTTTTCTGAAACACCTATTGACAGACCTTGTTTCTTTAAGAAATATTTCCCTGCATCAGTCATTGCTGATAGCGGAATCAATCCCACTAATTCGGAGCCTGTAGCCCTTAATCCACGCTCTGTTGCACTCTTATTAGCTTCATCAAAGACGATGTGAAGAGGAGTCTCGCGGAAGTTGGTGATGTTGATGGAAACCTGCGCTATTCCATACTCTTCGATATACCAACCTATTGCTTTTACACCTTTTAATTTTCCCGGAATACGAATTTCATTGTCATTTTCATCCTTGGCAATAAGACCTGAAACAGGATCGCCAGTTCTTTTCACTCTACCCGCCTCTCTTATATCAAAAGCCACGGAGTTAGCGCGTTTCACGGACTTGGTATTGAGATTAACATTGTAAGCAATTAGAAAATCTCTGGCTCCTATCACAGTTGCCCCGGACCTTTCATTAAACTTCGCATGACCGTAGTCAGGCTTCCATTCAGGGAGAAGAATTTTCTTTGCGAATCCCTCATATTCCCCATGACGAATTACAGAAAGGTTTGAACGATCTTTATTCTTTTGAGCAGCTTCATAAAGATACACTGGTATTCCCAATTCTTCTCCGACCCATTGCCCTAATTTCTTAGCATATCCGGCAGTTTCTTCCATAGATATATTAGCCACCGGGATCAACGGACAAACATCTGTGGCACCCATGCGAGGATGTTCGCCTTTATGCTTGGTCATGTCAATCAATTCGGCAGCTTTCATGATGCCTGCGAAAGCCGCTTCAATGACTTGCTCAGGCTCTCCGACAAATGTCATTACAGTTCTGTTAGTTGCTTTGCCGGGGTCAACATTCAGGAGCTTAACTCCATCAATAGACCTGATGGCATCAGCAATTTGGTTGATAATATTCACATCATTTCCTTCACTGAAATTAGGAACGCATTCTATCAATTGTTTCATAAACTTTTATTAATTAATTCCCTGCAAAATTAGTTATTCCATGATTAATGGAATATAAGTATTATTATCTCTTTATCCTTCACTCACCCCCTGTTTCCTATCTTTGCAGCCAATAATAAATAAATGAGAACGAGAAAAGATTTTTCCCAAGGGAAAACAAAACAGACTTCTAATCCTGATATGAAGAGGAAGCGCACCGTTGCTGATAAAGGCAATCGTGCTTCAAGAGTTGCAGGCAGAGGTGGAGAAGCTTCAGCTTTTATCCCTAAGAAAGAGGATAAAGAATTCTCTGTAAAAAGGAAATATGTTCGTAAGGATGTGGATTCTGATGAAAAGAATATTGCAACCAAAGCTCCCTCCCATTCTAAAACAAAAAGAGATGAAAGAAGCCGTGCCTATTTCAAGAAAGATGAGGATGCTAAAGTAGAAAGAAAGAAGACTTTTAAGGAAGATGATTTTAAGACTCGCGTTGAGAATAAGGAGGAAGAAAAGGGTCGTGAACTATACAAGAAAAAACGTTCCTTCACCAAAAATAAATCCTTCAGAGAGAATGCTGAATCAACAGAGCCTCTAAGGGATTTTGATGGGAATGAAAGGAAGCCCTGGGTGAAGAAAGAGGCTTCTGAATATGGCTATAAAGGCAAGCGTCCGAGGATTCCATTCGTTCCAAAAAAGGATAAATATGCAGACAGAGATAAGCATGTCAGAGGAAGCAAATTCATGGAGCCTGCACCAGTCGAAAAGAAAGATTTTAAAAGGAAACCCAAGAATTATCTGGAGAGAAATAAGTTTGATAAGGCCGATAGATTCGATGCCAGGAAGAGACATTCTTCTGACCTTAAAGATAATGTGAAAGGTGAGCGAATGCCTTACGACGGCATCATCCGTTTGAATAAATATATTGCCAACTCTGGCTTGGGTTCTCGTCGCGAAGCCGATGAAATGATAGAAGCCGGTTTGGTATCAGTGAATGACGAAATCATTACTACGCTTGGCTTTAAGGTCAATCCTTCTGATGTCGTGCGGTTTAATAATTCCATTATCAAGCCCGAAAGAAATGTCTATGTATTATTAAATAAACCGAAGGATTATATCTCCACGACCGATGATCCATTGGAAAGGAAAACCGTGATGCTCCTTGTGGAGAAGGCTTGCAAGGAAAGAATTTATCCGGTGGGGCGATTGGACAGGAATACTACAGGCGTTATTCTGATGACGAATGATGGCGAACTGACCAAGAAGCTCACTCATCCGAGTTATAACATCATGAAGGTTTATCATGTGGAATTAGACAGAAAATTGTCACAGGAAGATTTTGAAAAGATTCGTGAAGGGCTTGAATTAGAAGACGGTATCATCAAAGTGGATGACATCAGTTATCTGGGCGAAGGCATCAGCAAGAGGGAGGTCGAGCTGACCATCCATTCCGGTAAGAATCATATCGTAAGAAGAATCTTTGAGCACCTTGAATATAAGGTCGTGAAGTTGGACAGGTTATCCTTTGCAGGTTTAACAAAAAGTGGCGTCAAACTTGGTGGATGGCGATATTTGACGGAACAAGAAGTGGGTTTCTTGAGAATGCAGACCGGGAATAAGGTCAAGAAGGCTCCATTAAAGAGACGGAAATAGAAGTTTATTATTAAAAAATATTCGTTTAAAGAATTAATTCATCAGTTCGATTTTGTTAAAGCAAAAAAGCCTCTCCGCATTGGAAAGGCTTTCGTAATTCTTTATTGACACAACCTTCTGCTATATCATCGTGAATGAATAGATAGGACTATCGGGTCCGATCAATTCAGTTCCATCATACCACACGAAACAAACATACAACTGCTGATTCAGGCTTGCTGCTCCCACTGTTTGTTTATAACTCATTTTTCCGGTAGGGATGCCCATCGTCATGGTGTCATGAACGGTAGGTTTCGTGCCACCTATCTGATAGAAAGGTATCCAGCCTTTGGCACCATAAGGTTTACCTTTTTTAGTGGTTGTTGAATTAACCAAGTCCAAAATAATTGTCTTGCTGGTGCTTTGATTCGACTTCACGACAGCAGGATTTGAAGCCATCATATCCACCCTGTTATCTGTCCCTGTAGCTTTTACACTCCAGCCTAATTGGGTAACTAAAGCAACTGTCAATCCGGCGAATCCTTGCAGCAAAAGCACCCAAATATTCAACCCTAAAAGAATGGTAACAAGATTTGCCTGTTCATTTTGAGTTAAGGTCTTTACATTATCTACAGCTACATCCTTAGCTTCTGAAATGGCATCGCCCTCGTCGCAAAGAGTGATCATTGCAGCCGGGGTAGGATTAATAAATGTAGGGTACTGCGTCGAAAAGGTAGTAGCCTGACTTGCCGATTTACGCGCAAAGTCGCGTTTCTTTTGATTTGTCAATGTACCCCAAAGAAGTACGATAATGATTTTCTTGATTAATGTTGCCATGTTATTAAATTTTTAATTGTTTATTTAGAATTTTAAGAGAAAAATATGATATGTAGAATTATTATGAATTGCTATGCTATTAGTATTGAATTCAAGCAGATTAGCTTCAAATGTTAACGAATTTTTTTTCGGTTTTGAGCCGTTTCTCACAAGGTTTGCTCCAACCTTTGTGATGTTTGGGGCAAACATTGTGATGTTTGGGGCAAACATTGTGATGTTTGCTCCAACCCTTGTGATGTTTGCTTCAACCCTTGTGATGTTTGCTTCAACCTTTGTGATGTTTGCTCCAACCCTTGTGATGTTTGCTCCAACCCTTGTGATGTTTGCTTCAACCCTTGTGATGTTTGCTCCAACCCTTGTGATGTTTGCTCCAACCCTTGTGATGTTTGCTTCAACCCTTGTGATGATTATCGCGACCTTCGTGGTCATTTTTCCATTCCAAACTATTCCTTTAATCGTATTCATTACCTTTAATTCTTTCTTCAAAACATCGGGGAATATATCCCTCAATTGCGCCGCAAAATTCGCTATAATTCTCAAATCTCATTTTCGGGAAAGGATGGAATAGGCTAAAATTCTTATGGAATGGGGCGAATGGCTGATGGAATTAATTTTGGGAAGAATCTTTTTTGGG
>Ga0206965_10200_pt1 | contig 18655 bp, 16 predicted proteins | sample Alteio_BWOrgHeat_26_FD_152973 | JGI IMG/M metagenome (GOLD analysis project Ga0206965, IMG submission 152973) | Enriched cells from forest soil in Barre Woods Harvard Forest LTER site, Petersham, Massachusetts, United States -... | ecosystem: Environmental > Terrestrial > Soil > Temperate forest >...
CGCAGCAGATCGGGCAGTTCCAGGCTCGACGTGACCGCGTTGCTGACATCGAGCAGCATTCTAAGGCGATCCTTTTCCTGCTGCAGGGCTTCAAAATGATACGCGTCGTCGATCGCCAGTGCAACTTCATCGGCGACCAGAGAAAGGAACTCGATTTCTTCCTGGGAGTACGCGTTGGGCTCCTTGCTGCCGACGCCAAAGCAACCCAGCCTGCGGTGGGCGGTCCGGAGAGGAAGCGCACAGAGCGATCGAATGCCTTCGCTCTCAAGCAGCGCGTTGACACGAGGAAAGCGAGTTTCCCTTTCGAGGAACGGAATGATCAACGGCTTCTGGTGTTCATACACCCAGGCTGTCAGCGATTCCCGCGGCTCGAAATCGGGACGGGGAATGCGTCGTGCCGGCGTCTCAAGAACACAAAAAGAAGCCCCTTCTGCGGTGGGATCGTACTGAGTGCAGAAGAGTACGTCAAACTCAATGACGCCCCGCAGTTCGCGTACCAGCGATTCAAACAGTCCCGTGGGATCGCGATGCGCACCGATCGTCCTGGATACGCGAAAGAGCGCATCGTAGCGGGCGTGAACGGGAGACGCCACGGCCAGGCTCACTGCGGACTCAAGAGCCATCGTCACCTATTATCGATTGATGGCAGAAGGCGCGATTGCGGTTCAGAAATCTGATCGGCCCGCGGTTCTTGCAGGGATTCCAAACGCCGGATCAGTCTGTTTGCTCTGTTCCTGAACCCATTCCAGAACGTCGTAACGGCGCGTCGCGCGGCCCGTTGTGCAGGAACAAAACAAGAACGGAATCCGCCATTCGACCTGCAGCATGCCCCTGATCAGCCGCGACCGCGTTCTGGGGACTCTCGGAGTGAAGCGGAACGATCCGTTTTCCGCCCGGGATATAAGCTTTCTGAAACAAGTGGCCGGACCGGTTGCGATCGCAGTCGAGAATGCGATGGCCTACGGCCGGATCGCCGAGCTTACCGATAAACTGGCGCGGGAAAAGGTATATCTCGAAGATGAAATCCGCAGCGAGTTGAACTTCGAGGAGATTATCGGCAAGAGTGAAGCGTTGCGGACTGTGCTGCAGCAGGTGGAAACGGTGGCGCCGACCGATTCCACTGTTTTGATCTTCGGGGAGACGGGCACCGGCAAGGAACTAATCGCCCGCGCGATTCACGATTTAAGCTCGCGCGCGAAGAATGCATTCGTCAAGCTGAATTGCGCAGCCATTCCAACGGGATTGCTGGAAAGCGAGATGTTCGGCCATGAACGGGGCGCTTTCACCGGCGCAATCGCGCAACGCATCGGGCGCTTTGAACTGGCGAGCCACGGCACGGTGTTCCTGGACGAGATTGGCGAAATACCTCTCGAGCTGCAACCGAAACTGCTGCGCGTTCTGCAGGAGCGTGAGTTCGAGCGGCTCGGGAGCTCGCGCACGTTGAAGAGCGACGCCCGTCTGATTGCCGCGACAAACCGCGATCTGGCGGAAATGGTTGCGGACCATGAGTTCCGGGCTGACCTGTTTTATCGGCTGAACGTTTTTCCAATTCTGCTGCCGCCGCTGCGGGATCGCCCCGAGGATATTCCGCTGCTGGTCCGGCACTTTGCCCTGCAGTTTGCGCGGCGAATGAACCGGGCGATCGACACCATTCCGTCGGAAACCATGAATGTTCTGGTGGCCTACCATTGGCCGGGGAACATTCGCGAGTTGCAGAATCTCGTCGAGCGCGCCGTGATTCTGTCCACGGGGGCTGTGCTCAACGTGCCACTCCGCGATCTGCAGTCTCAGCCGCAGACCGCCGCCCCGCCAAATGCCCCGGTCAACGGAAAGTTCCGCAAGATCGAAACTCTGGAAGACGTGGAGCGGCGGCACGTCCTCGAAACTCTTGAGGCAACCGATTGGGTAGTCGGGGGTCCAAAGGGCGCAGCTGTGCGGTTGGGATTGAAACGCAGCACTTTGCAGGTGCGCATGGAGAAACTCGGAATACGCAGGGCGCGCGCGGCTGAATAACCTCGCATGACGATCGATTGGCGAATGCCATCGGGACGGCTTGTAAGTCGGCATACCGGCACCGGATAAAACCCGCATCTGTTGCAAAGACACAACGGAGCGCGTGGTAACGGAACTGCATTAATCAGCGCAGGCAGGCCCATCAGGGTCCGCTTAAATCAACAGACAAGGAGAAGTTTCATGTTAAGAAGTAACGTCATCCTCTCAATCATCGCGGGAACCATCGCTGTGTCGACGCCGGCGTTCTCGCAGGAGGAGGGTCCAGCTTATAAGAATGAGGCAAGCGTTCAGGTGCTGGGAAGCTTTGTGAAGAGCACCACCAGCGACGGCGTCGACCAAAGCGCGACCAACAGTGGCGGCGTACTCGCCAGTTATCGATTCTTTTTCAATGCGCATAATGGCGTCGAAGCGAACTACGCTTATGCACTCAACACGCAGAACTTCCTTTCGGCGAGCGGCCCGCTGGGCGTGAAGACCAACTCGCACGAAATCTCGGGAGCATATGTCTTTCGCTTCCCTCTCCGCCGCTTCCGGCCATTTGTTCTTGCCGGAGTGGGAGCTCTTGTATTTGATCCGAGCGATTTCGCCGGAGCAGGCTCGCAGACACGGGCCGCATTCCTCTACGGCGGGGGAGCCGATTTCAGCATCTCTCATCATGTGTTCATGCGCGCTGAATATCGGGGTTTCATCTACAGCACTCCGACCTTCAATTTGACGGGTCTCGACGGCACAGATCGCATCACGCACCGGGCCGAGCCGTCGATCGGCTTCGGCTACCGGTTTTGACATCTCCCGATGTTCAGCCGTTGAGGGCTTCGATGGTGTGCTACACGCATCGAAGGAGCGATCGATGTCGTCTTTTTTGAAGCATGATGAAAAGACCGGCCCGCGGCGACCGCGGGGCTCAAAGCGGACGTTCGAGAAATTAGCACGTTAGCCGGTGCAGCTTCCGGGCATGGCATTTGAGCTGCTGCACCAGAGCTCAAGGCGACGATCAACAGCAGTGGATGAATGACCTTATGTCGCATTTCTTCCTTGCCTCACGGATCCGCGCTTTGGTTCAGTCCACACTCCAGCCTAGATAGAACCCCCAGCATCAACGCTCCGGGCTGCAACTGCTGACCCCGGCCACTGTTCATGGATCAATCCACCGGCTTCCGACAAAGAAAATACTCCTCAGACTATTCCGGACTGTGTCTGCCTTTTGCTGGCACGGTCCGGACGGCTGACGGGGATAGCGCGTGAGCGCTCGTTAGGTTATGCGGGGAAAGCCCGATTTCCACTGCCGGTTCGCTTTCGCGGACTTGCCCATGACGCTGCATCGTTCAGGCTTCATGCTCAGGTCGCGTTTGTGACATGCACGCCTGCCCGTAAACAGGACAACTAAGGGCAACCGAAACACAGAGCGCCGGGCGATTAGCGACGAGTGGCGTTTCGCCAGGGAGTTTTAGATGATGGCCGCTACGTTTTAGCGGCCATCCTGATCGCCTGATGGCAATAGTTAACCGCCGTTATTACTTTGCGTTACAGTTAGTGGCAAGTATTCCTGTAATCGGCCCAAGCGCTAACCGCGCTAATGGCGTCCGAGTCCCTCGGGCTCGTTCCGAGCACGGCAGGTGGAATCAAGCGTGCTTGAACGGTTAGAAGAGAACCACAGGCGCATCGAGGAAAGTCAGGTTGCGGGTTCTGCAAAGCTGCCAGAACATTCCATTGAGATGGATGAAGTGATATGGACAAAGTGAATTTCCGCGACGATCTTTTTGACAGCCCAGCCGGCGACTGGGTTGAAAGTTTTTCTGATGCGCATTTTCGACAGCGGTATCTACAAGAGCAGCGTCTCATCTATTGCGAAACTCTGATGACGGTCCACGGGACCACTGACATTGAGCCGGCTGTCGCCCTAATCCGTGGTCCGTGGGATTGGTGGGAGCACGGACGGATTACCGGCTTCGCCATCAACGACGACGGGTCAACTGATCAGACACTATCTCCAGTGTGGTGGTTCATCACGCGTGTAGGACTGCATATCTCTCCGCCGATCGATTTACCAGAGTTGCAGGGGCAGCGAGTGCCGCTACTTCTCACCGAGCACTTCACCGGGCCGACGACGATGGATGTTTATCCCAATGGGTCAGGTGACGCATTGATTATCCGGGGGCGCTTTCACGGCGTTGAATACCACGTCCCGGGTGTCCCGAATAAAGTAGCCGAATGGCTCCATCTCGATGCCGAGTCTGGAACGATGCCTGCTCCCTTTCCGAAGGGAACCGGTTGGGTTTGCCTGCTTCACAAACTGGAGGGTCACTCTTCGGTAAACGGATCTCGCAACGGCCAGATTCCCGGAAGTCCTTGAAGGGGTGACCACTGAATCTTCCCGCGGTCCCGGGTTCGGAAACAGCGAAAAAATCAGAGGCTGAACGTAGATTGAGTGCTCAACGTTGTGCACAAATTCCTTCACTTGTGAAGGAGCACCCCCAACAAGAGTCCCCACAGTCGTTGTTCGGTCCAGTGATGACTCAGGCTCCTGAAGAACAAACCAATGTCAAGGACCTTTGATCGGACATGAAGTTTCTCCTTAATGACAGTTAAAAAGGTGGTCTGAGAAGTAGCAGTTCGGGTTACTGCACATTCACATTGACGGTCAAATTGGTATTGACAGTAAGGGTGCACGTCTTCTGCTTATTGCCCCCGCTGGAACATGCGCCGGACCAGATCGCATCCCGGCCATTGCTCACGCTGAGCGTCACGGAAGTACCCGTGGAAAACTGTGCCGACTGGTTCGAGCCGACAGCGACGCTGATCCCGCTCGGGCTGGAGGACACTGTCTCGCCGGCGCGGCCGCTGGCCTGGACAAGCAGCGCGGACTTCTGCGGCGGTGGAGGCGGCGGAACAACCGTCAGGTTTGCGGACTGTGTTACCCCACCGCCTGTGACAGAAATTGTGACTACAGTCGGTGTGGAGACGACATTTGTGATGACATTGAAGCCTCCAGTGGTCGATCCCGTCGGGATGATGACGGAGCCGGGTATAGTGACGACGGAAGGGTTGCTGTTGGTGATCTGCAGCGTCTCATCTGAAGAAGGTGCAGAGAGCACACTTACGGTTGCAAAGGAGCCCGTACTCCCGGATGCCGTGCTCGGATTCAATGTAATGGAAGCCGGGCTGCCCTGAGGCGTAACCGTGATCTGGGTTTGCGCGGACGTTCCGTTCCAGTTGGCCGTAATGGTCGCGAGCGTGTTAACTGCCACCGGATTCGTGGGTATCGCAATTGCTGCGGTGCTGCTTCCCGCCGGCACTGTTGCCGAGGCCGGGGGGCTTACCGCAGGCGAATCGCTTGACAGATTCAGGACCGCGCCGCCTGCGGGGGCCTGGCCGGTAAACACCACATTCAGTTGGCCCGTCGTCGAGCCGGTGATCGTGGGCGAGGAAAACGAAATCGACTTCAACGCGGTTGGCGCCACGGTTAGTTGCGTAGTTGCGCTGGCGCCGTTGAGGGTAGCTGTCACAGTTACGGGCGTTGAGATCGCTACCTGCCCCGCCTGCACCTGCAACTGCGCCCAGCCGATGTTGGGCGGCATGGCTAATGTCGCCGGAAGAGCCAATGCCGAGGAGTTGGAACTCGTGAGTTGGACGGTAGCGCCGCTCGCCCCCGCCGCGACTGAAAGCTGCACTTGAATGAAGACAGTATTCCCACTCGGGATCGGATTTTGAGTGAAGCTTATAGAGACAGGTACCGGCGGAGCCGACGGAATCGTAAATGTTCCGGTGGCGGAAAATGCTGTTTCGGCAGCAGTGGTCGGAGAAGCATCGCCCTGCGCTGACCTGGCTCGCCAAAATTTGGTCCCGGGCGTCAGTGACAACACTGTGCGAGACGCCTCATTCAATTGCGGATCGTCCTCCTCAACGGTTTTGAACCCAGAATCTTTTGCGATCTGCACCTCATACCCGCTGGGTTGAGGATTCGGAACATCGGTCCACGTCAGCGATACGGGCAGGGTCTCGGTGGCTCCGTTGGTGGGGGAGATGGGCGAAGGAGGACCTGGCAGCGGGTTGCTGTAGAACACCGAAAAGGTGATCACATTCGATGGCTGGCTCAACACGCCGGCTGAACTCACGGAAAAAACCCGGGCGAAGTAACTCCCCTGATCCGGCGTTGCGAATGACATTGTCGGTGTCGGAAGATTGTCGAATTGACCCCTCGTCGCCTGAGGAAATGTGGAATCGGTTGAGTATTGAAGCAGGTAACTCGCCGCGCCAGCCACTGTGCTCCAGTTGAATGTCATGACTTCCAGAGGGTGAAACGTCGAATATCCCTTCGCGGGCGCCAGAATGGGCGGCGGCGGGGAATTGGGCCCCGCTCCGGTGACGGTAAAACTTTGGGCCGCCGACCAGTCGCCCTGAGCGAAGACCCCACTGACAGCCTGAACGCGCCAGAAATATTTGCCGTTGCTCAGACCGCTCGCGGTATCGCTTGTCTGTCCATTTGTCGAATTCTGAAAGCTAAGTGAAGAGAAATTCGACGAAGTACTAATCTGCCAGTTGTACGCGACGATCCCGCTGGGATCGGTAACACTCAACCATGAGAGCCCAACAGGAGTTTGAACGCTGGCCCCACCAGCGGGACTGAGCCCTCCGGGCGCAGGCGGCCCTGCGGCAGCAACATTGCCGGCACCCGCTAAGCAGAGAGCTATTGCGGATAAACACACGAGCCTCGATCGCAGTTTCGTCATTTTGTTAATCTCCTCGACCGCTCCTGAATGCGGTACCGCTGCTTGAGACAGGCGCGCAACCAGCCTGGAACGGTGAAGCCGAAAAAATGTACCGAGCGTTGCACACGCACTCAGGGGGACCGCCCCGGGGGATGCCTGGAGACTGCCGCGGTGAACTGGATTTGGCAGTATCGCTCACGCTGGCGATACAACCAAGCGGGCTCAGCTCGGATTGTCAGCGTAAGATCTGGTGACGGAGTGTGTGAACCGGTTGGTCGGCATATCAATGCCCATTAAGATTCAAAGAACTCGGATTTTTCCAGTGCGACTCAGTAATTTCCAGATGATGGCCCCGATCACGACAGAAAAAGGAGAGTGTCAAGCACGATGTGCCATGTCTGGAGCGGAGCCGGTTACACGGGATGAAAAGTAAATGACGCGTCCCGCATTGGGGTTTTCGACTCGAATTCAGTGGTGCTTTAAAAAGGTAACTTGCTCACAACTCCGAAATCTACGAGCGGAAGGCACCGCTCAGTTCACAGTCGGCTACCGCCCAAACGTATTGCAGTCGGAAATCAGCCCCGCCTTTGCGCCTCGTTGAAACCAGTTCTCGCGTTGCGCCGAACTCCCATGCGTAAAGCTGTCGGGATTCACGTAGCCCTGTCCAGCCTTTTGCAAACGATCGTCGCCCACCGCCGCCGCGGCGTTGATAGCTGCCGCCACATCCTGGTTGTCGGCAATCTGCCGCTGCTCAGTCGAATGGGCCCATACGCCGGCAAAACAGTCCGCCTGCAACTCGAGCTTTACCGACAAAGGATTCGTCTCACGCGGCTCCTGCTGCTGCAGCCGACGCATCTTCTGCTCGATGCCCAGCAAATACTGAACATGATGTCCCAGTTCATGCGCAATCACATAAGCCTGCGCAAACTCGCCCGGAGCATGGAACCGGGTCTTCAGCTCGTTGAAAAATCCCAGATCCAGATAAACCTTCTGATCTTCCGGACAATAAAAAGGACCCGTCGATGTTTGCGCCGTTCCGCATCCCGACGGATATGCATCCCGATAAAGCACCAACTTCGCGCGGCGGTAGGCAACACTGCTCTGCGCAGGCAGCAACGCCGTCCAGGTCTTCTGTACATCGTCGAGAACAAATGACACGAACTCGACCTCCGGCTTCTCCGCCGCATCCTGCGCACTGTTCTGTGCCGGGTCTGCCGGACGCCGAACGCCTGAAGGAGCACCTGATGAACTGTCCCCGCCGTTGAGGACGTCAAAAAGGTTCTGATGGAAGACCAGACTCAGGATGCCAACAATAATCGTCCCGCCAATCCCGAGATGAATTGGGCCGATCCCCCCACCGGTACCCCCGCTGCTGTCCCGTTCGTCCTGTATGTCATCACTGGTACCGCCCGGCGTCCATTTCATACAGCCTTTCCGCAGCACGTGGAATACCGAACGGAAGCGTGAGCCGGTATGTTCCACAATGTCCGACAATTTAATGGATATCAGTTCTTAACGCTGTCGTCCCGAAAGCTCAGTCGTTTAAGTGAGGAGGCACAGGAAAAAGCGCATCTCAGGAGTGGACGTTCGAAGAACATCGAAACACGCAGGCCAAATCTCCATCTAAGGGGTATGGTGTTTGAATTGCATTCACTTTCTCTTCGAGTTAATGGTGTCGAAAAGACACTCGACATCGAAGCACGCGTTTCTCTTCTCGATGCACTGCGTGATCATCTTCACCTGACCGGCACTAAGAAGGGCTGCAACCAGGGGGCCTGCGGGGCATGCACGGTTCTGGTCGACGGCGAGAGGATAAATTCCTGTCTGGCACTGGCGATGCAGTATGAAGGCCGCGAGATCAGGACTATCGAAGGCCTCGCGAACGGCGAGTTGCATCCGCTGCAACAGGCGTTCATCGAACATGACGGTTTCCAGTGTGGTTATTGCACTCCGGGGCAGATTTGTTCGGCGGTAGGAATGCTGTTTGAGTTCGCCGCGGGCGCGCCCAGTGCCGTTACGAAAGAGGGAGGGAAGCTCGAGCTCACCGATGCTGAACTGAGGGAGCGTATGAGCGGGAATCTTTGCCGTTGCGGGGCGTACGTCGGAATCCGCGAAGCTATTCTGCAGGCGCAGGAGGTGATGGCGCGATGAATGACTTCACTTATGTCCGGGCGAGCGATGTGGAGGCGGCGGTGAGTTTGTTGGCGGAGCAGCCCGCCGCCGCGGCGCGTTTTCTGGCGGGTGGAACGAATCTGGTCGATCTGATGCGCGAAGGGGTGGAAAGGCCGGAGGTGCTGGTGGACATCACGCGTGCCCCGATGGCTGAAGTACAGGAACTGCCGGATGGCGGGCTGAGAATCGGGGCCATGGTGCGGAACAGTCATCTGGCGGGGCATCCGCTGGTGCGCCAACGGTATCCACTGCTGTCCCAGGCGATCCTGCACGGAGCTTCCGCGCAGCTTCGCAACATGGCAACAACGGGCGGCAATATCATGCAGCGGACGCGCTGCTGTTACTTCTACGATATTTCGAGCCAGTGCAACAAGCGGACGCACGGAAGCGGTTGCGACGCAATGAATGGCTACAATCGCATGCACGCGGTCCTGGGCACGTCGGCGCATTGCATTGCGGCGCATCCGTCGGATATGTGTGTGGCGATGGCGGCGCTGGATGCGAAAGTCAATGTGCGCGGCCGGGCAGGCGAGCGGACGATTGCCTTTGGCGAATTTCACTTGCTGCCAAGCGACACGCCACAAGTGGAGACCAGCCTCGCGGCGGGCGAGCTGATTACTTCGATTGACCTGCCGGCGCCGACGGCGGGACTGCGCTCGATTTACCGCAAGGTGCGCGACCGGGCGAGCTATGCTTTCGCGCTGGTTGCGGTGGCGGCAGCGATCCGGATGGAAAACGGGGTGATGTCAGAAGTCCGGCTGGCGCTGGGCGGTCTGGCGACAAAACCATGGCGCGCGACGATAGCGGAACAGCTTCTGTGGGGCGCTGCGCCATCGCCGGGACTCTTCGCGAAAGCGGCTGAGGCGGAACTTGCGCCGGCCGTTGTGCGCAGCGGTAATGCATTCAAGCCGGAGTTGGCGAAGCGCACAATCGAGGCGGTGCTGGCGGAAATTACCGCGACAGAGGGAGATCTGCAATGAGCATCCTGAACAGAATTGTGGAGACGATCGCCCACGTAATGCCGGACAGGGAGCAGGACGAACTCAGCCAGGCGCATCGTTTCCTGGGACAGCCGATGAATCGGCTTAACGGGCGCGAAAAGGTTACGGGTGCGGCGCAGTTTTCGGCGGAGTATCCGGTGGATGGGCTGGTGCACGCAGCGATTGCATACAGCACGATTTCGAAGGGTGCGATCCAGGCGATCGAAACCAGCGCGGCAGAGCAGGCGCCGGGTGTGCTGAAGGTGATCACGCATCTGAATGCACCGCAGATGAAGGCGGCCTCGCCGTTTTCGGCGGGCAGCGATCCCAGTTCGGGTACCACTCTGGTGCGGATTCTGAACACCGATCAGATTTCGTGGAATGGACAACCGGTGGCTGTGGTGGTGGCTGATACGGAGGATCGGGCGCTGCATGCGGCGTCGCTGATCGAGGTGACGTACACGGCGACGCGCGGGATGAATTCGTTTGAGGAGTCGATTCCGCACGCAAAAAAGCCGAAAGACGTGCTGGGAGAAGCTTCGGAAGTAACAAAAGGAGATGCGGACGGGATTTTGAAAAATGCCGCGCATCGCGTAGATCTGGCATTTACGACGCCGCCGCACAATCACAACGCGATTGAGCCGCACGCGGCAATTGCAATCTGGGACGGGACCGAGAAGGTCACGATTTACGACACCAGTCAGTTCACTATCGGGACGGCTTACACGATCGCTGAGGTCTTCGGCCTGAAGAAGGACGATGTACGTGTGATTTCTCCGTATGTGGGCGGCGGGTTCGGCGGTAAGGGCGGGATCTGGCCATACGTTCAGCTCTGCGTCATGGCGGCGCGGATGACCGGGCGGCCGGTGCGGGTGGCGCTGACACGGAAAGGCGTGTTTCGGCAGGTCGGGGGACGGACACCGTCGCAGCAACGGGTGGCGATCGCGGCGGACGCATCCGGTAAATTCCAGTCCTTTATTCACGAGGGCGTCACGGCGCAGTCGACCGAAAATCATTTTCCTGAGCAGTTCAGTTTTCCGCCGCGCCATTTGTATGCGATGGAGGCGTACCGGATCGGGCAGGTGGTGACGGAGGTAAATCGTGTGGCCAATACGTTCATGCGGGCGCCTGGGGAATCGATCGGCACCTTTGCGGTGGAGAGCGCAATCGACGCGCTGTCGTATGAACTGCAGATGGATCCGATTGAGCTGAGGATGCGTAATGAGCCGGAGAAAGACCCGGTCAGCGGGAATGAATTCTCCAGCCGCTATATGCGTGAGGCGTATCGGATGGGAGCGCAGAAATTCGGGTGGAAAGACCGGCCGGCGGCGGTGGGCGTGCAGCACGATGGCGACTGGAAGGTTGGGCAGGGCGTTGCGACAGGGACTTATCCGGTGTACCGGATGGTGACCGCGGCGCGGGTTCGTATCAGCGCAGATGGAACGGCGCTGGTGCAGACGTCGTGCCAGGAAATGGGGATGGGAACAGAGACGGTGCAGACGCAGCATGCCGCCGAGCGGTTGGGGCTGCCGATGGAGAAGGTTCGGTTCGAATATGGAGACAGCACGCTGCCGGCGGCCGGTGTGGCCGGGGGCTCCTCGCAGACAGTGAGCGTGGCGCTGGCGGTGGGCGAGGCGGCAGATAAGGTAGTGAAGGAACTGCTGGCGCTGGCGCAAAAGAATGGCGATTCGGTTTTGGCAAAGGCGAAAGCGGATGACGTGCATGCGGCCAGAGAAGGAATTTTCCATAAGGACCATCCGGCGGTGGGCGAGACTTATGCGGCTATCCTGCAGCGAGCCGGGAAGGGTTTTGTGGAGGCAGACCACAAGACCGGGGCGCCAAGGGAAATCATGAAGTATTCGATGCATTCGTATGCCGCACAATTCTGCGAGGCACGCGTGCATCGGGTGACGGGCGAGGTGCGCGTCAGTCGGTTCGTGGGCGCGTTCGATACCGGGCGGATTCTGAACCCAAAGACAGCGGTCTCACAGTTCCGCGGGGGAATCATCATGGGGCTGGGGATGGCGCTGACCGAGGAAACGATGTTCGACAACCGGACGGGGCGGATTATGAACGCGACGCTGGCCGATTACCATCTGCCGGTGCAGGCAGATGTACCGCGGATCGACATCGTTTACACAGATGTTGCAGATCCACATACACCGCTCGGGGCGCACGGGATCGGAGAAATCGGTATTACGGGAGTGGCAGCAGCGGTTGCGAATGCCGTTTTCCATGCCACCGGCAAGCGGGTGACTAGTCTTCCGATTACGCTGGACAAACTGCTCTAGCGCGGAGGGGGTTACGGGCTGACCTTCTTCCGCCAATTCCAAATCGGTTGGCGACCGCCTGGCGCGCAGGCCGACCATTGCCGCGACCTTGCCGAACGCTCAGAGACGCACGTGCCGAGCCACTGTCAAATAGCTATAAGCCATCCCCGAGAATCTCAGTGCGAGGGAGGAGCGGGGCGGCGGGTAGGGTGAAGGAGAAGGTCGATCCGGTCCCTGGCGATCCGTCCGCTCGGATGGTTCCACCGTAGCGTTCGATCACGCGTTTGCAGATCGCGAGACCGAGGCCAGTTCCCTCGTACTCGCTTCCGTTCAGGCGCGCGAAGAGGCGAAATATTTTGTCGGCAAATTGAGGATCGAAACCGATACCGTTGTCGATGACCGCAATCGTGACGGTCTCATCCTGAACGATTGAAGTAACGCGAATTCGCGGAGGGACGTCGCAGCGGCGGTATTTAATGGCGTTGGAAAGAAGGTTCTGGAAGACCTGGGTCAGTGGGGCGGCCGCCGCAAGCACAGCCGGGAGTGGTTCGAGGAGGATTTCCGCACCGGTTTCCTCGGCCGACAAACGCAGGATGTCAATCGCCTGCGCGGCGGCGGCGTTTGCATCCACCACTTCGGGAAGTCCTTCACTGTGGATGGCGCGTGAATAATGGAGCACATCACGGATGAGGTCTTCCATTCGCTTCACGGCACTCTCGATGAAAAACCGGTATTGCTGTAGTTGGTTGGGGCTATCTGAATGGAGTCGCGCAATCAGAAGTTCGGAGTAAATGTTGACGATTCGCAGCGGCTCCCGCAGATCGTGCGAAGCCACGAAGGCAAACTGCTCCAGATCGCGGTTGGAACGCTGCAACGCCTCCGCCTGGATGCGTAACTGGCGCTCGCTTTCCATCAGCCGCGTTTCGGCCAATCTGGAGCGATCGCGCGAAGAAATCAAAGCCTGACAGATCCAGCAGACGAATCCGCCGGCGACAAAGTAGCGGAGCAATCCGTAGGGGTCGGTGGGGTCGTTGAGGTGCGCAAAACCGCCGGAAGGAGCCAGGAAACCGGAGAAGATTCCGCCGAGTAACAGCGTGACGATTCCCGGCCAGAAGCCACCGAGGGCAGCGCTGGTGGCGGTCGCGAGGAAGAATGTGAGGTAGGGGGCGCCCGGGTTTACAAAAGCATTCAGCAGCAAACGAATCAGGAGGGCAGCGATGGCGAGCAAGACTGAGGTGAACCAGCCTGATTTCCGTTCGGACTGACCTGCCTCGCTCTTCTGGTCCATTTGTAGATTGGAAAAGCCCGGAGTTCACATCGTAGCTCTCCTGCAAGCTCTACTCCGATCCATGCCAGCAGGTTGAACTGCGCAATTCACAGTAGCGCACCGCTTGTGTCAGCAGAATCGGCGAACGATGTGAGCAGATTGACCACCTGATCCAGTTGGGGTCGAAGGCCTCGATGGACTTTTGCAGTTCAGCGGGGCGGTAACTGGCTTGACGCACTTGCTCGCATCCCGCCCAGTTTTGGAAGCAGAATTGCACCCTGCGAGCCTTCGGAGCGGTTGTTTATCGCAGACCGTTGGAGGTTGCCGCTCGGCCCCGGCCGCGCGGCAGGTTCACGGCAGCATAAGCACCTACAGCAGTGAGCGCGATGGTGACAAGATTAACAAAGAAACTCGTGAGGCGGCTCCGCAACAGGTCAGAGTTGGGCAACCCCAGAATGAAAGCGGCGCCCAGCCACACCGGAAAGATGGCGAGTTGAACTGCGGCAGCCACCCCGATCAGGTAGCGCCGGCCGGTGTCATCGGTTTCCGACAAACCAGCTGTGATGCCAATCGCAGCAGAAATGGCGAGGCTGGTCAAAGGGCTCTTGAAAGATGTACTAGCTACGACTTGATCTGACATTTCTGATAGACTGCGCCGAAGGCGCAGAGAAGGAGATGTCGAAGTGAACACCGAACAGAAGGTAATCAAGAACAAGCTCGGGGTGCTGAAACTGGCCGAGATGTTGGGCAGTGTTTCTCAGGCTTGCAAGACGATGGGCTACTCGCGGGACAGCTTTTACCGTTTCAAGGAGTTGTACGACAAGGGTGGTGAGTTGGCGCTGCAGGAGATCAGCCGGCGCAAGCCTTGTCTGAAAAACCGTATTGAAGAAGCGGTGGAGAAAGCCATCGCGGAAGTAGCGCTGGAGCGGCCGGCGTACGGACAGGTGCGGGTGGCCAACGAACTGGCAAAGCGCGGGCTGACAATCTCACCGGCGGGGGTGCGCTGCGTCTGGCTGCGGCACGATCTGCAGACCTTTCAGCGGCGCCTGAAAGCGCTGGAAGCGAAGGCGGCGCAGGATCATCTGATTCTGACCGAGGAACAGCTGCGCGCGCTGGAACGGGCCAAAGAAGAAAAGGCGGCCCGCGGCGAGATCGAGACCGAGCACCCCGGATATCTGGGGGCTCAGGACACGTACTATGTGGGCACCATCAAGAGCATTGGCCGTATCTATCAGCAGACCTTCATTGACACTTATTCCAAGGTTGCTTTCGGCAAGCTCTACGACCGGAAGAACGCCCTGGTTGCGGCCGAGATGCTCAACGACCGTGTAGTGCCGTTCTTCGACCAGCACGAGGTGCCGCTGCTGCGGGTGCTGACTGATCGCGGCACCGAATACTGCGGCAATCGCGAATCGCACGAGTATCAGCTGTATCTGGCGATCGAGAATGTCGACCACACGCGCACGAAGGCAAAGTCGCCGCAGACCAATGGCATCTGCGAACGCTTTCATCGAACGGTTCAGGAGGAATTTTACAGCTCGGCGTTTCGCCGCAAGCTGTACCGCACACTGGAGGAACTGCAGCAGGATCTGGATCAGTGGTTGACCGAATACAATGAACAACGTTCGCATTCCGGAAGGTATTGCTTCGGCAAAACACCATTGCAGACCTTTCTGGATTCGAAGCACCTGGCGCAGGACAAGATGCTCGATCGGACGCATCTGACTTCCTCCGACAGCCGCCGCGGTGCAGGTCACAGCGCAGCCCATTCGGCTGCTGCTTAGCCTGCTTGTTTGTCAGATCAAGTCCTGGTTAGAACATGAAAGAAGAAAACTGGATTGGACCGCCGGCGATTGCCGCGACCACCGCACCTCCGCCGAATGCACAGGCGGCGCTGAGAGCCAGAGAAGTCAGTCCGCGCCGGATGAGGCGCCCATCCAAACTCCAAACACCAAAGCTGATGGCAAGAACCTGGGCCAAAAACGGCAAAAACATTGCCGCAGCGACTATGGCGACTGGGTTGTTATCAATAATTCCGGTCGCAAGCAGAATCGCGCCGGCTGCCGCACGCGCAGCGTAGCTCGGAGTCACCTGAGTGAGCTGCCAAAGATCCTGGATGACGGCGAGATCGCCCTTGTCGATGATAGCCCGCAATTCACGCGATGTCATCGAATAGTCGGTGCTTGTCAGGGTTTTCGACTCAAGAAACAGGTCGACGAAGGTGTGCGCCCTCGGCGTCGATGTTTCCACGCTGACAACCTGATACTTCGCATCAGATCCGTGAATAAATGCATCGGCGATGGTGATGCGCTCTATTCCGGCCTCCCGCGCCAGGCGGGCCACTTCGGCTATATATTCGCGACGGACGGTGGCGCGTATTTCGTGCATGTTTTCAACTCCCTGCGGCAGTAAGGGATGACCTGGCTCATGGCCGATCTAACAACACTTTCAAATCAGCTTGACGCAAAGAAGGGCACTTGCCGTGCCATCATTGAGACCCCAAAAGGGTCTCGCAATAAATTCGACTACAATCCCGAGTCCAATCTATTCATGCTGGGTGGTCTTCTGCCTGAAGGCATGATGTTTCCATTCGACTTCGGATTCATCCCATCAACGCTGGGAGACGACGGAGATCCACTGGACATATTGGTTCTCATGGACGCCCCCGCTCACGTCGGTTGTCTGATGGACGTAAGGATCATTGGCATCATTACGGCGAAACAAACTTGATGACGGCAAAAAAGCGAGCAATGACCGCCTTTTGGGAGTTGCAATCCATAGTTACAATCACGAGGATCTCGACAAGATCGAAGATGTCAGTGAAACGCTTCTTTCGCAACTGGAAGAGTTTTTTGTCTCATACAACAAGCAGCGGGGAAAGAAATTCAAGGTCACTGGCACGGGCGGCCCTCGAAAGGCGCTCCATTTTCTTCAGAATGGCATCCGCGCTCACAAAGACGCCAAAAAGAAATAAGAAAGACTGATACGCCCACGGCAACAAAATTGCAGCTATCGATGGCTCCGTGCCCCTCGAAGAATACAGACGCAAACGAGATTTCACCAAAACATCGGAACCGAAACCGGCCGTCGTTCGCACGCACAGGAAAAATCTGCGCTACCTCATCCAGAAGCACGACGCGACGCGGCTGCACTACGATTTCCGCCTCGAATTAGATGGCGTGCTTCTGAGCTGGGCCGTAACCAAAGGTCCCAGCATCAACCCGGCCGACAAACGTCTCGCTATTCGTACCGAAGACCATCCACTCTCCTACGGAACCTTCGAAGGCACCATTCCCAAAGGCCAATATGGCGGCGGAACGGTGATGCTGTGGGACGAAGGAACGTGGGAGCCGAAAGGCGATCCCGGCGCGGGCCTGCAGAAGGGCCACTTGTCCTTCACGCTGCACGGCGCACGGCTGAAGGGCGATTGGGATCTCGTCCGCATGCATGGCGATGGCAAGAAGGAAAACTGGCTCTTGATCAAAGTCAAGGACGCCGAAGCACGCGAAGACGGAGAGGTTGCCGCATTTCTCGACAATCTTGCCTTTAGCGTGACGAGCGGCCGTTCGATGGACGCCATTGCCTCCGGGGAAGCCTTCAAAGCCGGCGAACCCCGACTGGGGGATCTGACGCGCCTGAAACTGTCGGAGCGCAAGGAAAAGCTGGAGAAGCAATCGAAAGCCGGATCCCGCGGCTCAGCGATCATGTCCTAGGCAGCGGAGGGAAATTGTCCGCGACGCAAACTCGTGGGGTGAAACACTTCATTGGCCCTTTTCATGCTCTACCGCTGCACATGGATCAACAAACTTTACACAAACTCTTTGTCGAGCAACTGAAGGATCTGTACGACGCAGAACAACAACTGGTGAGGGCACTCCCGAAACTTGCCGAAGCAGCTTCATCCCCGGAACTTGAGGAGGCGCTCAGCTCTCACCTCGAAGAAACCAAAACTCACGTGGACCGTCTAGAGCAGGTTTTTGAGCTTGCAGGCGAGAAAGCGACGGGAAAGAAATGCAAAGGCATGCAGGGGTTGCTTGCGGAAGGTGACGACGCCGTCAAAGAAGAGGACGAGGGCGAACTTCGCGATCTGGCGATCATTGCCGGTGGGCAACGGGTGGAACATTACGAGATTTCCGCTTACGGCACTGCGAAAGCGATTGCCGAGCAACTCGGCCTGGACGATGCTGTAGAACTTCTGGCCCAGACGGAAGAAGAAGAAAGCACTGCCGATGGAAAGCTGACCGAAGTCGCCGAAACAATTTACCAGACCATTGACGAAGAATCGGACCTTGGAGAATCGGAGCCGGAGGAAGCGGACGGAGAAGGAAAAGCGTCCGCCAAAATTCCCGCCCGCAAGACGGCCGGTTCAGCCGCCGCAAACGCGACCACCAAACGCAAACGGGCGGCAAAGTAAGCTGAGGCAGTAGCTTCACCGGCCGTCCACTGTTCAGCGCGTTTTGGCCAGAGTCGAAGGTCAAGAATCGTTAAGGATCTCGGTCGCACCGCGCGCGAAGTCGCTGGAACGGGGGCAGCGAGTGCGCTATTTCTCACCGAGCACTGCACCGGGCCGACGGCGACGGTGTTAAATATCATCCCGGGTGTCCCGAACAAAATAGCCGAATGGTTCCATCTCGATGCCGAGTCTGGAGCGATTTCGGCTCCCTTTCCGAAGGGACCCGGTTCGGTCTGCCTATTCCACAAACTGGAGGGGTCATTCTGCGGCAAAACGGATTGAGATCTCTCGCAACGACCAGATTCCCGGAAGTTTTGAAGGGTGACCACCGAGTCTTGCCGCCGCCCGGCTGCGGCAAACAGCGAAAGAAACCAGACAGTCGGCGATTTTTATGGGATTTCGCGCTTCCGACTTCGAAATACGCACAAAAATCGCCATCGAGGAGGCTCCCATACCGTCCAAATTCCACCTTAAACCAGAAAATATGGCTGTATGGTACCGCGCCCGCGAGAAAACGATTACGACTTCGATCGGGCGTGATTTAGGAAATATGTACTGGCGCCGGGCTAGCGTAGTCAAGCTTTGCATACCAACTGCCGCGACCCTGGGGCGTAAGGTCCATCAGGTTATAAACCGGCGTCATAAGGTCGATGCCGCGTTCCTTAATCCCGTCATCCATTCGGGGATGCACTGAGTAGAAATGGCGCAAAGTACCTTCGGCGTCTCGCGTGAACACCGACATCGTGGAGTCCTGATTGCCTTCCTCGTCTTCGCTTCCTAAGTCATATTTG
>Ga0206965_10201_pt1 | contig 18640 bp, 17 predicted proteins | sample Alteio_BWOrgHeat_26_FD_152973 | JGI IMG/M metagenome (GOLD analysis project Ga0206965, IMG submission 152973) | Enriched cells from forest soil in Barre Woods Harvard Forest LTER site, Petersham, Massachusetts, United States -... | ecosystem: Environmental > Terrestrial > Soil > Temperate forest >...
AAGAGCGGTTTGTTAATTATTTCAAACAGTTTCATCCATTATCTATTGAAGGTTTTATTAAATTTTATGCCCAGACAAAAGTGAGCAGATACGAATATGCCGAAGTAATGAAGAAGGAACGAGAGCGAAAGGACAATCAGTTCAATGTCCTTGCTGAATGGGCTTTGGTGGCTATCCTGAAGTTTAAGGTTGACAAGCTGAAAAGCAAATGGGATAAAGGTTTAATGAAGGAAAAGGAAATTATATTTTATGATTTTTCAGAATGGGAAGAAGATCCTTTGACATGTCCTTATATAGAGCCTGTAAGCATTTATGATATAGAAGAATATCTTGAATTTTATGATGAACTTTGGAAAGAACAAGATGAATACATTTTAGAAAATGGCGATCCTGATGATGATGATTATGAAGAAGACGAAGATGAATGGTTTTATTTTAAAAAAGAAAAGGTGGACGGAATGAAAGAAGTGGGTTATGAATATTCTAATTGGATGAAGAAAAGGAATGGTATGGAAAGGAATCCATTTCCTGCACGTGGAGCAATGGAAGGGCGATGGATGCAAGCAGCACGTGCAGAAGAAACGGCAAAGAATACACCACCACCTCCTGTAATTGCTCCTGTTATTCCAAAAACTATAGAAGATAAAAAGAAAACTAAGACGAAAGCAAAAGACAGTCAGAAAAATAAACCAAAGGATGAGGTAGTACAGCCACCGCCAGAGCCTGTGAAGCCTGCATTCATTAATGACAGGCGTAAGTTTCTAAGCCTGATACAATATGATCCTTATGAGTTGGAAAGATTCATCAAGACATTAGATACTAAAGAAGTATTACAGAATTACAGAGCGATGCATAGAACCCATGATACCAGAGAATTTACAGAAAGGATAGAAATGGATCTTTATACATTAGGTGATGCAAAGGAGCATGTGCCTATTCAAAGCCATGATGACTGGCGGAAGGCGGTGGCAGAGGCTTGCGAATTGTATAAGCGAAGAAAAGTCAGGGAAGCAATCGTAAGTTGGTGGGAAGTTTATAATGAAATACTTTTGTCTGGAATGAAATATGAATACATTAATACAATGCCTCCTAAAAAGTTTGATAAGACAATCCGGGAGACCCTGATATTACAAATAAAACGCGGACGAGAATTGGCTGGCGAGCCTGGAAATATGGATTATTAACTGATAAAAAGAAATAATATGGCACTACCTAAATATGATCCCGAAGAACAACTTCGAAAGGAAAAAGAAAAAGCAGAATGGCGGGTAAATGCTTTGGAACAATATAGAAAAGAACTTCTTGATAATCCTGAATATGCAGAATATGCCAAGCAATACCGGCTAAATCCGGGTATGCTGGAAGAATTTGCCCGCCATTATGCTAATGATAAAGTGCATTGGATGGAATGGGGAGAGCAATTCAGAAAATGGCAGGAAAAGGAAGACATGAAATGGATAAATGATGCCTTCGACCGCCTGAAAGAAATTCAACAGAAGAAACTTTTTGATATGCAATGCCTCTGGAGAGCAGAACAATTGGACATTCCAGGAATTCAATGCAGTGCCGATTTTGAATATTGGGAATTCCGTATTTTTAATTGTCCTTTTTTGAATAAAATTACTCCGGAAGAATTGACTATGTACCAGCAATATTTGGAAAGTCTCAACTTTGAATTCAAACAAGGATGGTTAGACAGATGGCAAGACTATGATATGATAAAAGGTGCATATAATGAAGCCGGCACCAACCGGAATTTCCCTGATTGGTACGACTTCTATAATGGAAGGACAGGTAAAAGCATTTATTTCACCCTGCCGAATACAAGAGGTGATAAGGAACAATTTTATCTTTCATTATGGCGAGAGGAATTTCATGCAAAGAACAAACAATTAATGGAAGACCCAAACACAGAGAAGCGACCCTGGCTGAATTATCATGAAAAGGATTACCTGAAATGGTTTGTCACTACTTATGATGATAAACTTACTCAAAAAATGTTTGAAGATTATGGCGAATTAAATTGGGATAGCATTGATGATGAATTGGATGAAAATATAAAATTACTTTCAGAAGAAGGCTTTCCCCTTCCTATTCAGGGATGGTTTGATTGGAAAGAAGCAATTCAGAAAATCGCTGACAATCTTAGACTTCAAAAGATAGCAGAAGCCTTGCCGGAAGCCTATCAGCAGTATTGTATGCAATATGATATGAACCTTGGATTCCCCGAAGATGATCCTGATTATTGGAAAGAGAATACCGATATGTGGAAGGGATATATTTTGAGAGGAAGAGAATTGAATGGAGAGCCGAGGGACTTTGATTTTTGATAATCCGACTTGAAAATTTATTTCCAGACCCTTCATTTTAAATATAATGACTGTAATTTAAGCCTTTTCATAATGGATAATTTTTATTTATTTTTGAATCGTGCAATATATCAGGAGCATTAGTAGTTAGCATTACCTGATATGATGAATACATTGGAAATAAAAGCAGTGCAGCAGTTAGAAAGTAGCCTTTTTACTGGTCGGATAACAAATATTACGAGTCAGAAAGTGCGTCATACGGATAAAAATCTGCGTCACACGAGTCGCATGACGCAGATTTTGACTCGGATGACGCATATTATGATAGAGAATATGCGTCATCCGAGTCAAAATATACGTCATTCGACTCATAATATGCGTCATGGGACTAAAAAAATACATCATGCGACTCAAAATATTCATACTGCGAGTCAGAATACCTATATTTTGGGAAAGAATATTCTGCATATTGACCATGAAACAGGTCTTCGATTTTACAATGGAATGATAATTTAAAACAATAACTAAAAAGAAATGGCAAAACGGGTAACTAAGCCTTGGTGGCCCCATGTAATAGCTCTTCAACTATCATTTTGGGCGAATTTTATTTCCAAACTCCCGACGTATGCTTCGCGGTTGAGCATTAGTGACGAACAAATAGATTCTATTGTTGAGGATGAAGCGGTATTTCGTTATCTGTTCGAATATGATGTAACATTCAGGATTTTTATTAAAGCGTTTATGACATATAGAAAAAATTTGTTGTCAGGGAAAACTCCGGCTGATATTGGCTCCCCTCCCGTTTGTCCGATAACTATAGTTCCAACAAACGTTTTATCTGGTCTCTTGAATCGTCTTTTCTCTTTCGTAAATTTAATTAAAGCGAATAAAGGCTATACTTCTGCTATCGGAAAAGATTTGAGAATTATTGGTGCAGACATTGCCCCTTTTGTAGAGGATGATTATATTGCTAATGGGAAAGCTGTGGAGGGGATGGATGGTATTTTAATTAATTTTAAAAAGGGGTTATTTATTGATGGTATGGCGATATTCTGTCAAAGAGGTACTGACCCTGTTTTTTATGAATTGATAAGAATTACTAAAAGTGGTTTTCTGATAAACAGCTTGAATCTTGCTCCTGGTCCCGAAACAAGAAAATTTAAAACCAGGGCTTTTGTGGGGAATAAATTGATTGGAAAATATTCTCCCAAATTTTCTGCTACCTGGACAAGCCCTCTCCCGCCAACTGCCAAGAAAGCAAAGGAAGGTGTTACAAATGAAGAAACAGATACAAAGGAAGCTGATAATCCAGAAGGGAATTAATTTGAATAGAATCGAAGATTATAATAGAAACAATAATCCCGAAGGGAATTAATATGAATAGGAATTGAGTACCTACACACAAATATTGTATCAAATCGTGTTCATCACAAAACATTGTGAATGCACCTTAATCAAAGCCCGCCGCGATGATCTTTTTAAATACATTTGAGGAATATTGGAAAAGAAGAAATGCCATCTTTATAGAATAAATGGTATAGAAGATCATATTCATATTGTAACCCATATACGCCCATCAATTGCATTGGCAGAATTGGTTAAGGATATAAAATTAGCCAGCACTGTCTATATTAAGGAGTCTAAGATAATGAAAAGGATAAATTGATTGTACTTTAAAAACCTTTTTCACTTCATTTTTTTTTCATTTTTTATTAATTAAATTTGCAGCCCTAAAAAAACCTAAAAATTTATGACAGATATTCAAGAGTTAAACGAGCGCATACAGCGCGAAAGTTCATTTGTGGACTTGCTCCAGATGGAAATGGGCAAGGTTATTATCGGTCAGAAATCAATGACCGAAAGATTGATGATAGGGCTGCTGTCTAATGGGCATATCCTGTTGGAAGGTATCCCCGGGCTGGCGAAAACCCTTGCCATCAAGAGCTTGTCTTCGGCTATCCATGCGAAGTTCAGCCGTATTCAGTTCACCCCCGATTTGTTGCCCGCCGACTTGGTAGGGACGATGATTTATAATCAACGCAAGGAAGAATTCACGGTAAGAAAAGGACCTCTTTTCTCCAATCTTATCCTTGCCGATGAAATCAATCGTGCCCCTGCCAAAGTGCAAAGTGCATTGCTCGAAGCCATGCAGGAACGCCAGGTAACTATTGGCGATGAAACGTTCGCGCTTCCTGAACCTTTCCTGGTATTGGCAACACAAAACCCTATCGAACAGGAAGGCACTTACCCCTTGCCCGAAGCGCAGGTAGATAGGTTCATGCTGAAGGTCGTCATCGGCTACCCTTCACAGGAAGAGGAACGCATGATCATCCGCCAGAACATTGCGAATACCTATCCTACCGTGAATGCTGTGGTGAAGCCCGAAGCCATCATCAAGGCACGCAGTGTGGTTCGTGAAGTTTATATGGATGAGAAGATTGAAAAGTACATAATTGATATAGTATTCGCGACACGTTTCCCAAAAGAATATAAACTAAATAAACTCACGCAGTTGATTAGCTTCGGCGGGTCTCCACGTGCCAGCATTAACCTGGCGTTGGCGGCAAAAGCGTATGCATTCATCAAGCGCAGAGGATATGTTATTCCGGAAGATGTCCGCGCGATATGTCATGATGTTCTAAGGCATCGAATCGGCTTGACTTATGAAGCCGAAGCCGAGAATATCACTTCAGAAGAAATCATTAATGAGATATTAAATGCTATCGAAGTTCCTTAATGGAATGGACGATGGTTTATCTTTCCAAAATTATTAAAAACTTAGATGGAAACGACTGAACTCCTAAAGAAAGTCAGAGCCATTGAAATTAAAACGAGAGGACTCTCCAAGCAGATTTTCTCTGGCGAATATCATAGTGCATTCAAAGGGCGCGGGATGGCATTCAGCGAGGTGCGCGAATACATTCCCGGCGATGATATTCGTGCCATTGACTGGAATGTGACGGCGCGATTCAATCATCCTTACATCAAGGTATTTGAAGAAGAACGCGAGTTGACATTTATGTTGCTGGTAGATGTAAGTGCTTCGGGGGAGTTCGGAACAATCAAGCAATTTAAGAAAGATCAGGTAACCGAAATATGCGCTGTGCTTGCCTTTTCAGCCATTCAGAACAATGATAAGGTTGGGATTATCTTCTTCTCTGATCAAATAGAAAAGTTTATCCCACCCAAGAAAGGGAAGTCGCATATACTACGCATCATCAGAGAATTAATTGAATTCCAACCGGTGCATAAGAAGACGAATATAGCAATGGCTTTGCGGTATTTCTCGAATGTAATCAAGAAGAGAAGTACGGCGTTTGTATTATCAGATTTCATTGATGAAAACTTCCATGATGCCATGAAGATTGCCAACAAAAAGCATGACATAGTCGCCCTTCAAATCTATGACAAGAGAGAAGCGGAACTCCCGAAGGTAGGCTTGATTCACTTTCAGGATGCAGAGACCGGAAAGATGCTATTGATTGATACCTCTGATAGAAAGACCCGTGAGAATTATGAAAATTGGTGGGAAAAGAAGCAGGAATATATTGATGATACCTTCACGAAATGCGGCGTTGATTCAACAATGATTCGGGCAGATGAAAACTATGTACCGGCGTTGATGAAATTGTTTAAGAAAAGAGGAAGCAGAAAGTAAATAATGATGATGAAGAAGGTATTGAATATAAAGATGTTGAAGAAGGCTTTAATAACAGGCATTGCGCTTTTATTATTTATTGCAAATACCGGCTTTTCTCAAAACATTCAAGCCACTGCAAAGTTAGATGCCACCACTATCAAAATAGGTGACCAGGTAAAGCTTCACTTAACAGTTCAACACCCGCTAAACATGGTTTTTAATTGGGCTACACCTCCTGATTCTATGAGTGGAATTGAAGTTGTTGAATCTTCTAAAGTAGATACCATCGGAAAGAAGGACAGTGTTGTAATAACGCAGACCCAGACGCTTACCTTGACATCATTCGATTCAGGATATTACCCGATTCCTCCTTTTGTTTTTCATTATAAAAAGGAGAAGGATACCAATGATTACGTAGTTGAAACGCAAGCCCTCTTGTTGACAGTAACTACCATCCCAATTGATACGGCAAAAGGATTTAAAGACATCAAAAATCGTTTGGATGCTAACTATTCTTTCGGAGAATTCTGGGAAGTTTATAAATGGTATGTAATAGGAGGGCTGGCAGCGATATTAATCATCGCGGGCTTGTTGGTTTACTTCCTGACTCGCAAGAAAGTCGTTCCGATATTTGTTGAGAAAGTTATAAAGAGACCTGCTCATGAAATAGCTTTGGAAGCCTTGCAGGCTGTGGAGAATGAAAAACTCTGGCAACAGGGTTTTGTGAAGAAATATTACAGCGAAGTTTCTGATATTATAAGAACCTATATCGAGAATCGTTACAATGTCATTGCGATGGAACTGACGACTGATGAAATTCTTTATCACTTCAATCGCGGACAGATAAATACAGAGGCGAAGGATAAATTAACCCAATTATTAAAGCTCTCCGACCTTGTGAAATTCGCCAAAGTTCAACCATTGCCAAACGAACATGACTTGTGCCTTACCAATGCTTATTCTTTCATACAATTAACCAAGGCGAAGGAAGAAGATATTAAACCAATTGAAGAACCTAAAGAAGAAAACTAATGCAGGATATAACATTTGCACATAAAGGCTTTTTCTTTTTATTCATATTAATACCGCTTTTTGTGGCATGGTATATCCTTCGCCAAAGAAAAATTCAAAACAACATTCTCATCTCTTCCTTTGTTGGATTCAGAGGCGCGAAACCCTCATTCCGTCAGTATCTTCGTCATATTCCTTTTGCCTTTCGGATGCTTGCATTCAGCGCTATCATTGTTGTTTTGGCACGTCCGCAATCTTCCGCCACAGGTCAGAATGTTACTACCGAAGGCATTGATATTATGCTTGCACTCGACATCTCCGGCAGTATGATGTCAGAAGATTTTACTCCCAATAGGGTCGGTGCCGCCAAGAAGGTCGCAGAAGATTTTATTGATGGTCGCCCGAATGACCGCATAGGCTTGGTTATCTTTAGCAGCGAGGCTTTCAGCATGTGTCCTCTGACTACCGATCATGCGGTTTTGAAGAATTTATTTGCCAAAGTTGAGCCAGGAATGCTGACTGATGGCACTGCTATCGGCGAAGGACTTGCCACGGCAGTCGCCCGTATCAAGGATTCCAAAACTAAGTCCAAGGTCATTATTCTTATGACTGATGGTGTCAATAATCAAGGCAAAATTTCCCCTGCCGATGCAGGCGTTATTGCCAACACATTTGGCATTCGTGTCTATACCATCGGCATCGGAACTAATGGCACTGCGCCTTATCCTTTTAAGACTCCTTTCGGAATTCAATACCAACAAATGGAGGTACAGATTGATGAAGCATTATTAAAAGAAATTGCCTCTGAAACCGGGGGTAAATATTTCCGCGCTACCGATAATACCAAGCTCACCGCCATCTATAAAGAGATTGATAAATTAGAAAAGACTAAGGTCGAATTGACCGAATTCCGCAGCTATTCCGAATGTTTCTTGCCTTATGCCCTATTCGCCGCCCTGTTATTGCTTTCGGAAGTGGTTTTACGATATACTTTATTAAGGAGTTTGCCATGATGTTTATGAAAAGAGAGAATTTGAACCATAAATATATGATATTACTGAATGGAAGTTTGGTTTTACTGAATGGATATTGGATTCTACTGAATGAATATAGGAGTTTACTGAATGAATATAGGACTTTTTCACGTGAAAAACTCCTATATTCATTCAGTAAACTCCTATATTCATTCAGTAAACTCCTCTTTCGATTCAGTTGGTTCCTCCTTTCATTCAATAAAAATCATTATTCATTATGATACGTTTTGCTCACATAATATATTTGTATGGATTGATTGTAATACCAGTCATCTTACTGCTATATCTTTTGATGAGGATTTGGAAGAAAAGGGCATTAAAGACCTTTGGGGATTCTATTATTCTAAACAAATTATTTCCTGATGTATCTTCTTCAAAGATGACATGGAAAATGATTCTTTTTTCATTGGCTTTTGCGATGGTTGTTATTGGAATTGCAGACCCGCAAGTAGGAACAAAATTAGAGGAAGTGAAGAGGAGCGGAATTGATATTATCATTGCTATTGACGTGTCGAATTCGATGAAATGTGAGGACATAAAACCGAATCGTCTGGAGCGGGCAAAACAATCTGTTTCGAGGCTGATTGATAAACTGCAAAATGACAGAATCGGGTTGATAGTTTTTGCTGGAAAGGCTTATGTGCAGCTTCCTTTGACAACTGATTTTGCGGCTGCAAAGTTGTTGTTATCAACTGTGGATTGCGACCTGATTCCGACGCAAGGAACGGCAATTGGAAATGCAATAGATTTGGCTCAAAAATCGTTTGTGGAAAAGGAAAAGAAATACAAATGTCTGATATTAATTACCGATGGAGAGAATCATGAAGACGATGCGATTGAAGCGGCTAAGGAAGCTACAAAAGAAGGTATTATTATTCATACGGTTGGTATGGGAACGCCCGATGGGGGACCGATTCCGGTATATCAGGGAGGTGTAAGAGTTGGTTTCAGAAAGGATAATGAAGGACATACCGTGGTGACGAAATTAGATGAAAGTATGATGCGGCAATTGGCTGCTGCCGGCAATGGAACGTTTGTGAGGGCTTCCAATTCTGATGATGCATTGAATGTTATTATGAAAGAAATAAACAGTATGGAAAAGAAGAAATACGGCGAGAAGGAATATTCGCAATATGAGGATAGATTTCAGATATTTTTTGCAGCGGCATTCGTGTTGCTTCTGATAGAATTCCTGATGTCTGAAAGGAAGAATAAATGGTTATCACGAATTAATCTTTTTGGAGAAAAATAAGTCATGAAATATCTAATAACAATATTGGTTTTGATGTTGAATATTTCTGTTCACGGGCAGACCGACAGAGCTTCAATAAGAGAAGGAAATAAATTCTATGATTTGGGAAATAAAGATACCAATAATTATAATCTTGCCAAGTCTGATTACATGAAATCACTGGATAAAAATCCTAATTCTGTTGAAGGGAATTTTAATCTTGGGGATGTTTATTATCAACAGAAGAAATATGATAGTGCTGCCAGTCATTTCAATGCCGCTGCCGGAATGACTACCGACAAATCGTTGATATCAAAGGCTTATCATAACATGGGCGATGCTTTATTAAAGGATAAAAAGTATGATGAAAGTATAGAGGCATTTAAAAATTCGTTGAAGAATAATCCAAAGGATGAGGATACAAAATACAATCTTGCGTATGCTCAATCAATGCTTCAAAAACAGCAGCAACAGCAACAAAATAAAGACGATAAAGATAAGAAGGGCGATAAAAAAGAGGACAAAAAACAACAACCGAAAGAGGGTGATAAAAAAGACGATAAGAAGGATGATCAAAAGCAACAACAGCAGCAATCAAAGGAAGATAAAGATAAAAAAGAAGGCAAGGAAGCACAGCCTAAAGAGCAGAAAAAAATGAGTAAGGAGGAAGCGGAAAGAATGTTGCAGGCATTGAATAATCAAGAGAAGGACTTACAGAAAAAATTGGGTAAAAAAGTGCCTGCAAGCGGTGTGATAATTGATAAAGACTGGTAGATGAAAAGGTATTTTGGAATAATTTTATTTGTATTGATTGCCTTTAGTGGCGAGGTGTTTTCGCAGGTTACTGTGAAGGCTACTGTTGATAAAAATAAGGTTGGATTGGGTGAACAATTCGAGTATGAAGTCAATGTTGATGGCGGGAATGCAAGCTATACTCCGCCAAGTTTTAAAGACTTTAATGTGCTTGGGCAGCAACAGACAACGGGAGGCGGAATGACTATGTATGTTAATGGGAAATTGGTTAGTGGAGGGAATTCGGGGACTACATTTTCTTATACTTTAAGTCCGAAGGCTGTTGGTAAATTTACTATCGGACCGGCTCTTGTTAATGCTAATAACAAGCAGATTCAATCAAATGCCATTACCATTGAAGTAACTAAAAGTTCTCAACAATCACAAGGAAATAAAGGAGGACAAGGTGGTGGTTCAGGAGGTGATAATGTTGGGGAAGGAAATATTTTTGTGAGGTTGAGCGTAGATAAAACCAATGTCTATGTTGGAGAAGGAATCCTTGCTACATATAAGGTTTATACCAAAGTATCATTGGTTAATTATGGAATGGATAAGGCTCCAAATAACAATGGTTTTTATTCATTGGATATTGAATTGCCGCGCCAGTTGCAGATTTCAAGAGAAGTGCTTGATGGTGTTCAGTATCAGGTTGGGGTTATTAAAAAAACTATTTTATATCCTGAACATGCAGGTACACTTGAGTTGGATCCGATGGAACCGGAGTTTATTGTGAGGGTGCAGACACAGAGAAACAGACAGGTTAATCCAAATGATCCATTCGCTCAATTCTTTAATGATCCGTTTTTTGGTGGAGTGCAGGATGTAAAGGTTAAGCGGTCAAGTAATGTTGTCAAGATTAATGTGAAAGAATTACCTCCTGATGCACCTGCAAGTTTTAAGGGTGCAGTTGGAAGATATACCATGGATGCTTTCATTGATAAGCCCGAAACCAAGGCGAATGATCCGGTAAGTCTTAAAGTAAAGATAGGTGGAAAGGGCAATTTAAAATTGATTGATCCATTGCCGATAGATTTTCCTCAAGACATCGAAGCTTATGATCCGAAAATAGCTGATAATTCGACTGTCAATGATGCTGGTGTGAGCGGAAACAAGACTTTTGAATATCTCTTAATCCCGCGTCATTCGGGAGATTACAAGATTCCACCTGTTGAGTTTACATACTTTGATTTGGATAAAAAGAAATATGTAACTCTTAATTCACAGGAGTTTAAATTGAAGGTTTCCAAAGGCAGCGGACCTGAATCTGTGACAGTAAATGGAGTGAGTAAAGAGGATGTGCAATTGCTTGGAAAGGACATTCGATATATTAAAATCAATAACCCAAAATTGATGAAGAAGGGTGATGAATTCTATGGCTCTGTATGGTTTTATTCCTTATTTATATCGCCAATGTTTTTGTTTGTAGGATTCCTTTTCTATTATCGAAAGAACAAAGAATTACAAAAGAATACCATTCTCTTGAAGAGCAAGAAAGCTACTAAACTTGCCCGTAAAAGATTATCAACTGCAAAAGTTTTATTAACCAAGAACAGCCGCGAGCCTTTCTATGAAGAGGTTTCTAAAGCTATCTGGGGGTATCTTGGTGATAAATTAAGCATACCATTATCAAATTTATCTAAAGAAACTATCTCTGAAGTTTTATTATCAAGAGGCGTGAGCGAAGGGCTACTTGCACAGTTTGTAGATATTTTAAGCAAGTGCGAATACGCCCGCTTTGCACCATCAAATTCTGTGGGACACATGCAGGAAATATATGATCAGGCAATAGGCTCAATAACAAAAATGGAGGAGGAATTAAAAGGATGAGAACATTTAATTGTAATACCACGAAGGCACGAAGGACGCGAAGTTTCACGAAGAATTTCTTCGTGTTTCTCTGTGTTCTTCTTTTCTTCGTGGTTAATTCCAAAGCGGCATCGGACTTTGAGCAGGGCAATCTTCAATACCAAAAGAACGATTTCAAAGGTGCTATAGAGACATACAACCGCATTATTAAATCAGGATATGAAGCTCCTGAAGTTTATTATAATCTGGGTAATTGTTTTTATAAAACAAATAATATTCCTGAATCTATTCTGAACTATGAACGTGCTTTGAAATTAGCCCCGAGAGATGAGGATATTCAATTCAACCTGAAGCTCGCAAACCTCAAGGTAGTGGATAAGATTCAGACCGTTGATCAGATATTTTTTAAGCGATGGTTAGAGAGCCTTTCTAATTATTTCACTACTGATTCTGCTGCTGCATACACCATAATTTTCATGTGGATTGCTTTAATAGTTCTTGCTTTTTTTGTTATTTCCTGGAGCACTATTTTCAAGAAGGCGTTCTTTTATCTTGGGGCATTGTTGCTGGTTTGCTCCATTGCTTTTCTGCTGATTTCTTATGACCGAAATAACTCTGTGAACGCTGTATCGGCGGGCATAGTCTTTAATCCTTCTGTGTATGTAAAGAGCGCGCCGAATGACAAAAGCACTGACTTATTTATCCTTCATGAAGGCACCAAAGTCCAGATTCTTGATAATGTAGGAAGCTGGAAAAAGATTCGGCTGATGAATAACAACGAAGGCTGGGTAAGGGCTGAGACTTTGGAGGTTATTTAATTACCCAAATACTTTAGATTAGTTCCCACGGTAAATAAAAATGATCTTTTTAATATTCCTATTAACTGATTGGTCTATATTTCAGAAGCACAATTCCACATTTGAAAGAGATAGATTTTACGAGATCAAGATTTAATCTATTATCAAGATCACTGAAGATACTCATTCCTTTTCCTATAGCAACAGGATTCATGAAAAGATGATACTCGTCTATCAATCCTGCATTGATTAATGATGCTACGAAACTCGCGCCTCCGTATGCAATTATATCACCGCCTTCTTGTTGTTTGAGTTGATTTATCTCTTCAATAAAATCTCCTTTTGCTAATTTTGAATTCGCCCATTGATTGGTTTCAAGAGTTTTAGTGAAGACCATTTTAGAAGTATCTCTCATTGTCTTAGCGAATGAAAGATCCATAGGCTCTGGTTTGGAAGCCTCCGAAGCCCAGTAGGGAATAAAGCCTTCCGCAAGGTTTCTGCCTAATAAAATCAAATCCACAGGCTCGGTTATTCCGGCAACATATTTCTTGATTTCATCATCCCAATTCCAGGACATCCAATCCATCTCATGGTTTGGACCTGCAACAAATCCATCTATTGAAAGCTGCATTTGTAATTTTAGTTTTCGCATTTTGTTTTGAATCTGATTTATAATTACTAATTTTTATTTGTTGTTATAAGCATCCTCCAAAACCTTTATATCAAGCTTGATCATTTTCATCATCGCCAGCATTACTCTCTTTGATTTCTCTGGGTCTGGGTCATTAATATAATTTAATAAACGGGAAGGAGTTATCTGCCAGGTTACACCAAATTTGTCATCTAACCAACCACATGCATAGTGCTTTCCTCCATCTGAAAGCTTATTCCAAAGATAGTCAATTTCTTCCTGGGTTTCGCAATTCACCAAGAAAGAAGTTGCAGGTGAAAATTTATATTGTGAATCACCATTCAACACATTAAACTGTTGTCCTTCTATACTAAATGAACCACACATAAAAGCACCCTTCGGACCGGGACCAGCTTCTCCATACCTGACCACAGTTAGGATCTTCGCGTTTTTAAAAATAGAGACATAATAATTCATTGCTTCTTCGGCTTGGTCATTGAACCATAAGAACGGAGATATCTTTTGTCCGCTCGAAACTGTTGTTTGATTATTGCTTTCCATTTTGTTTATATTTAATAATTTATCTTTTATATTGAGCGGCAAAATTACAACATTAAATTTGAAATTCTTAAGAATAATTAAATAACTTAGTTACCCAATTTTTGAAGTGGTGAAGGTTGTTGAGATGACAGGGAATATTGCAAACGTAAATAGTTTAGGAATATTAAATTACTTTTATTGTATTAAGTATTGTTTATTTTTGCCATGAACTTTAATTTGTATTATACCCAATGAAACTTACAAGAGAAGATATTCAAATAAAACATTTGGAAGCAAAAGATCTAAAGCTTTTCCAAAAACTTATTCAATTGTTTCAAGATGTTTTTGAGATGGAGAATCTAACAACTGCAAAGGAACCTTATTTGAAAGAGTTACTTGAAAAGCCTGATTTCATTGTCTTTGCAGTTATTTATAAAGAAGAGATTGTTGGCGGGCTTACTGCTTATGAATTGCCTTTATATTATTCACAATGCTCTGAAGTTTTTATTTATGATCTTGCAATTAGAACTGAATTTCAAAGAAACGGATTAGGAAAAATGTTGCTAACTTATTTAAAGGAATATTGTAAAGAAAAAGGAATCAAGCAAATCTTTGTGGCAGCAAATGAGGAGGATGAATATGCTTTAGAATTTTATCATTCATCAGGAGGAAGACCTGAAAATGTAATTCATTTTAATTATACTGCCACTGATTGAAATTGGAGGATAAACTCAGTACCTGCACCTGTATCGCTCTTTAGATTTATTCCACCTCCCATTGCAGTCATAAATTCTTTGGAGATAGATAATCCTAAACCAGTTCCTTTGGATAAAGACGTAGTACCTGGAACTCTGAAAAAACGTTGGAAAATCTTTTCCTGATACTCTTTTGGAATGCCTAAACCATTATCTTTTATGGAGATTTCAACTTTATTATCTATAGAGTTTTTAGCTACAATTATTATCTTGTCATTACTGGGGGAATAGCGGATAGCATTCGACAAAAGATTAATCAATACCCAGCTTGCTTTTTCTTTGTCTGCGTTTATTGGTTTTATATTTTCATCGAGCTTCATTTCTATAGAAACATTCTTATCGTTAGCTTGTTGTTTCATTGAATTCACTGCAAATTCAATGATCTCTTTTGCTGATGTAGAATTGATAGTAAGATTAATGTTGCCGGTTTCTGCCTGCGATAAATCTAATAACTCACTTACTAATTTTATTAATCGCTGATTGTCTTTTTGAAGATCAGAAATAATCTCTAATTGCTGTTCTGTCAGGTTTCCTGTCTTATCATATTGCAATAATTTCAAACCTATATCTGATGAAGCTAAAGGAGTCTTTAATTCATGAGAAATCGTCGCAAGAAAATTTGTTTTAGCGACATCTTTTTCCTGGAATGTCGTAATATTTTTTAAGCTGATAACAGTTCCTAATTCTTCATCGTCCTTTGTAATATCATTTGTTTCTTTGGTGAAATAACATTCCTTATTATCAACAACAATCTTGAAAGGTGCTGATTGATTCCGTTCAATTAAATAATGAAACAAATCATTTACTGTAGATACTTCACTAACTTGTTTCCCAATAATCTCTTTGGCATTTAATCCCATCAGGTTTAATGCTTGCTGATTGGCAAAAAGAATTTTATTATCCTTGTCAATACCGATGCTTGCATCCTTCAAACTATTGATGACAGCCTCTGCACGTGTCTTTTCAAACATTAATTTATTAAGATTACTGTTGGCATAGCTTTCTATTTTCTCTGCCATAAGATTAAAGGCATTTCCTAATTCGCTGAATTCATCAGTCGCATTAATAACAATACGATGTTTGTAGTTTTTATTAGCAATTTCTTTGACAGCTTCTTTCATTTTCTTCATGGGTACTAAGATAATCGTAGGGAAACGAATAGCAAATGTAAAAGCGATAAGAAAAATAAATGCAGAGATGATATAAAGATAAATCGTTGCCTTATTAGCCGCTATAGTAGCGAGTTCATTCTTGCGTTGAATGGCTTGCATATTAACCATAAGTATATTTTGCAGGTCTTTCCGAATAGCTTGAACTATTGGAGCACTTGGCTTATATTTAAATTGTTCAAAATGAGAACGAAGACTCTCTGTATATTCTTTCTCCCCAACTTCTGTAATGTTTTTTTCTTGCATCGCAAGATTAGTTTCTATTACATTAATTATTTCGGATATATTTTTATTATAACCGTCAAGCACTTCTTGTATTGCATGGCAATAAACCAGGGATTCATAATTTGCTTTAAGAATTTGCTGGGATTCTTTTTTCAATAAGGCAAAGTAATGAATACTTGTCCATCCGGAAAGTATCAATAAAAAGAATAGAAACAATGTTCCTAATCGAATCTTATTTTTTATTCCAAAAGTCATCAGGATAAAATTACCAAATCAATATCATTTTCGGAGAGTGCTTTGAGAAGATGATTAAAGATATTCGTTCTTAAAATAACTTTCCACAAATTCAAGTGAGGTTTGCCGATACAGATAGTTGTAATTTTCTTTTCAATAGCAATTTCGATGATAGATTGGGCGATATTAGAACCTTTTTTCATATCCGATCCACCTTTAGAGTCCTTGTTATTAGCTTGAATTACTTCCGCACCCATTTCTATTGCCATCTTGAAATTATTGATAAGATGTCTTTGCTTGTCAAGAGGGATATTATCCGTTGATTCTGCCGGTGTCTGGACATACAGCACATACCATTTGGAATGATAATAATTGGCAAGGCGTGCTGTCTTGCGGATAATATTTTTTGCAGTTTCATCATTACTGCTAATGCAGGCGAGGAAATGTTCATGGCGAAAATTTGTTTTGGTAACTTCTATATCCACCTTTCGTTCTACCTGTGTAGCCACTTCCCGCAATGCAAGTTCGCGAAGTTGCAATATCTTTTCCGGTTGAAAGAAATTCTTCAACGCTTGTTCTACTTTCGATTTATCATAAATCTTTCCTTCCTTCAATCGAGTGATGAGTTCATCAGCGGTCAGGTCAATATTCACAACTTCATCAGCTAATTGAAGGAAACTATCAGGCACTCGCTCTCTTACATCAATGCCGGTGATTAATTTCACATCCTCATTGATGCTTTCTATATGTTGAATATTCACAGCAGTGATGACATTGATGCCCGCCGAAAGGAGATCTATTACATCCTGCCATCGTTTTTCATTTTTACTTCCCGGTATGTTTGAATGCGCCAGTTCATCTACGCTTACCCATTCGGGATGAAGGATCATAATGGCATTGACATCCATTTCCTCGAGCTTCTTTCCTTTATAAAAAACTTCTCTGCGCGGAATAACAGGAAGTCCCTCAAGCAATGCCACGGTTTCTTTCCGACCATGTGTTTCGATGAAGCCTATTTTGACATTCACCTCATTTCGCATCATTATTTGCGCTTCCTGAAGCATGCGATAACTCTTTCCTGCACCGGCAATCATGCCGATATAGATCTTGAGATTGCCTCTGTCGCTTTGTTTTAAACGACCAAGTATCTCATCGGCTATATGATCTCTGTCTTCACTCATAAAGCAAAATTAATAAGAATTATTAAAATCCTTTTTGATTCAAATCAGACAAATTTATTTACCGCCCGATGTTGATCTGAACTTCACGATCAGCAATACTGCAATGATAATAAATAATGTCGCAGCTCCAAGGAAATATTTAAAGAATTCCTGGGATGTTATCCTTGCTTGATTGCTCTTATCTTCCAGGGCTTTCATGTTCATTTCGATGACTCCATACACAAGTTTCGAAGTACCATATATATGCTCCTTAGACCCACTGTCTTTCTTGAGATTATAATATTCCTGCGTCAGGGCATCGGTCAGTTCTTTTTCTCCTTTTTCGGTGATATTATTTTGTTGTAATTTCAGTGCATTTTCAAAGGCAGTGAAATCTATTCCCTTCTGATCATCCCTGAATGATAAGGCTTTCAGCATATCTTTTCCATAGACGATGCTGTTATAATTATCTTTTAAAATAGTTTCTGAGACCGAAGAACTTCTATTAGAATAATATGCCGAAGTACCAGTGATGATCACCGTCATTCCACAGAAGAAAAGCAGGGCGATAAGGAATTGTTTCAGTATTTTCATTTGAATTGTTTTATAGTAATACCAGGTATCTTAAATGTGGATGCAAAGATATAATAATTGTCATGAATGTTTATTTATAATAGCCTTATTGATTTCAAATAGAAAAAGGTCTGAAGATTAAGGTTCTTGATATTCCTTAGGCTTCAGACCTTATACTTTAAATCTTAAACACTAAACCCCTTTCCCTTACCTTGGTGTATAAGGTTTGGTATCGCTGGGGTCGCCATCATTCAAGGGTCCCGAAGCTACTACATAGACATCTATAGGTTCTAATGGCATTCCATTAAATTTCACTTTCACGCCCGCTCCTCCTCTTGTCTGATTCCAATCTCCATCAGGATCGCTTTGAAGTCTCCAGAAGCCTTTATAAAAATTCGCGCCTTCAACTTTTGCAACAGTAACAATAATATTTCCTGAAACTCTGGTATCTCTGATAGAACGAATCTCCGCCTTACCTATTTCTACCGAAGGACCTGCTTTAAGTGCATTAGGAATGAATTTAGAAGTCGCAAAAACAACTTCATCATTGCCGCAGGTGTTAGCAACATATACTCCTAATTGTTTCATGGCATATTTCATGTTTGCAAGATGCTGATTAGCCGCTAATGTTAAGCCCGCTCCATGTGCAATATCATATAGTCCTTTTTCATCAGTAATGACTGTCAAGGCTGGCTCCGGCGTTGGAAAATTTGCATTATCCGTCAATCCTTCA
>Ga0206965_10203_pt1 | contig 18498 bp, 7 predicted proteins | sample Alteio_BWOrgHeat_26_FD_152973 | JGI IMG/M metagenome (GOLD analysis project Ga0206965, IMG submission 152973) | Enriched cells from forest soil in Barre Woods Harvard Forest LTER site, Petersham, Massachusetts, United States -... | ecosystem: Environmental > Terrestrial > Soil > Temperate forest >...
ATCCTTAATAAATGAATAATGGACATAGCAATTTCTAAAAACGGAATACCGATTCGTCTGACGGATGAAAGATGGATGCACATTTAATTTAAAAAGAAAAAAATAATATGGAAACAACAGAGCTAAAAGAGATTGAGAATTTATTGCCCTATTTTCTAAAACATAAAACAGTTTGGTCGTCCTATGACAGCGAGGCGGATGTCCTCTACCTTCAATTCAAGAAGCCAAATCATAGCGATGATTCGGAGATGACCGAAGATGAAATTATTATTCGTTATGAAAACAAAGAAGTCATCGGACTGACTATCTTGAATGCCAGTACACGGGTAAATACGGATTAGTCAATTACGAATTAGGAATTATATGCCAATTTCCTAATTCGTAATTCCTAATTGACTGCCCTTTCCCTTATCCATTTCTTGCTTTGCTTTAGATTAATTTGAAGAGAGGGTTGGGTTCAATTAGGAATTAGGAATTAAAAATTAGGAATTATGCTTTTGTCCTAATTCCTAATTTTTAATTCCTAATTGACTTTCCCCTTTCCCTTATCCATTTCTTGCTTTGCTTTAGATTATTTTGGAGAGGGGGGTTTGGGGTAGAGGGTGGATTTAGGCTTTAAAACTTTTGTTCCATATTTGGTAATTTAATTACCGAAATCAAAGTAGCAGCTATTATCGAAGTAATCGAAATTAGTAAATAATGTATAGAATCAGTTGGAATTATATTTTCCGAAACTTTCGGAGGGAATATTCCAAACAAAATAATCCTCTTTTCATAAAGGCTAAAAGCAATTTCATTTGTAATGAATAGAATGAGGACAACAAGAAATTTATTTACCTTCCTTTTGATTAAAGCGTATAGACTTAGATTTAAGATAATTCCAAAAAGGTTTGGTAAGATAGCTCCGATTATTATTAAAATGGGCATCAGAAATCCTTCAATTAAACAACTAAGAATTACAAGAAATAGAATGTTGAAAAGATGGAAGAATAATATTTTGGAATATGTCATGACTCAATAACTCAAGTTCGGTCCCAGCCATTTCTCAATGGTTTCGATGCTCATGCCTTTGCGCTTGGCATAGTCTTCGGCTTGCTCTTTATTGATCTTGCCGAGACCGAAATATTGGGATTGAGGATGCGAGAAATAGAGTCCGCTCACTGCCGCAGTGGGATACATCGCCATGCTTTCGGTGAGGTGAATGCCTGTGTTCTTTTCGACTTCAAACAACTCGAATTGCAAGGTCTTTTCGGTATGATCGGGGCAGGCAGGATAGCCCTGTGCAGGTCGTATGCCGCGATAATTTTCTTTAATCAATTCTTCTTTAGGGAGGTTTTCATCCTTGGCATAGCCCCACAATTCCTTGCGCACTTTCAAGTGCATTAATTCCGCAAAAGCCTCTGCCAATCTATCTGCCAAAGCCTTTATCATGATGGAATTATAATCGTCATGATCCTTCTCGAATTTCTCAATCCAATGCTCTATTCCAATGCCGGCAGTAACAGCAAATCCACCGATATAATCCTTTACACCGGAATCTTTAGGAGCGATGAAATCAGCAAGTGCAAGGTTCGCCTGACCAGCAGGTTTGCGGGTTTGCTGCCGCAATGTATGAAGGATAGTTTTCTCACCGTTTCTGTTTTCATCGGTATAAATTTCGATGTCATCATCACCAATTGTATTGGCAGGATAGAAGCCCACAACCCCATTTGCCTGCAGCCATTTCTCTACAATTAGCTGCTTCAACATTGCCTGGGCATCATTGAATAATTTCGTTGCTTCCACACCACGTTCAGGGTCAGATAAAATCTTTGGATACGTGCCCTTCATCTCCCAGGAATGAAAGAAAGGAGTCCAATCAATATACTCCGCAATTTCTTCTAAAGGATATTCTGTAAAGGCTCTGTTGCCAAGGAAAGATGGCTTTGTAATCACTGCTTCCTTCCAATCAATAGGCAATTTATTAGCTCTAGCTTCTGCTAATGAAATGAATTTATTTTGAGAAGAAGCATTCTTGTTAAGCTCTCTAAGATGTTCGTATTCTTCCTCAATCTTCTTCACGAAATCTTTTCTAAGGTCTAATGAAACAAGGCTACCGGCAACACCCACACTCCTTGAAGCATCATTGACATGCACCACAGGCTGGCGATAACCAGGTGCAATCTTTACCGCAGTATGAACCTTACTCGTCGTAGCACCACCAATCATCAAAGGAATGGTCATGCCTTCGCGTTCCATTTCTTTCGCAACATGAACCATCTCATCAAGCGAAGGAGTTATCAAGCCACTCAAGCCAATCATATCAACGTTTTCCTTACGAGCCGCATCCAATATCCGCTCGCAGGAAACCATCACGCCAAGATCTATAATCTCAAAATTATTACATGCAAGAACTACCCCTACAATGTTCTTTCCAATGTCATGAACATCACCTCTCACAGTTGCTAATAATATCTTACCTGCATTCTTGGAAGTATCTGTAGCGAGCTTTTCTGCTTCGAGATAAGGCAGCAGATGAGCAACCGCTTTCTTCATCACACGGGCACTCTTGACTACTTGAGGAAGAAACATTTTACCTGATCCAAACAAGTCTCCTACCACATTCATCCCGGCCATCAAAGGTCCTTCGATAATCTCTAAGGAACGGTTGTATTTAAGACGAGCTTCCTCCATATCCACTTCGATGTAATCAACAATTCCTTTTACCAATGAATGCGAAAGTCTTGATTCTACTGATTCTTCTCTCCACTTCTCATCCTTCTCTAATTTCATTCCGCTACCCTTAATAGTCTCGGCATAATTGATTAATTTCTCTGTGGCATCTTCCGTTCTGTTTAATAAAACATCTTCTACCAGTACCAGTAAATCCTTTGGAATCTCATCATAAACCTGGAGCATACCCGCATTGACAATTCCCATATCCATACCGGCTTTGATGGCATGATAAAGGAATGCTGAATGTATCGCCTCGCGCACTATATCATTGCCTCGAAAGGAGAAAGAAACATTGCTGACACCGCCGCTAACCTTTGCATGAGGGAGATTTTCCTTAATCCATTTGGTGGCATTGAAATAATCCAAGGCATTCAGTTTATGTTCATCCATTCCTGTAGCAACAGGGAATATATTAGGATCAAAAATAATATCTTGAGGAGGAAAATGAACTTGATTAACCAAGATATCATAAGCCCTTTTGCAAATATCTATTCGTCTTTGATAAGTATCAGCTTGTCCCTCTTCATCAAATGCCATGACGACAACAGCAGCACCATAAAACTTAATTTTATGAGCGCATTCTATGAATTTCTGTTCGCCTTCTTTCATGGAAATAGAATTGACGATAGCTTTGCCCTGAACACATTTAAGACCAGCTTCTATAACGCTCCATTTAGAGGAATCAATCATGATGGGAAGCTTGGCAATATCAGGTTCAGAGCCGACAAGATTAAGAAACTTAATCATCACGGCTTCCGAATCAATCATACCTTCATCCATGTTGATATCAATCACTTGCGCACCACCATCTACCTGATCCCGAGCCACTGAAAGCGCACCTTCATAGTCTCCTCCAAGAATAAGTTTAGCAAACTTCTTGGAACCAGTGATGTTAGTTCGTTCTCCGATATTCACAAAGTTACTTTCAGGACGAACGGTAACAGGTTCAAGACCGCTTAATCGCATCAAAGGCTCTACAACAGGTTTCTTACGAGGTGTGATTCCTTTTACCTGCTCTGCAATCTTCTTTATATGACCTGGAGTAGTCCCGCAACAACCTCCAACAATATTGACAAAGTGATGCTCTGCAAAATCATGAATATGCTCGCCCATATCTTCGGGTGTTTCATCATATTCTCCAAATTGATTCGGCAAACCGGCATTGGGATAGCAGCTTACATAGAAAGTACTTTTCTCCGCCATCTCTTCGAGGTAAGGTCTCATTTCCTTAGCTCCCAAAGCACAATTCAAACCCACAGAAAGAAGGTCAACATGAGAAACAGAATTCAAGAAAGCTTCGGTAGTCTGTCCTGAAAGCGTCCTTCCACTGGCATCGGTAATAGTTCCTGAAACCATGATGGGAATTGAAAGATTCCATTCTTCGAGAAGAGATTGTATTCCAAACAAAGCAGCCTTGCAATTGAGCGTATCAAATATTGTTTCGACCAACAGTATATCAACTCCTCCATCTATCAATCCCTTTGCCTGCTCGGTATATGCCGCAACCAATTCATCAAAAGTAACAGCCCGATAACTCGGGTCATTAACGTTCGGAGAGATAGAAGCTGTGCGGTTTGTAGGTCCTAATGCACCGGCAACAAACCTCGGTTTATCTGGATTAGCCCTTGTGGCATCATCGGCAGCCTTACGGGCAATCTTTGCAGCATTAAGATTGAGTTCATAAGCCAAATCTTCCATGTGATAATCCCCCATTCCGATGCTGGTACTACTGAAAGTATTGGTCTCAATAATATCTGCACCTGCATCCAAATATGCCTTATGAATTGCTTCTACTATCTTCGGCTGTGTGATATTTAAAAGGTCATTATTCCCCTTTACATCATGCGGAAAATCACGGAAACGCTCGCCCCGATAGTCTTTCTCTTCCAGTTTATATTCTTGAATCATGGTGCCCATTGCGCCATCAATCACAAGAATCCGTTTCTCCAGTTCCTTTCTTATATCTGTTTTATTATCTGCCATAATATGCTTCGTTTTGTCTAAAGGTTTAAATTTTTCGGGCTGCAAAATTACAACCAATCAAGGACTATACCAAATAAGTTGATAATTGTCTTTCAAAAAGAGGAATGCAAAATTAGAAAAGACCGCTCTAGACTTGCTACTTCAAATCAATATCTACACCAAGCCCTGTGCTGATTCCAGAATATTGTGACACTGTATAATCAGCATGCAAAGTCAGGATAGTGAACCTGTATCTTATTCCTAAATTAGCCTTGATTCCCTGCACGCCGGAGAAATTTAATTTCACAGGATCGGTAATATCCATTATCTGCGCTTGTCCTGAATTATTCAAGATGGTAACAGGATAAGTGCCTAAAACATTGAGCTTTGAGCTTGAGGTCTCATACCCCACACTTCCATAAAAGGTGAACATTGGCAGCTTCTTTGAAATAATCAGATTGGCGGTAAAGGAGTTCACATCAAATTCTATTTTCTGATTATTGTAAATCGCTCCGGTCTGAATTGCACCAGCATCTGGCTGCAAATCCAAATCCGCCGAAGAGGTAAAAGATGTATATCCGGCTTGAATAGAAATATCAATGGGCACCGCACTAAGGAAAGGAATATACTGCTTGATGTCATGTTTCAGACCGATTCCCCATAGATTTACTTTGGCATCGATGGAGCCGGGGATATTGTATTGAGGCATATATCGTATCGAAACATCCGTCCCATGCAGCAATCCGACAGTAAGTTGGGCAATCGGCAAACTCATTAATTTCAGATTCAACCCCCCGGGCATTTGAAAATGAGTGATCACTGTATCCCTTCCCGTAAGCGGGTTTTCGACTATCACATTCATAGTCGGACCATTGTTTGTCCCTCCTGCAATTGTCGGAGAAGTGGTATTTGCAGGGTTCGCTGATTGCAGATGATTAAGGTATGGAATGGTGAAATTATCATCCATCGTCGGAACCAATGCCCAGTTCCAATACAGCGTCGCATCAAAGAATGGGAAGCTGTGGGTCTTGGCGGTATTATACCATCCTTCGTTTAATGCGGCACCAAAAGATTTTCCAAAAGGAGCCATATAATCTTGCACCAGCGTATTGGCATCAGCAGCCCCGCCTCTCAATAAATCCTGTGTCTGTTGTTGGGCAATGGAAGGGGTTTTGAAGCACATCATCACTATGATGATGGCATAAATTTGAATTTTAATTTTCATTTTATAAAAGGCGTTAATAATTATGGTTGCAAATTTACTTTTTTATCCATAATTATCTTTATCATTGTTTTGTTGCAGTTCCTTAAAAGTCGCGTAAAGCAACATAGGAAAGCAATCAGGATGCTTGGCAAAGATGCTTTACCATCAGAATACTACCTTTACCCATCACCGTCTGACCCTTCTCATTTTTATGACCGATTTTAACAATTGAGGTCTTCAAATTTCATCCCGATTTTTGGTTCTACTGGGAATTTTGTGGGTAAAGAGTGGATATTAACTAAGATTCCAAGCGATAATTTTTAACCACAGTTGCCACAGATAAAAACAGATTATAGTCGAACAAAATCTGTTTTTATCTGTGGCATCTGTGGTTAAAGATTTATCTTATTTAAATATGCTTGTATATCTCCCTGTCAATGTAAAAATTATTCTTCAAACTTTTGGCGATGTATAAAACATTCTGTAATTTTACACCCAGAAAAATAAAAAACATCCCTTATAAAAGAAAATGACACCTCCCTTCTCCGATCTCCAGCCCACCCTCCAAAACGATCTCATCAAGATTGTTCCCTTACAAGAGCAACACTTCGAGGCACTCTACCGCGTGGCTTCCGATCCTTTGCTATGGGCACAGCATCCTTCGAGCGACAGGTATCAACGTCCCGTCTTCGAAATCTTTTTCCACGAAGCCCTTCTATCAAAAGGAGCCTTCCTGGTATATAATAACAGCACCGCCGAAGTCATCGGTTCCTCAAGGTACCACAACATCAATGAGGCAGACAATTCCATCACTATAGGCTATACATTCCTGGCAAGAGCCTGCTGGGGTGGCACCTGTAATAAAGCCTTAAAAACCCTGATGCTCGACCATGCCTTTACCCATTTCACAAAGGCATATTTCAGCGTCGGCGAAAACAACATCCGCTCACAAAAGGCAGTCGAAAAATTAGGAGCTATCAAAACAGGACATTCAGAAAATCCATCCGAATAACAACCCAAGAACAAGCATTACATCTATCTGCTAACAAAAGAAACCTGGCACAAAACCAATGATTCCGATACTACAAATCATCATCATCATCCTTTTATTGCTGCACCCCAAAAGGGGAATGCAGTCATAAAAGGATGAAAGGGAATTATAAATGGTGAATTATAAATTATGAATGTTGAATAATTTATAATTCACCATTTATAATTCATAATTCTTTTTTCTGCCATGATAAAGTGCCACTTTGCTATTTTTGAGCATTCTGGGGCAAATTAGAGGCTGTTTTAATGCCTTGTCCTCTATTAATCTCTTAAAACAGTCTCAAAAGGTGGTCTTGAAAATAAGTGCCGCTCTAATTTTAGCTTAAATGACGCATAGAAAGGCATAGAAGATGGGCGAACAAATCAGGTTTAATGTTGAAAAATCGTATTTCGTCATCGTGAAATCGTATATTTTCATCGTGTAATGTTATCCAAGCATCGTGTAATGTTATCCAAGCATCGTGTAATGTTATCCAAGCATCGTGTAATGTTATCCAAGCATCATGTAATGTTATCCAAGCATCGTGTAATGTTATCCAAGCATCGGATAATGTTATCCAAGCATCGTGTAATGTTATCCAAGCATCGTGTAATGTTATCCAAGCATCGGATAATGTTATCCAAGCATCGGATAATGTTATCCAAGCATCATGTAATGTTATCCAAGCATCGTGTAATGTTATCCAAGCATCGGATAATGTTATCCGTGCAACATGTAAGCTTGACCGACATTTTTGAAGGTTTTTACACTTAAAAAGTCCTTTTTTGCACCTGCTATTTAAGGATAAATCAGGTAATAGAGGTCGCGAATAGCTTAAGAATTAGAAGGAATGGGATAGGGAAGGGTAAGGGAAGAGTTTGGAATGTTGTATATTTGCAGGCATGAAAAAGAAACAAAGTTTAACAAATATCACTTCAATCCAAATTTTATTTTTTATCATTCTTTCAGTTTTTATTTTGAATGTCGGAAGCAATGATACCGCGAGTTTCAGCACTTTGACAGCTATTTTTATCAAAGGAAATTTCGATGCTTATCAAATTTCGATGGCTGCATGGGGCATCGGCGGGCTGCTGCTTTGTTATTTACTTTATAATTCGAAGCTTGTCCCGCGCGCATTGTCAGTATGGGGTATTGTGGGGTATAGAATTTTTATAATTGGAACTATATTTGGAATATTTGGGTATAACATTGATGCGGAGTTAGACGCTTTTGGCAGGATGCTTGAGATTTTCTTAACGATATGGCTGGTAATAAAAGAGTTTAATATAACTCCGATTATTCCAGCACTTCAAACAAAATAATTGATCATTAATTAAAAAAATATAACCATGGATTCAGTCAAAAAAACAGCAAGAACTGCGGGCATCCTCTACCTCATTGTCGGTATTTTCGGCGGCTTTGCGGAAGGGTATGTAGATCCCAGGATATATGTCGCCGGCAATGCCGCCGCCACCGCCGCGAACGTCCTTGCGAATGTGGGTCTTGTGAGAATGGGAGTTGTTTCCCACCTTCTGGATGGAACATTCTTTGTGTTTCTAGCCATGACGCTCTATACCCTCCTCCATAAAGTGCATAAAAGTGTCGCGCGAGCCATGCTGATCCTTGTAGCCCTTGCTACGGGCATCATTTGCCTTAATGCAGTCTTCCAATTCGAAGCGATGTTAGTCGCCTCCAATAGTAGCTACAGTGCCGCCTTCAATATTGCAGGTTCAAATGCCATAGTTCTGCTCCTGCTTGACCTGCAGCACTACGGAACGCTCATTGCACAAGTCTTTTTTGGCTTGTGGCTCATCCCACTTGGCTATCTCACAAACAGGTCTGGAATATTCCGGAAATGGCTCGGATTTCTCCTTATACTTGGCGGCATTTGCTACATCATAGACCTGCTTGCGGCGTTCCTTATCCCCGATTTCGGGAGTAGTATCCATGCTGTTATTGTCATCCCTTGTGCCGTCGCAGAAATCTCTATGGTATTCTACCTGCTGGCAGTCGGCTTAAAAAAAGAAAAGCCCGGCGAAGGTATCGTTTAGGCGGTATCTGCTCTTAAATACATGATCGTTATTGATAGTTTCACGCGAAGTCTCCAAAAAACTAAGTGCTTTACTAATTCTTTGCGTCATAGCCGCTTTGCGAGCGTCATCTATTAAAAGAGCCTTGGAATGCAATCTATGTTAAACTATCATTAAATAGCTTGTTTTCTTTGATAAAGATTTCTTACTTTTGCCCCCGAATACATCTTAGGTATTCTTAAATCATAATCGTAAACAATATAATAAATAAAATAAATAATTGAACACATGAAAATGAAATTTACTAATCTGATTCTTGTTGTTGCGTTCTTCTTAGTAACGAATGCAAATTTCGCCCTCACCATTGTCCGTACCGACGATGCGTCTGTTGCAGCTAACCTGTCAGCATCTGATAAAATCAAGGCTGATGCGGCATTTGACTATGCAGCAAGGCAGATTGAGGCACTTTATAACAATCCTATACAGATCAACATCATCTTTGCTGCATCTACAGACCCCAGTGTTTTCGGGCAGTCGAATTATTTCTTGCTGGGTAATTATACATATTCTAATATAAAAACCTTTCTCACCAATGCAGCGAATTTAAGCGACCCGAATGATGTAACTTCGGTCGCTAATCTACCAGCCTCTGACCCAAGTGGTAATGGGATGAATTATTTGATAAACAGGGCGCAGGCTAAGGCATTGGGTGTTATTGCCAGTGATGCTTCTAATGATGGAACCTTCACCATTGGAACCACCTATAATTACACTTATGATTCTACGAATCGCTCTGTTGCAGGTGCTTATGATTTCATAGGTATCGCAGAACATGAAATCACTGAAATTATGGGACGCACGCCAGGACTTGGTGCTACTAACGGGTTTAACAGCGTCTTTGACCTTTTCAGATTCACTGCAGCCGGAACTCATAGCTTTAATATCAATGATAACAATGTCTATTTCTCAATTAATGACGGGAATACCAACCTCAAGAACTTTAATTTTCCTAATAGCAACGGCAGTGATCCTCAAGACTGGGCTAGCGGAACGAATGATGCCTTCAATGCTTTTTCAAATTCAGATGTTTTGAATGGTATTTCCAATGTTGATATTCAAGCGATGGATGTTATCGGGTATGACTTGATACAGAATGTCAGTACCCAAAATGTGGTGCTTTATGGCATGACATCTGAAGGAGGAGCTTTTAACAGTGGAAACATCTTTCATTATAATGTTACTACCAATACATTAACAAATGACACTACTTTCAGACATGCCGAAGACCCTGAAGGAAGTTTGATAGTAGCTTCTAATGGTCTCATGTATGGATTGACTCTTGGCGGTGGAGCCAACGCTCATGGAACTTTGTTTCAATTTAATCCTAATACTTCAGCTCTTACGACGCTTGTTTCATTTAATGGAACCAATGGCTCTCAACCAATAGGCAGTTTATTACAGTTATCCAATGGTTTATTGTATGGCACCACCGAAACAGGCGGTGCTTTTTCAGGTGGTACCATATTCAGTTATAATATAGTAACCAATGTTTTGACAACTTTAGCTAGTTTTCATTCCCCCACCACAGGATCTGGTCCTTTTTGTACATTAATAAAGGCTTCCAATGGATTTCTTTATGGAACCACGGCAAATGGAGGTACTGGAAATGGTGGAACTTTGTTTCAGTTTGATCTTTCAAGCAATATTATCTATACTGATTACAATTTTTCTTCTTTTACCGCACCTGACAGTGGATACAATGCTAACTCAAACGTTTTACAAGCCACTAATGGTTTGATATATGGAATGACAGGTTCTGGCGGAGCTTCCGGTGATGGTGTTTTGTATCAATTTAATCCAGCAGACAGCAGTTTGATTGTTTATCCTTTCAATTCTTCGATAGGTTTTGGTGCTCAAGGTTCATTAATGCAGGCATCCAATGGAATGATATATGGAATGACCACTGGTGGCGGCTCGGGAGGAGATGGAACAATATTTCAATTTGATCCGAATACCAATATAATAACTCCAATAATATCGTTCAGTAATGCCCCTGGATCCGATCCTTATGGAACTTTACTGGAAGCCACAGATGGAAATCTTTATGGAATGACTTCTACCAGCTCAAATGTTAATGGTACCTTGTTTGTATTTAATCCTATAACAAATACATTAACTACAAAATTTTCTTTTAATGGTACAAATGGGAAAGATCCTTTACATACTGCATTATTGCAATATTCTCCATGCAATTCTTTAACTCCTGTTATTACTCTAAATGGTCCATCAACTTATTGTTCTGGTACTCCTACGACATTGGATGCCGGAAGTTATGCTTCCTATTCATGGAGTACCAACGCTACAACAGAAACCATTTCGCCCATAACTACCGGAACATATACAGTTACTATAACAGATTCTTCAGGATGTTCCGGCACCGCTTCCGTGGGTGTTACTGTTAATGCCAGCCCAATGCCTCAAATACTTGCAAGTTCTGATACAATATTCTGCCAGGGAGATTCTGTCCAGGTTGATGCCGGCTTTTATAATCTGAACGCGAGCGTATTTTATACAGCATGGAATTGGAGTTCAGGTCAGACTGTAGAAGCTATCACAGCTTATGCTCAAGGAATATATATAGTAACAGTTACCGATCAAAATGGTTGTACAGGAACCACTTCTGTTGATGTCGTTGTTAATCCTGCAGCAAGTACGACAATTACTTCCAATCAACCTTTTGTTTCTTGTAATGGAGGCTTTGATACGTTATATGCAGGTGCATTTGCCCATTATCATTGGAGCACAGGGAATATTGGAGATACTATTCACGCCTCAACAACTGGGATATATTCTGTAACTATTACTAATTCTAATGGATGCACCGGAACGGCTTCAGTGTTCATCAATCTGCATGCTAATCCCACTCCGACAATTACTGGTGCTACTACTTTTTGTACTGATGATGGAGAAACTGTATTAGATGCCGGTTCAGGTTATGTTTCTTATCTTTGGGAAGATGGCAGTACCAATGAAGTAGTATTGACAGCCACTGCCGGAGTTTATTCTGTTACAGTTACAGATGTTGGCGGGTGTACCGGTACAGCGTCAGTTACTGTTACTATAAATCAGTCTCCAAATCCAACTCTTGCATCAAACACTGGTTTGTTTGCTTTATGTAGTAATGGTTCATTGACAATAGAAGCTGGCAGCTATGCTTCTTATATTTGGAATACAGGTGCTACCACCGAAAATATCATCGTAACCACAGCAGCAACTTTTACGGTTACAGTTACTGATGCCAATGGATGTACAGGGACAGCATTAGCGACCACAACGGTCTTTGCTGCACCAACTCCTTTAATAACTGCGAGCGGTACTGTCAATATTTGTACCGGGGATTCTGTTACATTGGATGCTGGTGCCGGATATTCATTTTATTCATGGAATAACGGTGGTACAGATTCAACTATAACTGTATATTCGAGCGGGAATTATATGATAACAGTCATAGATGGTATCGGATGTACTGGAACAGCATCTCAAATTGTAACAGTTAATACACCCCCATCACCAACAATATTTGCAAGTCCTTCATTGAATATCTGTGCAGGGAGTTTTGTAACATTAGATGCAGGATCATTTTCTTCGTATATATGGAGCAATGGAGATGTAACCGAAACGACTGATGTTACTTCTGCCAACACATATTATGTAACCGTTACTGATGCTAATGGATGTATAGGAATGGATTCAATAATGATAGGTTTAGTTCAGAATCCAACTCCTACAATTACTCCAAATGGTCCTACAACATTTTGTAATGGAGGTTCCGTAACATTAGATGCCGGAAGTTATTATTCTTATATGTGGAGTAATGGAGAAACCGATGAAACTGTAATAGCTGCAACACAAGGAGTCTATGAGGTTACTGTTTCTGATCCAAATGGATGTACAGGTGTTGCAGTTCAAACCGTTACTGTGAATCCACCTTTCACTCCAATAATATCAGCTAATGGTCCTACCTCTTTCTGTGCAGGCGGTTCTGTAACATTAGATGCTGGTATTTATGTTTCATACATTTGGAATACCACCGCTAATTCTGAAACAATCATGGTTAGTACATCAGGTAATTATTCTGTAACGGTAACTGATGGAAACGGATGTACAGGAATAGCTTCTCAAATAGTAACTGTTTATTCAAACCCAACTCCGATAATCACTCCAAGTGGTTCTACAACCTTCTGTAGTAATAGTTCAATAACTTTGGATGCAGGAAATTATGCTACCTATTTGTGGAATACATCTGATATCACAGAAACAATTACTGTTTCGACAAGCAGTCTTTGGTCTGTTACAGTTACTGATGTAAATGGATGTACCGGAATGACTTCTATAGCTACTGTGGTTAATCCTAATCCAACTCCATCTATCACTCCGATTGGTGCAACAACTTTCTGCCAGGGAGGTAGTGTATCTTTAGATGCCGGAACTTATTCTACCTATTTATGGAGTAATGGTGGGACAGATGAGGCAACAAATGTAACTACAAATGGAACCTATTCAGTAACTGTTACTGATGGAAATGGCTGCACAGGAGTAGCTTCTCAAATGGTTACGGTTTATTCAAATCCATCACCTGTCATAACACCAAATGGACCAACTGCTTTCTGCACAGGTGGCTCAGTTATGCTTGATGCAGGAAACAATTCTTATGTATCTTGGTTATGGAATACATTTGATAATACTGAAACAATTACTGCATCCACCACTGGAACATATACAGTTACTGTAACAGATGGAAATGGTTGCACAGGCAGTGCCTCTCAAAATGTTTCAGCAACTACAAATATTACAAATATTATTACTTCTAATGGACCAACAACATTCTGTATAGGTGGTTCTGTAACTCTTGATGCAGGTAATTATGCTTCTTATATTTGGAGTACAACAGATGTTTCAGAAACAATTAATGTTACATCTTCAGGAACTTATACTGTAACTGTCACTCTTTATGCCGGATGTACTGGTTCTGCTTCACAAGTTGTCAATGTAAATAGTTTACCAACTCCATCAATTACTGCTAATGGATCTTTAGTCTTTTGTCAGGGAGGTTCAGTAGGCTTGGATGCTGGAGCCTATGCTTCTTTTATCTGGAGTAATGGTGCAACAACAGAATCAATCAGTGCTATTGACAACACAACCTATTCAGTAACTGTAACTGATGGCAATGGTTGCTCAGGAATAGCTTCACAATTAATTACAGTTCATTCGAATCCTATTCCGACAATTACTCCAAATGGTCCGACTACTTTCTGTAATGGGGGAGATGTAATATTAGATGCAGGGGCAGGTTATTCTGCATATATATGGGATGATGGAGATGTTACAGAAACTACAGATGTATTGAATAGCGGACCAATGGGAGTTACAGTAACAGATGGTAATGGATGTACAGGCACAGCTTCAATTGTTATTACCATTAATACAGCACCTTCAATAATTATTCATCACACCACACCTGTTACATTTTGTCAGGGAGATTCTGTGGTGTTAGATGCTAATGTTTATCCATCATACATTTGGAATACAGGTGCTACCACTCGAAGAATAACAGAATTTACAAGTGGTATCTATTCAGTTACAGCTACTGATTTTGATGGATGTACTGGGACAGCTTCTATAACAGTTACTGTTAATCCAAATCCTGCACCTTCTATTACTCCTTCTGGTTCTACAACATTTTGTAGTGGAGGATCAGTTTCTTTAGATGCTGGTGCAGGGTATTCTGCTTATTCATGGAATAACTCTTCAACTACTGAAACAGTAAATGCAATTGATTCAGGAAATTATGTCGTAACTGTTACAGATATTATCGGTTGTACTGGTTCTGCTTCATTGGTTGTAACGGTATATTCATTACCCAATATTCATATCGCAGCTAATGGCCCGACAAACTTCTGTATAGGTGGCTCTGTAACTCTTGATGCAGGTATCTACACATCTTATATCTGGAGCTCCACGGAAACTACAGAAGCTATAACTGTTACTACATCCGGTGATTATATTGTTACAGTGACAAATGCAAATGGTTGTACTTCCTCTGCTTCTCAAAATGTTGTTGTATCTTTAAATATCACCTTCAACATTACCCCAAGCGGACCAACAACTTTCTGTCAGGGTGATTCTGTATCGCTTGATGCCGGAGTTTATAATTCTTACCTTTGGAATACTACTTCTACTTCAGAATCAATAACTGTAATGACATCCGGAACATTTACTGTTACCATTTCAGGGAATAATGGATGTACAGGTGCTGCTTCTATTACAACTATTGTTAATCCTTTGCCAAACCCGGTTATTACTCCTAATGGACCAACAAGTTTCTGTAGTGGTGGTTCAGTAATGTTGGATGCAGGTTCGTATTCTTCATATCTTTGGAGTACATCTTCAACTAATGAAACTATCAATGCTAACCATAGCGGAGCATACACTGTTACAGTTACAGACGGCAATGGATGTTCTGCATCAACAACAACTTCAATAACTGTTTTTGCAAATCCATCCCCAATAATTACTCATAATAACCCGACAACATTCTGCCAGGGAGGTTCTACTACTTTAGATGCAGGTTTATATTCTTCATATATTTGGAGTACTACTGAAACTACTGAAGCGATAACTGTTTCGACGGCTGGAACTTTTGCTGTTACAGTAACAGATGTAAATGGATGTACTGGAATGGCTTCTCAAATGATTATTGTAAATACGCTTCCTACACCAACCATTACCCCAAGTTCTGCTAAAAGTTTTTGTAATGGAGGTTCAGTAAGTTTGGATGCCGGAAGTTATGTTTCCTATCTTTGGAATACAGCTTCAACTACTGAAAGTATAACTGCTTCAACCAATGGAACCTTTACAGTAACTGTTACTGATAACAATGGATGCACAGGCACCACTTCTCAAGCAATTATTGTTTATGCGAATCCAATTCTAACCATTACCCCAAATGGTCCTACAAGTTTTTGTTCAGGCGGATCGGTTAATTTAGATGCCGGAGCGTCTTATATATCTTTCTTATGGAATACAGGGGCTACCACTCAAACGATTAGTGAGAATGCATCAGGAACCTATTATGTTACTGTTACTGATATTCACGGATGTATGGGAGTTGATTCAATTTCAATAACTGTATATAATCTTCCAACTCCTGTTATCACTCCAAGTGGACCTACTACATTCTGCAGTGGTGATTCAGTTTCTTTAAGCACAGGAAATTACTCTTCATACATCTGGAGCAATAGTTCAACATCTCAATCAATATATGTCACCACCTCTAACAATTACATGGTTACTGTAACTGACAATCATGGTTGCATAGGAAGCGTATCACAAATAATTACTGTGAATCCATCTCCTACAGCGGTTATTAATCCAAATGGTCCGACTTCATTCTGCCAGGGAGGAAGCGTGGTATTGACTGTTACCAGTGCAACAACCTATACCTGGAATACCGGTGCTACTACTGAATCTATTACTGCAACTGTAAATGGTGCTTATTTCGTTACTATTTCAAATGGTTTCAATTGCACATCTGTAACTTCTCAACCAGTGGTTGTTACTGCAAACCCTGCACCTGCTATATTTGCTAACGGCGACACAACATTCTGTAATGGTGGTTCTGTCAATCTCGATGCAGGTGTTTATGCTTCTTATATCTGGAGTACCGCTTCAACATTGGAAACTATTACAGTCAATACCTCTGGAACCTACATGGTCACCGTTACGAATGCTGGTGGATGTACAGGAACAACTTCAAAGATCGTTACTGTCAATGCGAATCCGGCTCCTTCTATCAGTCCTTCTTCTTCAACAACATTCTGCCAGGGCGGTTCTGTAAATTTGAACGTTGTCGGATCATTCACTTCCTATATTTGGACTACCGGTGCTACCACAGCATCAATTAATGCGACTACAAATGGCTCTTACATTGTTACAGTTTCAAATGCAAGCAATTGCACAGCCACAGCATCTATCAATGTTACCGTTAATTCAAACCCTATCGTTACTATTACCCCAAGTGGTCCCGTATCTTTCTGTATAGGTGGTTCGGTTAATTTGGATGCAGGTTCTTATTCCACTTATTTATGGAGCAATGCAGCTACTACAGAAAGCATTTTAAATATTACCACAAGTGGAACATTCGCTGTTACCGTTACTGATGGAAATGGTTGTTCAGGAACAGCTTCACAAGTTGTAACAGTAAATTCTATTCCAACCCCTTCTATTCTATCCAGTGGACCTACTACTTTCTGTAGCGGTACTGCTGACACACTGGATGCCGGTGTCTTCGCCTCCTATCTATGGAGCAATGCTGCTACTACAGAAAAAATTACTGTAATCACAAGCGGTACTTACATAGTAACAGTTACCAATGCCGGTAACTGTACTGCTACGACATCAAGCACTATTACAGTAAATAGTACCCCAACGCCTGCTATCATTGCAAATGGTCCAGTTACTTTCTGTGCAGGTGGTTCTGTAAATTTAGATGCGGGGGGGTATTCACACTACCTTTGGAGTACCACTGCGACTACTGAAACTATCTTGAATATTTCAACAAGCGGTACCTATGCTGTAACCGTTACATCTGCTGCAGGATGTACTGCCACAGCTTCAGAAGTTGTTACTGTCAATATATTACCGACACCAGTTATTGTTGCAAATGGACCTACATCATTTTGCATCGGCGGTATGGTTTCTTTGAATGCAGGGACAGGTTATACAAACTATTTATGGAGCAATGGCGCAACAATAGATTCCATCAATGTCAATACCTCCGGTACCTACCTGGTTACAGTTACCAATAACAATGGATGCACAGGAATTACATCTCAAGCAGTAACCGTTAATCCTTTGCCAACCCCTACCATTACTGCTAACGGACCAACTACTTTCTGTGCAGGTAATAATGTTATTCTTGATGCAGGGTCATGGTCAACTTATAGTTGGAATACAACCTCCACCACTGAAACTATTACGGTAGCTGCCACTGGCGTATTCAAGGTTACTATTACTAATAACAATGGTTGCTCTGCTTCTGATTCAATAAGTATTACCGTTAATCCATTGCCTATTGTCAGTGATACATCTACTTTGGTAAATGTGTGCGTCACCTGGCTTCCATTTAATTTGAACGGAGGTACTCCTGCTGGCGGCACCTATTCAGGATTGGGTATTACATTGAGTCCTACTTTCAGCCCGTCAGTTGCCGGCACGGGCGTACATACTATTACATATACCTATACTAATGGTAATGGATGCACTAATTTCGCAACGCATAATATCACAGTTAACAGTTGTACTGATGTGCCTGTGATTACTGCCGAAGCGAATGCCGTCAAAGTCTATCCTGATCCTAATAATGGAAACTTCACCCTGACTTATGATATGACGTCTCCAATCTCTGGAATCAGGATCATGGATGTTACAGGCAGAATGGTTTATTCACAAAGCATATCAGGTTTAACCGGAAGCCAGCGTATTGATGCTTCTAACCT
>Ga0206965_10024_pt1 | contig 18202 bp, 22 predicted proteins | sample Alteio_BWOrgHeat_26_FD_152973 | JGI IMG/M metagenome (GOLD analysis project Ga0206965, IMG submission 152973) | Enriched cells from forest soil in Barre Woods Harvard Forest LTER site, Petersham, Massachusetts, United States -... | ecosystem: Environmental > Terrestrial > Soil > Temperate forest >...
GGGCGAAGCGGTACCGGCAGAAACGGCAAGGAACAGCGGAGCAGGAACCCGACAGATCACAGGGTATAAAAGGAGCGCCGGATAGGAACGAATCGGAACCAGCATAACAAAAGACTATTGGTACACGGTCCTCTCCTGTGAGACAGTACCATCTCCATGACAAACAAATCTGCGGTTCCGTTGGTAGTACTTACCCTTTTGCTCATCTCTCATCCTGGTTTCGGTCAAGCTAAAGCAATCGTCACTCCTACGACCGCTGCTGATCTGCGGCAGCTCTGCAAGTCCTTTGAGTATGTTGCGCTCTCCGTAGACTTGGGCAAGAAGGATTTGTCAATGGCCGATTTAGTCTCAGCTCAGTCCTGCATTAACTTCATCGTCGGCGTGGTTCAGACGGTGGCTTCAATGGACGTGGGATATTACCCGGATGTCAAAATCAGCCAGGCAAAAACGAAAACCGATTCTGTAACGTTTCGCAACATGGTGAAGGCATATATGAATTATCTTGATGGCCATTCCGAACTGGAACAGAATGGGGCTGTCGCTGTGGTTGTAGCCTCATTCCTTCAGGCGGGCCTGTTCGTTCCGAAGCATTGGGCGGACAAATAAGCGAAGCTCCTTATTTCTCACTTGACAATACGTTAGTAATGTCGCATGCTCCTCCGCATGAAATACCTCACACAGCAACAGGTGCTCGGTTTACTGAAGGCCGCAAGGGCCGAATCGGAGCGGGACTTCCTGATGATCCTGCTGGCATACCGCCATGGCCTGCGGGCGAGTGAAGTGTGTGCCCTGACCACAAGAGACTTTGCTGACGGTTTTATCACCATCAAGCGGCTCAAGGGCAGCCTGAAGACAGTTCATCCGCTGTTCAGTTCGGATAATCCGTTGCTGGACGAAAAGCGGGCGGTCACAGCATGGCTCAAGGACGTACCCAAGGGCGGGCGGCTGTTCCCGATTACACGTCAGCACTTCCACCGGCTATTCCAGGCGTACTGTGCGCAGGCTGGCATACCAAAGCCAATGGCACATCCTCACACATTGAAGCACAGCGCGGCCATGCACTTGGTCAAGAAGGTCGGCATCGAAGAGCTGAGGCAGTTCATCGGGCATAAGAGCTTGAGCAGTACAGGCCAATACTTAAAGGTGAGCGACCAAGCCGCCTGCAAGGCCGTGGTAGCCGCCCTGGCTGGCGAATAACGACCGGCCAACCCTGTTCCCAGGGTCTAGCTCCACGGTAATAAAAATCTTCAGTAGTGCCCATTTTTGGAGTTGACTCCGTAGTGCCCATGGAGCGACACTCCCGCCTGTGTTCATCCGAAAGAAGAAAAGAAATGGGGCTGAGTATCACTACTTGGTCGAAAACAGCCGTACGAATGGCAAGATTCGACAGCGCGTCATTTGTTATTTGGGCCGCTTCCAGACAGTGGAATCAGCTCATGGGTACTGGTTACAGCAGAGCAAGATTACTGGTCGAAAACGGCAGGCCACTCAGATGGTAAAGAAGCTGGCACCGTATCTCGAACAGTAAAAGTGGGCGTCAGCAAGACGGCGGCCTGAACAAACCACAAGTGCCCGCAGCGGGACCTAATTGCCACCCGCTCCAACGGTCACAAACCAAATCAAAAAACTTGAAAAGGAACATTTGAATATGGCTCACGTCATGTCTCCGCGCATCCCTGCCCACGAGACGGCCATCCGCGCCACTTCGTCTTGGCATGGTGTTGTCGCTGCTGCACATAGGGTCTGTGATCGCTACGGATTACCAAAACCATCACTCAGCTTTGAGGAACTCTTATTCGATTTTTTCTTTGTTCAAAAGGGGGAGAGATGGCTCATCAACTAACGCGCAAAGCCCAGGCCAGATTGAACGAGTATGCCGCCCGCACCGGACAGACGACTCACGCCGTGGCGTCAGAGGCCATCAATTACTTCTGGGAAAACTACGGTGAGGTCATGGCGGAAGAATTGGAAGAGCGCAAAGCACGGAAGGAGCGTAAAAATACGCGACCGGTAGTGATCGCGTTTCCGGGATCGTCAAGACCGGCGTAAAGGAAAGGGGCCGGTGATCAGGATCGGCCCGCCCCTTTTTATGCTCTCAGCTTCGCCTTGGCTGCTTGACCGAACAAAGCATCAATGGCTCTCTGGAACGGCCCATCACCCGCGCTTACAGGCTTTACAGTAGGTTTCTGGGTGGGGCCACCCCCAGATGGTCCACCTTCGGAAAGCAAGGTTTGATATGCGTTGTAAGCAGCAGTCAATGCAGTGTCAAAATCCGCTTTGCCCGAACCATAACTAAGCGCCCATCCAAGCCATAGCGCTGCACTCTTCAACCCGTCCGAGCTTGGGTCAATTGGAGAAACAAACTCGGCAGTCAAAGGACCGAGCGCAGAACCGATCCACGCGGTCTGTTGCGCAATATAATCCAGCAGCTTCACATTGGGTGTAAGAGTAAAAGCTTGCATAGCGGACAACGGAGCCATCGGTCTCGGGAGAGCTGGCAGATTGGACGCTGTGCGGCTTACGAGAAGTTCAAGAGCCGGAGCGAAAAATTCAATTCTGTCAATGATTCTCCACAAAGCCGAGGCCATTGGCAAATACATCTGGGGATCAGTAGAGGCTGCTGGCATGCCTTCAGTTTGATGGGAAAAGCTGCGTTCGTAGTAGGTAAGCTCTCGTGTTATCTGAGCTTGCCCGATCACGTTTCCATTAGCGTCCACTGTCAAAGGACCAAAATCAATGAGAATGCCTGTTTCAATGTTTTGATATGAAAGAGTAACGCTTGCGAAATCGTCCATCGGGCAATAGCCAATACTGAAAACCAGCGGCCCATCACCATTCTTCGTGATCGTAATCCGGGCGGCTGACCAAACAGCATGAGTATTTTTCTGGCGACCAGGCCCATTGCCTGAAGAAGTCTCCAATTTCAGTTCGTATATGTCGTTGCTTTTGCTTGTGCCGGAAAGCATGGTGACTTGGCCGGATGTGGTCGTCACTTTTAGTACGGTTCCATCGCTGCCGAGATATTGCGGTCTCAAAACGGGTTGCGGCCTGCCCCCTATAGTTACAGGTGGTCTGGGCGCAATTGGGCCAGTTGATGCTGCTTGGGGCGGTGACGGAGGCGCATAGTCACTGAAATACAGTGGTGACAAGATTGGCACAAAAAAGTCCGTGATCTCAGGTGTTCCGAATTTTTGAACGGGTGAAGGTGTCAGGAATTCCACGAATTGCGCTTGAGTCGGCCCCAGCAGCCGAGTGTAATTTTTCTGGGAGGCCGTGTTGGTTGAACGGCCCTTTAGGAGAAGATAATCCTTGAGAGGGTAATCCATGGCTAAGCTCCTTCGTACCGCGCATTGCGGCTTAGCAAGTCGTCTTTGAAATGTAGTGTCAAAAGAGCAAACAGCGTTACAGACTCTAGGTGTAAATGTTTGAAAAATAACAGCTCTGGTTTGCCTAAACCCGGCCAGCGGGCCGGTATCGCGGCCAAGGCGCTTCCGCTTCTGAAAGAAGAGGCTAAGGAGCGGATGCTGGCAGGGGTAGCGCCAAATGGCGCTAGGGTAGGCAAGGCATCTTCTATCGCTGCTGAAATGGCCGGAGCCAGTACGAGACAAGTAGAGCGGGCCAATGCCATTGGTACGGCAGACCCGGACATGCTGGAACAGGTGATTGCCGGGGACATCTCGATAGGAGAGGCCCAGAAGCAACTTGGCTTCAACCGGAACGTGGCGGTGGGGTGATCGGCGGATTGAAACCCAGGTCAGACAATTTCTTCAGCAGGTCTTGAGGCTTGGGCAGTCCAACCATGATCTCAACATCATAACCACGCTGTTTAACGTCCTGGCATAAAGCATCAGCGCCGGTTGTAGTCGCAAGAAAGATGACCTTGCACTCCGGCTGCTCATCGAGAATCAACATCGCGGCCTCTGTTCCCTTCATGCGAGGCATGACCACATCTATCAAAATTAGCTGTGGGTGTATTTGTCGAGCAATGGTGACAGCCTCATCCCCATAGTAAGCCGGGGTGCAATCGTATCCGTGCTGTTTCAGAATGACTGTCAGAGTGTCAGCAACGACCCGTTCATTGTGGACAGCCATGAATTTCATCTCATTCCTTGCCTCATAGCCTCATAATACCGCTAGTAAGAATCGGGGTGGTCCTGATCTAATTTGAGTAACGCCTCATCTTCGCTTCTGTGTACAATCTGTATCAGCAAGCAAATAAATCTAACTGACAGTCAACTTTTACTATTGACGCGACAAGTCCCGTCCTGTATTGTTGTTTTCAAGAAGTAGGCAGCAATTGCGTGGCTCTTTGAAAAAACGTTGAAACACATGGACTTGTAAAAAGCCCTCTGCTCTACATTGCAACACCTTTTTTGGGCGTGTGCTCGAAAATGGTTTTTGCAAGAAATTGAAGGCCCTTCATCCAAGAAGAGCTTTCCGTACCCGGCAGGTTAGTAACAAGATTTGTCGGGCAATACGGCCCGCGAAAGCATCTCGATTTCGCTTGAGTGAAAGTCACCCACCGTTAACAGTGGATGACGACACTGACTTCAACGTAGGAGGGTAGCATTTGAAGAAACGCGATATGCGTAAGTCCATGCGTGTGCTTGAACATGCAGTCCGACTTGTAATACGGGCAGCATCTGAGAGTACGTTTGTAACACAACCCGGTAGGTTTATCGGTGAGCTTGAAAACTACGTAACGCGACTGAAGCGCTTAGAGGAAGCTGGCAGAACGAAAGAGTTCTACAAGGTCTTCCGCAATGCGCAGATGAAGCTGATTACAGTGGTTTGCAAGATGCACTCATAACTTACCGGATTCTCCATCTTCCTTAAGGAACACCAGTGACCCTAGGTAACTCGATAAAAATTATTCGTACCGCCCGTGATATCAGCCAACGCGACTTGGCACGGGATTTGAAAATATCTGCCAATTATCTTTCTTTAATAGAGTCCGACAAGCGCGAACCCAGCCTGTCCTTTCTGAAAAAACTGGCCAAAGAACTGAAAGTTCCAATGAAGATGTTCTTCATGTGGGAAGGTGAGCCGGTAGCCGGTGCCAATACCAAAGATTTGGATCAGCTCCGTGAATTGATCGTGCGCATGGAAACACTCATGCCAAAACCAAAGGAAAAAGTTCGTGGCAGGAAATCCGCATAATTTGTTTGCCGCATCATCCACTGAAGACGTTGCAAAACTGCTACACGTTTCACCAGGTGACATCAATCACCTCTTATCGCGGATTTCAAAGCAGTATGTTGAGAGACTCCGCAAAAAACCGGATGGCAGCAAGCGGAAGCTCTTGATTCCCAGTAAAGAGCTGAAGCTCTTACAACGCAAGATTGCTTCCCTTTTAAATACAGTACCGATGCTGTCCTGCGTTTACGGCGGTGTACGGCACAAATCTGTAATCCACAACGCCAAGGTTCATGTTGGTCACGAAGTGGCGTTCAGCATGGACATTGAGCAGTGTTTTCCCAGCATTGGACCGGCGATGGTCAAATCAATATTCCAGGAGCTTGGCTTTGGCCCAGATGCATGTGGACTTCTTACAAAACTTACAACCTGGCAGGGTCAATTGCCCCAAGGCGTACCGACCAGCACCGTGCTGGCGAATCTTGTTCTCATGCGCATTGACCGAAGGATTCTGGGACTGAAAAAAATCCACGGCTTCAATTACACACGATGGGTGGACGATCTAGCTTTTACAGGCGGAATGAGGCTGCTAAAGATTCGCAAGCTCCTTCAACGCATCGTGGAGGACGAAGGGTTTAAGGTGAAGCCGGGAAAAGTTCTGACAATGATGGCAGGAGAACGTCAGGTCGTTACAAAACTGGTCGTCAACAACCAGGTGAATTTGCCGCGAGAGAAGCGCAAGGAAATAAAGGATGCCGTCCACACTTACTTGGCTATCGGTGAAGAGCTGCCAGCCCAAGTTGCCGGTCGCATGCACTGGTTCAGAGCTGTGAATCCGACTGTGGGGGAAAGGCTCAATAAGAAGGTAGTGGCACAGAAACGACAGGTAAGGTAGAGGAGATTTTCATGGAATGGTTCTGGACATGGGGTGGAGAGTGCTTCGGATATAGAAACGGAGATAATTTGTTCACCCACAACGGGGTCCATGCAGGCAAATTTTATGGTGATGAGGTCTATGGAGCTGATGGCCGCTATCTGGGTGAAATCAAGAATGAAAATCGGTTGATTACCCATAGCGGCAAAGTTGGCTGGACTAAGTTTTCTTTTGGCCGTCTCGCTGGTGGGTCATACGCCCGCTATGCCAATTACGTTGGTTACGCAATGTATGCGGGATACCAGGATTTTCCCTCTCCTGAACGTTTTAGATAGTGTTTACGCTGCCCTGCCGAATTTCCGCATAAACGCCGTAAACTGTTCCACCTGGTTCAAAAAACGTTGGTCGGGGACGCCAACATTCCAAAGAACTTGCAAGAAATGTTGGTTTTCGGTCATGGTCCAATTTGGTCCAGTTACGCCGAAGCCCTTTCCTCCGCCGCTTTTCCCTTGTCCATAACCATTTTGACCAGTTTGCTTTGGGCTGCTCTCTTTTGCGGACTGACGGCTTGCATATATACGTCCGTTGTAACCTTCAGGCTGGAATGCCGCAATAGTTCCTGAACCACCTTGGCATTTTCGCCGTTGGCGTTCAGGAGCGTTCCGAACGTATGTCGAAACGTGTGATATGTCACCTGCTTTGTTATCCGTGCACGTTTCAATGCGGGCCGCCCATAGTAACGCCACAAGGTTCCCGGCCAATATGGTTGTTTGCCCTTCATATGAGGCGATGCAAACACCCAATCTGCTAGCGACGTGTACTGGCAGATCTGCTTCCACAGGAATAATGACTCGGCCAATTGGGCATCCAACGGAACGTCCTTTTGGGAAGCCTCCGTCTTGGGCAGACCTTCGACCATCGAAACTACCGATCTTCTGACATGCAAGACCAGAGTTTCGAAGTCCACGTCTCCCCATTGGAGTCCAATCAGTTCGCCGCGCCGCAATCCGGTGAAAGCATCCAGTTCGATCATCGTGTGGAGTGGATCTGGCAGCTCCTTGAGAATCGCCATGATCTCTTCCGGTTCGAGGATCGCTGGAACCTTCTGTCGTTTCGCGCTTTGCCGAACACTGCTGATGGGATTTTTGTCCGTCCACTCCCACCTGATTGCGTGAGAGTATAAAGCGCTCATGATATTGCGTATCTTCGCTTTGCTTCCCCGGGCCAACGGAACATCGGTTTTGGGAAAGCATAGCTTCTTGAGCCAACTTTCGACTGCGGTAGCTTTGATGTCTGTCAAACGACAGACACCCCAGCGTGGAAGAATCCATTTCTTCAGGTAGCCCTCGTAAGTAACCTGGGTTGCATACGATTTGGTATTCTCGTCCCGCTCTCCCAGTTTTGGCTTCGTCTTGTTGAAGACATCCGGCAATTCGTGTTGGCGGTAATGATTTACGAGAGTTGCCAATGTTATGCACTTGATAAGCTGCTGAGGGGTTTGTTGGTTGATTTGTAGGCGAATTGCATCTACGGCGGCTTGGGCCGCTGATTCGTTCGGATATTCTTCCAGCCTACCAATCACGATATTCTTGCGCCGGATTGATCCGTCGATTTGAACCTCTCTCCATCGGTATTCCCAAGCCTTTCCCTTCTTGCGGCCCGCCAGTTTCAAACTGCCCTTCTGATAGCTCGTGCGCCTCATCTAGTAACTCCTTTGGTTGAGGCGACACGGATGGCCTTTCATCCCCGTGTTTACGCCATTCTGCCCTGTGGATGCAAGCAAAAAATTCGCTACTTATTCGCCTCATGCGATACGTGGCCGGAAATTCCCTGTTATTGCGTCGGGTCGGGAGCAGAGATCAGTAACACAAAGCTATCCGGCAAGCTTCCGCTGCTGCCATAGTAGCAATGCCGATGTAGAGAAGCGCCATAGCTTGCCGATTTGAATAGCGGGCACGTCGCCCTTACGTGCCATCCTCTGTAGCGTCTTGGGATGAATTCGTAGTATCTGTGCCGCTTCATTAGAATCCAACAAAGGTTCACACCTGCCTGCGCCCTGTATAACTCTGATGGGCTCTTGAGACAGCGATGAAACAACTTGCGCAGACACGGTCTGTTTCGTAGCCTTCATATAAATACCTCTTGCGAACGCACCACAACTAAGAAGTCGTCGCAATAGATAAGACGTTTTGGATCGGTAGGAGTCGCTTGGGCAACTGGTGAAACTGACTGCACGGCACTAATAGGGAAAGATTGAGAAAGAACTGAAAAGTTCTGATTCATGGAGGGTGGTGTTAACAACAAGAATCGAGATACCCACAAATGACTTCCGGCAACGGCTTGCGGCCATGAGACATTCCACATGACCGGAAGAACCTGAGAATGAACCTTTAGGAGTCAGCGCCTGTGCTGGGAACAACAAAAGGTCCGGCCTCATCGACGTAAATCCGCATTTCAATACTTACTTGGACGAATGTCGGCCCTGTTCATATTTCTTCTCTGCCCTAGCCAACAGTGTGGACAATCTCATCTTGTGGAAGTCAGCAATGGCCTTCAACAGTCCAAATGAGGGGTTGGTCTTCCCTGTCTCAACTCGGTGCAGATATGCGTCATTGCAGCCCACCTTCTCAGCCACATCCTGGTAACTCATGCCCTTTTTAGTCCGTAACTCAGTTATCACTGCTCCGAGTGCCTGTTCTGGCGTGTCGTTTTTCCGCTTACTGATGGGCCTGCCCATCAGGTGATGATCATGGAGTTGACAGCAATTAGTTTATGGCTTATAAGTATGAAATTATGTCGTGGTGGTCGATGATAACGACGAATGGCCGGCTGCTGCAAGACGTTTGTGTTGACTTCACCAAGGGAAAAGACGAACTCAGAATCATCGGACTGACGCTTGAGGACGGTGATGATATAGCCATTCTCATCGACCATTCGCGCAATCAAGCAAGGCTGTATGCACCATTTGGCGACTGCACGAGACTGGCTGCTCAACATTATTATGAGCTATTCATTCGTAGTCGCAAGCCACAAGAGACCTTCACAGATCATGTCGAGAGATTCCTTTCAATAACACTTCCAGACGAAGAAAAGCCCAGTCCTCCTGAAGATGGAGAACTGGGCATCGAGTTCAAATAATCTGCAGATCGTCCGTCATGAGATTGGCATAACGTCTGTCATATCGAGTGTGCTGTGATCAAGAGTCTTCTGCAGGTGGAATACGGAACCACCACGACGAAGATAGACTCGCATCAGACGTGAATCGAATGGGCTCTTTTTACTAGCATGACCACCAAATGTTCTACAATTACCCTGTGGTAGCGTTCCACAAATTGGTTGGTCTCGTAATCGCACTGGTTGTGCTTTTCGTGCCGGTTCTTGCTTGCGCTTTGCCAGGGCAGGAAATGACCGAAGAAGAGCAGGCATGCTGCATGCACATGGCCGATGAGTGCAACGGCACTCAGATGGAATCCCACTCTTGCTGCAACAAACTTCCTCAGGTTGGTTCCGGCGTATTCCAGGTGAGCAACAGACATAACATCGGTCACGCTGGACTATGCCATTCGAGTTAACCTCGACCTTCAGCCTCTGAGGACTGAAATCAGACCAGGCGGTGATTCCGGCTGAGCGATGACACGCGGGAAAAAACGGTCGAGCGATTCCAGCCGGAATGATCCCCGAGTTCTGCTCGATCGCCCAACTGCTTTCCGTTCTGGTGTTACTCTGCCCCAAAATTTTGGCAGTAGCTGTCGGAGCAACACCGCTTCTCAGCAGTCTTGTAGTTAGGCGGTGCCTGAGATCATGCCACCCACCGAGGGTGATGCTTAGATCACGAGCAACACGTTCGAAGATGATATGAGCAGAAGCGTGGATGTGTATTGTCAAGATGTCCTGAGCTACTTGAAGCTTTTCCCATCGTCGCTTTGTTTGATGATTCCCTTCACAGTCAACCAAATGATTGTGGACATCTAGCTGGATCCAGACAGGATCGCTTTCAAGTCATAGCCAAACGTCTTGATGAACTCCATTTTGTGACTCTCAATAAAAAAGTGCCCTCCTGAAAGCATTTGAAGGTTGTATTTTGTAGATGTTTGTTTCTTCCACGCGGTCAAGCTCTCGATTGGAACGCGCTCATCCTGCTCTCCACCGTACACCGTGATGGGACACGCAAGAGGCGCTTCCGAAGCGTATTCGTAAGTGTCGACGATCTCGAAGTCTGCTCTCAGTAACGGCAGGAGCAGTTCCTGAAGTTCAGCATGCTCGAAAAACTCCCTGGGTGTACCGTTAAGGCGCTTAATCTCAGCTATGAACTCTTGCGGTGGAAGGTGGAAGATGGGTGGCTCCGTTTCGGGTACAGAGGGGGCCCGTCGGCCTGAAACAAACAGATGCAAGGGCAACTTAAGGTTCCTTCGACGAAGCTCTCGGGCGAGCTCAAAACTGATGAGCGCGCCCATGCTATGCCCATAAAAAGCAAACTGGCTGTCTATTTCAGGGACCAGCGCATCTGCGACAGCTTGTACCAGTGGCTGTAGGCGGGTGAAAGGCCTTTCGCTCATTCGTCGATTACGACCGGGCAAATGAACGAGACAGACTTCCACCTGTGCCGGAAGATCACGCTGCCATTTTCGGAACACCTGTGCGTTTCCACCGGCGTAGGGAAAGCAAAACAGCCGAAGCAGCGGAGTACCGGCGGTCGAGAGCCTCTCGAACCAGCGTGCGCCGAACGATTGTTCCGATTCGGCCGATCGTTTACCAGGCCTACTAATGAACTGGAAGCCCATCCTATTCACCTAAATCGTTTTGCGATCCCTTCTGAAATCATGTTCCAGCATAGAGCATGCAATACTTCACGACACAGATTCTCGAGCACTGATTAAAACACTAGCTGCTTGAAACAAGGTGCAAATGGCTTCCAACGTTTTTTTTGCGTTCTGCAACAGTTACGTGGTTTCGGCCAGTGGCACTTGAGCCATGAATGCCGGTTGGGGCTCGGTCAAGATCTCCTTTTCTCCATACAATCTTTCTGCCGTAATGCCGCGCTCCTGACATGCACGCAGGAGTGCGTTGGATTCGATAATGGGGCGTGATTGATCAGTGTATTTGATGCTCATGATGTAATTCAGCCATGGCTCCTGCCCCATGGCATAGACGTAAGCTTCCTGGCAGTGGAAGCAATCCACGATTTGCATTCCCTGCTCGTAGCTGGAGCCGGCAAGCCGCCTGGATTCATCCATCGCGCGCTCCAGTTTCTGGGTAAGGAGAGGGCCGTACAGCCAACTCAACGGCGCGCCATCGCATTCCATTCCGAGGAAAAGCGCGTCGATATCCCCCACCTCCCGGTGCAAGTGCTCATAGAGCTTCGGCTCGATATTGCACGAATCCGCAGCAAATAACATCGAGTGCGGCCCAATACGTACGAGCCATGCCATCTTAGTGTGAATATCAAGATCAGCGTGCTCCCCCAAAAAAGGCAGTCCGGTAATGCGCACGTCGCCGGCGCGGATTTCCTCTAACTCATTCAACTCGATCACATTCTTGAAGCCACAGTTCTCAAGCAGAAGCTTGAGAGACGGGTCTTGCAAATGGCCGCGGTTGTTTCGTGGCACCACAATGTTCTTCACCTTGTGCCGGATCTGGAGCAAAGTCTCGAAAAGAATATGGTCCTGATGATCATGTGTTATCAATACGTAATCAATCGAATCAGGCAGGTCGCGATAGGTATAGCGCGATATTCCGCTCTCGTACGTATAACTGAGTACGGGATCTAAGACCATGCTCACCCCACGCGACTCTATGAGAATGCAGGCATGCCCGAAATATCTCCATCGCACCCCAGGGCCTTGATACGGCATATACGGACGCTGCGGCTCGGTCGTAAGCAGTGAATGCAGCAGATCATCTTGAGCATCGCGGACTTGAAGCATCTCCTTGATCTCCTGCCAGGGCCTGGGGGTTGATTTCAGCCTGAACAGATCATCAACGGCGGGAGAATCAAACGGAAGACGCAGATGGAGACTATCTTGAGATTCGAGCCTCGGCGTACTCAGCACGAAGGGACGATCATCTTTGGAAATCGTGGACAACATCAGGCTCTGTTGCGAGCGGTCATAAAAATGGCTTTTGTACAGCAATGGCTCAATGAGCCGAAATGAGGGATGGTTGTTCAGATCATAGACCAACTCTACATAGCCGCGGAGGATCCCGGGAACATTCCGGTACAGAGGTTGAAGGCTGTAACCCTTGGCAGTTTCTCTCAGCATAACATCGAGCGACTGCAAAGCCGCGGACAGTTCGATAAGGTGCGCCCGGTCCTTCCTGATGCGGTCGCGCAGAGCGCGAATCTCATCCGCTCTTCCTCCTTGATAATCAATGAATGGGCCACCCAACATCTTAGGATTTTTGACCGCATTGGCGTGAATCATCGGAGCGTTAATGTAGGAATCCATAATCTTCAAATGACGCTCAGTAATATTTCTCGCTGCAGTTGCCGGAGGAATGAGGTGAGGCCACGCGTACCAATGGTCAATCAGAGGTTCAACCTGCACATTCGGCCTGAGATACAATGGCTGGTTAGGCGACATGAACACTGCTCCTGCTATATGGGATCAGCGTACTCCGTAATTTCCTATACAAAAGCATTTTAGCGAAGATTTTCCCTGAAGAATGAAAATGACGAACCCCGTTCGAAAAGGAAAAATGGATGGATCGCGCCGCAAACGCCAGGAATGCCGGGCAGCGACTGGAAGCCACGGCGTAAGCACCTGCATAGCCAGTTTGATCCTATACGCGGGCTCTTGACCTGACCTCATGGATTGTAAGCCTTGAGTGGTTGAGTCTTCTCCCTGGTCAGCCTGGCCCGGAGTTGCAGCATTGATTGCGTAATTTTATCTATCTCGCTCGCTCGAAATCCGTCAGCGATTTGCGGTAGATATTGTCTTAAAGCGCGCTTCGTGTTTTCTCCGAGTTCTACGTCTCCACAGGAAAGTATTTTCACGCCGTCCGCGACTGCAACTCTTTCATTCCATTCAATTGCCTCGCATTCTGAAAGATCGGGCGGTAAATTCAGTTCCATGTGTGTGCCCGCTACTCGCACCGGATATCCTCCGGGAAGCCCAAATGGGCCGGGCACGTGGGTTTCCACATTACGCCCTTCAATAATGTCGCGCAGCAATACAGCAGCTGTGCACCCAATCACTTTATTGACCTCCAAACCATTGCTTGTCCGTTGGCTTACGAGCAAACTGCTCACGTTACTGCAGCGTTTCCCATCAACCCAAGCCTGGGCTTCATCCACTCCAGGTTTTGGCGTGTACAAATGCAGGTGATGGGCCATGACTCGCAAACACTGCTGGGGCATAAGGCCAAGCGAAGATCGCAATGTAGCCGCCAAAAGGGCAATATTGCCGACGCCACAAAAGACAGGAAGGCTTAGGGCGCGCAGTAGTGGATTCACTGCGTCCGGGTAGCAGGCATTTATAAAAAGCACTGGCCGCGAATGCCCGGCCAGGGCCTTGGCAAACCTGATCGCGAAAGCTGACTGCAATGGCAACGTGAAACCAAATCCTGCATTGCGGAGCAGCTGAGTCCATAATGAAGGCTGGTGGATATCTTCCCATGGAGAGTAATAGGAAGCGCAGTTCACTACCACATCAGGTTGAATCGATGAAAGTAGCTTGCCGGCATTACCTGATTCGACTTCAAATTGGATGGCATCGAAAGTGACCGGTGATTGTATGCTCGCAGCTTTTGCGCGTGAGACATATAGAATGTCATTCAATTGGTCCCTGGATCGGGCGCAAACGACCACTCGATGAGGCAAGGAAAGCAGGAGAGCCAAAGAATAAGAGATGGCCCGCGCCAAAGAGCCACTGCCGACAATCAAGATGGTTGCATCCACGAATTCTATTCCGCCTTGCCTTTTGTCATTCTTCCCTCAGGGCCACAATCGGATCGACCAACGTAGCGCGCCTGGCGGGAATGTAACACGCGCAGATTGAAATAATAATCAATCCCACAGCTACGCCCACCAACGTTATGGGGTCGTAGCGAGGGACGTTGAATAACAAGCTAGAAACATAGCGGCTCAGGAAGAACGTGGCCACGAGTCCTATCCCTACGCCAATCAATGTCAACTGTACGCCATTGATCAGCACCAGTTGCAAGACCTGGCCCCGTGATGCTCCCAGAGCAATTCGTAGTCCGAGTTCCCGAGTGCGCTGAGCAACCGAGTACGCCATGACGCCAAAAATGCCGACGGCCGCAAGCACCAGGGCGATGCCGGCAAAGACAGACAATAGAATGGTGTGAAATCTTGGCTCAGAGACAGACTGCGCTACGTTCTCTTGCATGCTGCGGATTGCAGTAACCGGCTGATTAGGATCGATATTGCGTACTGCCGAGCGTATGGCATTGGTCTGTGCCAAAGGATCTCCAGCGGTGCGGACGACCAGGGACAGCGTCAAGACTGGAAGCTCCAGGTCCGCCTGGCGATAAGGAACGTACATCTCGGAAGAAGATTCACTGGCCAAAGATTGCCTCACATCAGAAACGACCCCAACAATCTCCATCCACGGCGAGCTAGGATCAGGCATGGCTCCCAACTGTATGTGCTGCCCGATTGGCGACTGGTTAGGAAAATATGTGTGCGCGAAGCCGGAATTGATTACCGCTACTGTGGGAGCTCCTTCACGGTCGCGATCTTCAATCCATCTGCCGGTGATGAGCGGTATTTGCAGCGTTTTCAAGTAGCCTGCGCTCACCTCACGATAGCTGGCAATGGTGTATTCCTGCGGAGAATGGGGGGGGCGACCCTCAATATTGAAGTGCAGGGCGGACCCAGTTCCCGTTACAGGCAGAAAGGATACGGCCCCAACCGAGCGCACACCGGGCAGCGCTCCAACCTGTTCAAACAAACGATCAAAGAAGCCCAAACGCACATTCCTATCAGTGTACGCAGTAGGCGAGCGGACTATATTCGCAACCAAGATGTGGTCAGTGGAGAAGCCCGGAGAAACATTGGACAACCGCTCAAAGCTCTTGAACAGAAGACCGGCACCAACCAGCAGCAACATGGCGAAAGCGATTTCCGAAACAACCAATGCCGCTCGTGTACGCAAAACGGCGCGCACAGCCCCACCACGATTGCTTTCATTCAAGGTCTCACGCAAGTCGATGCTCCAGGAATGACGTGCAGGGGCCAGCCCGAATAGAATACCGGGAATAAGCGCAATCAGAGAAGTAAAGCCCAGAACAGAAAGATCAATAGAAACGTTATTACTGCGGGGAAGGCTGCTTCCCGCCAGGCGCGTTAAAAGAGGCACTGCGGCCCAGGCCAAGGCAAGCCCGAAAGCCCCGCCGGCAACAGCCACCAGGATGCTCTCCGCCAATAGCTGGCGAATAATGTCAAAGCGCTGAGCGCCCAAAGCGATGCAGACCGCCATTTCGCGCCGACGGCCTGTGGCGCGGACAAGCAGAAGATTAGCAACATTAGCGCAGGCAATCAGGAGCACAAGTCCCACCGCGCCGATCAAGACCCAAAGCGCAGTGTGAACGTTCTGCACAACCTGGTCCAGCATGGGATCAACCAGCGCTGAAACATTCGTGTCAGTTTCCGGATATTGCTGCTCCAGTTGTTTGGCAATCACAGTCATCTCTGAGCGGGCCTGCTCAAGAGAAACACCTGGCTTTAATCGAGCGATGGGCAAAATTCCGGGATGCCAACTGCGATCATCCGGCAGTGTTCTGGCCCAGGGCTCAAATGGCAGGATGACATCTGGCGCTTGCTGAAGAATCTCAAAACCAGACGGCATCACACCGATGATTGAATAGTTCTGATTGTCAAGAGTGATGGTCTTGCCAAGCACGTCGCGAGAAGCAGAAAAGTGCCGTTCCCAGAGACTATGGCTGATGAGCGCCACGGGCGGCCCTCCTGGCTTGTCTTCCGATTCAAAAAAAGCTCGGCCCAATTCCGGTTTGACTCCCAACAGTTCAAACAGATTGGCCGTAACATTTTGGGTAGGCAGCCGTTCAGCTTCGGGGATCCCCGTCATGGTTATGACGTTGTTCCGCACGGCTCCCACGGCCTCAAACGAGTGGCTCTGATCGCGCCAGTCCTTGAAATTGAGGTAGGACAAAGACAGCCTGGGAAACTGCGGCCAATGCTCAGCAAGCAACACGAGTCTTTGCGGATCACGATATGGAAGAGGACGAAGCAGCACGGCATTCACGATGCTGAACATCGCGCTGTTCGCCCCGATTCCTAAAGCCAGCGTAAACACAGCTACGATAGTGAATCCGGGATTGTTTTTTAATCGGCGAAGTGCAAATTTTAAATTCTGTGCGAGCGTAAACATTTACTAGCCTCTGGATTGTGGATCACGCGAATTCAAAGCGGTTTCAAATCAAATCAAGCAGCAAACATTCAGCGCCGATTTCGCCGGAAAGGGCGGCAGTTCATGGCATCATAGCCCTCAATGTGTGGCAAGAGCGGCTTTGAGTTCTTCAGAAGTCATTCTGCGGACCCTAAGCCAAATCCCTGCTATTTTTTCCAGTTGCTCCAGTGGGCGTCCGGAGGCGGAATCCAACTTTTGCACAAATTCCATCAGCACTGGATGTTCGAGAAGGGTCCGCACAGATAGCCTCGTCTGGAAGCAATCGTTCACGCGGAACAAGACACGAAGCGCAAGCAATGATTGTCCACCCAATCCGAAGAAGTTGTCGTAACGACCCACCTGCTCCAGTCTAAGCACCTCTGCCCAGATTGCCGCTAGCGCGGTCTCAAGATCACCCTGGGGCGGAACATAACTATGAACTCCATACGCATCCCCTTGGGGCGCCGGCAACGCTTTATGGTCCAACTTGCCATTCAGCGTCAACGGCAAAGACTGCATCAGCACATATACTGCCGGTACCATGTACTCGGGCAGACGCTCGCAGAGGAAAGAGCGAAGGTCGGGGAGCAGGGGTTCTTGATCATGGGAAGCATGCAGAGCTGAAAGGGAATAGTAAACTATCAACCTCTTCTCTCCGGGCACGTCTTCGCGCGCTACCACCACGGCTTCTTTCACTGCGGGATGTTCCAGTAGTCGTGCCGTTATCTCACCAAGTTCAATACGGAATCCGCGAATTTTGACCTGATGATCCAGCCGACCTAAGTACTCCAGGTTCCCGTCCTTTAGCCAGCGCACAAGGTCCCCTGTCCGATACAGCCGCTCTCCTCTCCTGCCGCTCAACCCGTCGGGAACGAACCGCTCGGCCGTCAGATCGCCTCTCCCCCAATACCCTCTGGCCAGCCCAACTCCTCCAAGACACAGCTCTCCTGGAACTCCCACTGGTACCGGCTCTAGCTCCTTATCTACGACATAGACCCGCATGTTGGCGATTGCCTTCCCAATCGGAGCGGTGATTGATCGCAGCTCATGATCACACTCAGCAAAAGTAGAATCGATGGTTGCTTCCGTGGGGCCATACAAGTTGTAAAGCATGGCTGTTGGCAACTGTGCATAAAGCTCACGCACAGTTTCTGTACTCAGCGCTTCACCTCCGCAGTAAACCCTTTGCAGCCCGCCGCATTCTCTCAACCCTCCATGTTGCAACAGCATTTGCAACTGCGCGGGAACCAACTGCAGAACTGAAATTCTCTGCTCACGGATACAGCTCACCATGTACTCGGGGTCTCGCTGACCGCCTGGCCTTGCTATTATCAGGCAACCGCCACTCAGTAAAGGCGCATAAAACTCCCATACTGAAGCATCAAAGCCGAACGCTGTCTTCTGCAAAACCCGCTCTCCTGCGCTAAGAGAAAACTCCTTTTGCATCCATGCCATGTGGTTCGCCAGCGCATCATGGGTGATGACCACGCCCTTGGGCCTCCCCGTTGAGCCCGACGTATAGATGATGTAAGCCAGATTTTCTCCTTCCAGCTTTACCTCCGGATTCTCCGCTCTCTGCTCCCCCGATCGCTGCCGTTCTTCCACTCCATCCAACACCACCACCGCACCAGCAAACTCTGGCATCTGTCTCAGCAGCCGCTCCTGCACCAACAACACCTTGACCTGCGCGCTTTCCAGCATGTAGCTCAATCGCTCACCTGGATAGTCCGGATCTAGTGGCACGTAAGCGCCGCCTGCCTTCAGTATCCCCAGCAGCCCAATGATCATTTCCAGGCCGCGCTCCACGCAGATTGCCACCCGC
>Ga0206965_10205_pt1 | contig 18186 bp, 11 predicted proteins | sample Alteio_BWOrgHeat_26_FD_152973 | JGI IMG/M metagenome (GOLD analysis project Ga0206965, IMG submission 152973) | Enriched cells from forest soil in Barre Woods Harvard Forest LTER site, Petersham, Massachusetts, United States -... | ecosystem: Environmental > Terrestrial > Soil > Temperate forest >...
AACACGAGTAAGTCCGCTGCCCGGCTCGGGTTAGTAAGCCGAGTCTTGTGCGGAAAAATGCGAAACGCAGAGGGTTTTGACAGCGACTGCTACAGCCCGAAAAACATTCCGTGAATTGTCAGTTAGTCAGGTTGTGGGCACTTACGAATCATGATAACTTCCGAGTGGAACTAGCGCCTGTAGTTCGCGATGCTGTTAAGTGTTATTTATCTGTCCTGCCTGTGAACTAAGTGATCCGTGATTGTGCCTGGATCACGATCTGAAGCATAACGAAGAAATGTAAGTGAAAGGAAATACAGAATGAAAATATCCAGATACAGAGGATTACTCTTAGCGAGTCTTCTCGCCTCGACAGTTCTGATCGTGTCCGCGCAGCTCAATACCGCTGTTGACGGCAACGACGGCAAGCTGCCGACGCCCCCGGGTCTGTTTGTTACTCCAACCGCGCCGCTCACCAGCGCAATCCAGCAACCCCTGAACCCCGGTCTCGCAAATTATCCAAACTTCGTTGCCGGTGAGGCAGTGAAGGCTGTCCTCAGCCCGGATGGCACCACCCTCGCCATCCTGACTGCTGGCCAGAACTCGCTCTATAACGCCGCGGGCAACGTCGACAACGCGGCTTCGACGCAGTTTATCTTTCTGTACGACGTTACCGGCGCCAACAAAACCAATCCGCACCTGAAGCAGGTAATCCAGCAGAACAATTCGTATATTGGTCTGGTCTGGGCGCCGAACAGCGCGGCAATCTACGCCACGGGCGGATGCGACGACGCCGTTTATGCCTACACCCGCAGCGGCTCCAGTTTTGCGCAGAGCGCGAAAATCAGTCTCGGCCACGGAGCGGCCGCGACCGGCTTCTGCGTCAGCAGCAACGCCGGCCTTGGTTTGAGCGTCCGGCCAAACGCCGCCGGCCTCGCGCTCTCAGCGGACGGCAGCACGCTGGTAGTCGCCAACAACTACAACGATTCAATCAGCGTGATCGACACCGCCAGCAAAACAGTCCGTTATGAATACGACCTCCGCCCCTACTCGACCTCCAATGCTCCGGACGGCACCAAGGGCGGCACATTTCCCTATGCCGTAGCGTTGCGCGGCACCACCGCCTATGTCGGTGCCGACCGCGACCGTGAGGTCGTAGTAGTCGACGTTTCCGGCCTCACCGCAGGCTCATTTGTCACGCGCATCCCGCTCGATGGCAACCCGAACGGTATGACTCTCAGTGCGGATGGCACCACCCTGTACGTCGCGCAGGACAATCAGGATCAGGTTGCGGTGATCAACACATCGACGAACGCCGTCACCGCCAAAATCGACACGCGCGGCCCTGCCTCCCTCGGCCTGCTCGCGTCCACAACAGGCGCAGCCCCTATCTCGGTGACGATTAACCCTGCCAACAACACGCTGTATGCTGTTAATGCCGGTTCGAACTCCGTCGCAGTTATCCCGTTGACCGGAGTGGGTGCCTTGACCGCCACCGGTCTCATCCCGACCGCCTACGACCCGACAGACATTGCGTTCAGCGCCGATGGCAGCTGGATGTATATCGTTAACGGTAAAAGCGACACGGGTCCGAATCCAGGGTATGGTTACGGTAACCTGTCCTCCATTCAATACCTGACGTTTCCCGGCGGCAACGCTGCCGAGGGCAGGCAACTGAGGGCCAACAACCAGTATCAGTTCCAGTTGGAACATGCGACGCTGGTGAGCGCCCAGGTTCCATCGTCGTCCGACCTCTCTGCTCTGACGGCGAAGGTCGCGACCAACAATGGTTACTCGGTCACACCCCCTGCGGCTGATGCGCAGGTGATGAACTTCATGCATTCGAAGATCCAGCACGTCATCTACATTGTTAAAGAAAACCGCACCTTCGACCAGATTCTGGGCGATCTGGGCAACGGTTCGAACGGCGATCCTTCGCTTGTCCTCTTCGGCAAGCGCGTCACGCCGAGCTTCCACGCCATGGCGCAGAATTTCGTGACTCTGGATAATTTCATGGATCCGGGTGACGGATCGATGGACGGCTGGGCCTGGTCAACGCAGGGCCGTGTCACGAATACGGAAACGGTAACTCAACAGCTCAACTACGCAGCTGTGAACCGCGGCCTGTCCTATGAGAGCGAGGGGACGAACCGGAACGTTCCCGTCAACCTGCCTACCGTCGCCGACCGCAACTTCTACTTCGACCCGACCGGCGCGACCACGCCTTATTCCACCAACACAGCTTCCCTGAAGGGCGGCACGGCCAACCTTCTGGCGGGCGATGGCGACCATGCCGCCAGCGATGGCCCAGGCGGCTATCAACAGGGCTTTATCTACACCGCTGTGCTGAACGCCGGCGGAACCATTCGCAACTACGGTTTTCTGGTCAACAATACCGGCAGCATCGGAACCATCGCCAACCCGATCAAGGATCCACATGCTGCCGGCGTCATTCAAGTCACGGCCGCCAAGCAATCGATCTCTCAGATAGGGTTCTATGATCCCTACTTCCGCGGCTACGATCAGAACTACCCGGATTTGTGGCGCTACAACGAATGGAAGCGCGAGTTCGACCAGTTCGTCGCCAACGGCAACCTGCCGTCGCTGGAAATGGTCCGGCTCAGCCACGATCACACCGGCAGCTTCTCTACTGCGCTGGGTGGCGTGAACACCCCGGAAATTCAGCAGGCCGATGACGATTATTCGGTGGGTCTGCTGGTTCAGGCTGTCGCCCACAGCCCGTATGCCAATAACACAGTGATCATCGTCACCGAAGACGACAGCCAGGACGGAGCGGATCACGTCGATTCGCATCGCTCCACCACCTACGTCGTTGGCGCCTATGTAAGACAAAATACCGTCGTAAGCACGCGTTACAGTCAGACCAGTGTGTTGCGCACCATCGAGGACCTTTTGGGCGCGAGGCACATGAATCTGAACACGGCTTACACCCGGCCGATGGCGGACGTGTTCGATATCAACTCCTCGGGCGCCTGGACGTTTAACGCGATTGCCTCGACACTCCTGAAGCAGACAACGTTGCTGGCGGGGATGCCGGGCGGAAGCAACGTACAGTTCGCGGCAGGCCCGGACGTGAAGCCGACTCACAACGCCAAATACTGGGCTGGGAAAACCCGCGGCTTCGATTTTTCTGTTGAAGACAACGTACCCGCCGATCGTTACAACAGGATTCTCTGGGTAGGGCTGAAAGGAACGCGTCCGCCCGTTCCCCACAGTCAGTTCCAGAGCAAAAAAGACAACGACGGGGACGACGACAAGGACGACAAGTAACCCGGATCCGAGCGATACCGGCGTGGATCATTTCGGCCACGCCGGTATCGAACCGAATCCTGATTCTCAATTAAGGAGGAATATTCCAGCTATGAAACACACACTCTCTGCTCTCGCGATCGCCGCACTGGCGTTCGTCATCCCCGCCCAGGCAGCGGTAATCTACAGTGTCGACTTCACAGGCACTGTTTCCCAAACCCAGGGCGCCACAGGCCAGTCCATCGGCAGCACAGTGGCGGGCCACTTTGATCTCGACAGCGGCACTGACCTCTTTCTTGACTTCACGATCGCTGGACGGTCCGTCGCGGCGGGTTTCCAGTCCCTCGCCAACATCGGACCCGCTCTGACCGACGCGATTTATACAGCCCAGGTTTCCCCGGTTACGACAGGGGGATCCACCAACAGCACTTTCTCTCTCGATCTGTCCTCTCTGACCAACTGGCCGGCAACTGACACAGCAGTCACGCTGTTAGCTGATACGGCTCAACTCACGACCAATCTCGATACGATCAGCAACCCGCTGTCTGCGTTCCCGAGCACCTTCAACTACTTCACCGCGAATGCCGACGGCTCCAATGTGGTATCGCTTGACGCGAACCTGACCTCGATCACGGCCGTCGTCGTTGCCGCTACCCCGGAACCGGCCACCCTCGCGCTGCTGGCCTCTTCGTTGGTTGGCTTGGGTCTTTTTGTTCGCCGAAACCGCGTCTAAGACCAGTCCGCCCACTCACTCGTCGCCGCTGGTGCCGAATTCTTTCAATTCGGCATCGGCGGCGCAACCTTTTCTCCGTTAGCTTCCGCCCTCGAAAAGCGCCGCTCAAAAGTTAATCAATTGTGTCTTTTAATGCAGTTTATTTCGGGATTGATTCACTGATTGTGTTGAAAGATATTTTTCATTAAAACGAAAAAGCCATATTCTATTCTCCGCTCATGAAATACCTCGCGGTTACGGTTAAGCTGACAGTTCTTACACTCATGTATCCGCCTGCGGGCTTATACGCTGGAAACACGGCGGCCAGGGTTGGAGTGCAGCCAGATGGCAGCATACTCCTTCCCAATGGTCAGCCCCGGGCGGATTAACCACCGGGTCAGCAAACACGCCGGCAGGAGGGCACTCAGCCACAGCGTTGAGGGCTCGGGCACTGAATCTGCGAAAACAACCCTGGCTTCGGGTATGATGACGCCTGAAGCGTCGTAGATCCCGCTGGAACTCATACCGACCGACATATCCCCGCTGCAAGCGTCGAGACAGCCTGTGCCGCCTGCAGGGCCAGGACCAGCCCAGGCAGTGCTTGTGAACTCCAGAAGGAACGGGACGTTGAACGTGAATGGAAGGGTAAAGGTATAGCCGGTGACCCCCCCGGCGCCATGAAGCTGAAACCCTGGGGCAGTAATTGAACCGCTGCCCCACCCGCCTATCCCGTCCTGATAGAGGTTAGCGTAGCCCCTGATAACGCCCTCTCCCTCCCCGCCAACGACTTCCAGCAACGCCGAATCTGCCATTGTGACTATGAGGTTGGATAGCGGGTAGACAAGCGGATTGTTCTGGGAGGCAGACATAAGCCCTTTGAGTTGGGCGCTCGTATAGTCGATGAAGTTGATTTCGTTTCCATCAACCGATAAACGCTCCTCGACGTCATAGCGCACACCGGCGCTTACGCCAGGGTAGAGGTCGTCGCACTGATTAGGGAAGTGCTCAACGCCGAGGACTGACGTTGGACTGCTGCCCACGGGCTGTGGCGTGAAGTAGACGGTGCAGGTCCCGTCGATTGTGAGTGTCCCTGCCTGGGCCAAAATGCCAGACGAGGCAACAGCGCATAGCAGCGCTGCCAGAGTTCGAGTCATATAACTACTCCTCGCCCGCACATAGCAGTGCGGTCGCCTGCCCAGCTTACAACGCCGAATAGAGCATCAAGATATCAAGCTGAAAAATTTGCCGTATCGAGGTTATAGTACCGAGTCAACCACAGGCTAAGTCCCTACGTCGTATGGAACGTTATCAACGAACAATTTAATATGGAATTGTTTTGTTGGGCACACGTACTCTCGTTGCCAGGCCGTTACAACAGGATTCTCTGGGTAGGGCTGAAAGGAACGCGTGCGCCCGTTCCCCACAGTCACTCCCAGAGCAAAAAAGACAACGACGGGGACGACGACAAGGACGACAAGTAACCCGGATCCGCGCTTCACCAGAACCCGTTACCCTCGCCCTGCTCGTGTCTTCATTGCTTGGGCTGGCTCTTTTTGTTCACCGGTGCCGCGCCCGAACCCGGCGTTTTAAACCCGTCGATCACCCCTCGCCGCTGGCCGTCAAAACGACGCCAGCGGTGATGTGTGTCGGTATAGTGACACAACTTACAGATTAAAAATGCCAATAGACCAGAGTCATTCTGCCTTAACACTGGGTGAGTATTCTTTATTTCATATGTTTCGCATGTCCCTGCGCTGCCTGATTGCAGCTCTCTCGATTCATTACTTTTCCGTGAATCTCATGGCTCAAAACCCGTCGGCGTCGCTGATGGGCATAATCCGTGATCCGTCAGGTCGCGCCGTTCCCAACGCAAGAGTTGAAATAACGCAGGAAGAGACCGGGCTCTCCCGCCAGACCGAGACGTCCTCGTCTGGCACCTACATGGTCCAGGCGCTCCCTATCGGAGCCTGGGCAATTTCGGTCGAGAAGGAAGGATTCGCGAGGGCTCAGGTGAAATCGATAGAACTTCTGGTTGGGCAAACGCGGCAAATCGACCTGACCCTGCCGCTGGCGGGACAGACCACACAACTGAATGTGACTGCGGCGGTGAGCGAAGTCGATCAGAACTCTGCCGCGGTCGGAGCGCGAATGACCCAGAAACAAATCGACGGTCTTCCGATCAACGGCCGTAACTGGACCACCTTGTTGCCATTTGTCCCCGGTGCGACGGACTCCGGCACCTCCGATCAGCGGACGGTTCGTTTTGCCGGCCACGGCCGCGACGATAACAACATTACCTACGACGGTGTCGATGCCACCGGAATCTCGAACCAGCCGCAAAAAACCGGAATTCGCCTCGCGATACCGACCTCCACAATCTCCGAATTCAAAGTGGACTCAACGCTGTATACGGTGGATTCGGCTGATGGAACCGGTGGCCAGGTATTGATCGCTTCTACTGGCGGCACGAACATGCTCCACGCTGAGGCGTTCGAGTTCTTCCGTAACGACGTTTTCGATGCGCGAAATCCCTTCGCAGCCCAGAATCCCCCGTTCCGCCTGAACGAGTTTGGCGCGAATTCCGGCGGTCCGTTGTTCGGCAAAAACACATTTTTCTTCGTTGCTTTCGAAGGCTCGCGCCAGCGTCTGGATCAGACTCTACAGGGATTCACGCCCAGTGCCTCATACAGGTCGAGAGTCCTTGCGTCTTCGCCCCAACTGGCTCCTGTCCTGAACGCATTTCCATTGGGCAACCTGTCTCAGCCGGGCAACCCGGATATCGATCGCTTCGCCGGTCTTAGCCCGCAGCGCATTGATGAAACTTCCGGTATGATTCGTCTGGACCATCACTTTACTCCCAAAGTGAATGCCTTTTTGCGTGTCAATGTGGACGAAGAAATAAGTGATGTTCCCTTGAATAATCTTCAGGACCGTACCGTTGTCGACAATCGTCCCATCAACGGCGTGCTCAGCCTCTCCCACGTACTTTCGCCGTCCATGCTGAATGAAATAAAGGCGGGTTTTAATCAGGTCTTCTCGCGGACCAATAACCAGAGCCAGACGCCTTACACTCTTTCAGTAAGTGGTTTCACCAGCGTGAGCGCCGCGCAAACCCGGCAGGAGGATGACACCTCGGCCTCGCTCATCGATAACTTTTCCATGAACGTGGGTCGTCACTCCATTCGTATGGGAGTCGAGGGGCGGCGGGTTTTTACGAATCCCGGCAGTTCCGCAACCGGCACGTTGTCTTTTAACACCCCCGCTACATTAGCGCTGAACCAGCTCAATACGGCGTCTGTCACGGCCGCTCTTCCCATGAAACGGCTGCGCAAAACGCAGGCTTTTGCCTTCCTGATGGACGATGTCAAGTTGACTTCCTCACTCACATTGAACCTGGGCCTCCGCTATCAATTCTTCAACGTATTCCACGAAACGGATGGCAGGGCGGTTCCCTTCGACTTTGCAACTTGTGGAGGGTTTTGCCCGCCGGGCTCGCAGTTTTCCACTCCTCGCACCAATGATCTCGACCCGCGCGTAGCTTTGGCCTGGGCTCCCGAGTTATTTCACAAGCGCACGGTTTTTCGCGCCGGATTCGGAATCTATCACGGCGATGGCCAGTTGGAAGACCAAAACCTTCCCGCCTCAAACGATCAGGCGCGCTACTCGCTGACTTCGAGCCAAATCCCTAACCTTTCGTATCCAATCGCCCCCTTCCTTGCAACCGCGCCCGGCACCCTTTCGCCGCGCGCGCAGAACCGGAATCGTAAAGACGAATACAGCACACAGTGGAGTTTCTCCGTTCAGCAGGAATTACCCTTCCACATTACCGGCGCAGTTTCTTACACAGGAAACAAGGGAACCGATCTTCAGACCATTACCTATGCGAATATCGCCGATCCGGTGACAGGTCAGCGGCCATATCCGAACTACGGCCAGGTGGAGTATCGAACCAACGACAGCAATAACGAGTTCAATGCGCTTGTTATCTATTTGCAGCGGCACCTGAGTTCCGGCCTGGTGTTGGGTGCGAATTATATGTGGTCGCACGCCATCAACGACGGATCCCTCGGCGGCGGCGAGGCCGACATTATTTCCAGCCAAAACCCGTTTTGCCGCGCCTGCGAACGGGCTTCCAGCGCGCAGGATATCCGGCATTTCTTTACCGCCAATGCGGTTTACGAGCTTCCCTTCGGCGCCGGCAAAAAGTATTTGTCACAGGCAGGAGTGACGCGGACTGTTCTTGGCGGTTGGTCCCTGACTGGCATCGGAACGGCGCGCAGTGCGCTTCCCGTAAACGTAACGATCAGCCGCTCGGCCAGTGTGACCCCTTATGGATATACCGTAAACCAGCGCCCCAATCTGGTGCCCGGTGTTTCTCTCACCCCGCCAGGCGGTTCCACGCCTTACCAATGGATCAACCCCGCGGCTTTTGCCGTACCGGCCGCTGGAATTTTTGGTAATGCGGGCCGCGACATCGCCCGCGGACCTGACTTATATCAACTGGATATGGGTCTTGCAAAGCAGATACCCGTTACCGAGCGCGTGGCGCTGCAATTCCGCTGGGAGGTATTTAACGTTTTTAATCGCGCGCAATACGGCCAGCCCTCCGGCGATGTGACCGTCCCGGCGCAGTTTGCAGTAATCACCTCCACCATTAACACTACGCCCGTAGGTACCGGCACCCCGCGGCAGATGCAATTTCAGTTGCGGCTAACTTATTAACCCGAACCTTAAATTTATATCGATGTAAGAATGCTGTGTTAGCTTACCGAAGCAGCCAGTTTTTCCCGGAGGTTTTAAAATGAAAAGCGCTCTTGCCGCCAGGTTTCCCGCCAGGTTTCTATGTGTAGCCGCGGTCACATGCTTCGTCACCGTGGCTCACTCTCATGCCGCCATTGTCACCAATCTCAGCGATTCGGTCGCCGGAACAGGCACAATCTTCGCCTCCGGGCCGCCTCAGTTTTACGCCCAGGAGTTCACAACCGGAGCTGCCGACGTGACCCTGGCCGAGGTGATCGCCGCATTGGGCAATGCTTCTGGAACTTTCACAGCGACGGCATCGCTTGAGACGGATTCGGGCTCCCTGCCGTCCGACACAGTTCTGACGACTTTCACCGTTCCTTCGATTCCGGCTGGCTCACCCGAGCAGGAGACGTTCATACCCAACACGATCGTGACCCTGAGTGCGAATACAAACTACTGGTTCGTCCTTGCCGCTACCGGTGACGGCAGCTACGAGTGGGACTATACCAATACGACCCACGCGAATCTCCCGAATTACGCTGTAAACGATGGTACCGGCTGGTCGATAGGAGCGCCTCCGGGACCGTTCCTGATTGAGGTCGATGCAACGCCGGAACCTTCGTCAATGCTTCTCGTCTGCGCGGCTGGTATGCTCTGCTTGTTTGTCGCGCTCGGTCGCAGATTCGGACGAGCCACTCTCTGACGCCCGGGCGGGCGCGCTATTCGCGGTACCGGACCAGCGCGTCACCCAGCCCGTCTCTTAGAGCGCCCAGCCAGGGTTCGTAGTTCCGCCACTGGAAAAGCGCCTCGCGAAAGATCGGCTGGCGGACCTGCTCCGAACTTGGCGTACGAACGCTGCGTTGCGCTTTGAAGAACGCCACGCACGCGGATTCGAATTCAAGGCGGCAGAATTCGAGGATGCGCCGGACGCTTCCCTCAAGATCTTCCACCACATCTTCATAGAAGACTCGCAGCACCTGTTCCGGGAGCACGGCATCCCAGTGCCGCATCAGATCGAGATAGGTGCGGTAATAGTGGGCGATATCGTCTATGCCCGATGTGAATTCCTGACCGCCGGCAAACAGTTGCTTTAGATTGCTGAAGCAGCACGCCATCGGCTCGCGTCGCACATCGATGATCGTGGCGTTTGGCAGGATGAGGCGGATCAGGCCGATATGGCGAAAGTTGTTCGGCATCTTATCGATAAAGAACGGTTTGCTCCCGGCCTTGCGGTATGCGCGCGTTTCGGTCATGTAGCGTTCGCCGAGCTGTCGAAAATCCGCGCGTGCAAATTCCGCCAGCACCTCCGGATAGTCCTCCATCTCGCGGACTATGAGCGGGGTCTCAGGCAGTTCCTGAGTACCTTCCACCTTTGAATGCGAAGCGAGGATCTGCTCAATGAGCGTCGATCCGGAGCGTGGCAGCCCGACAATGAAAATCGGATCGCTGTCCGGCACGCCGCCGTCCGTGCGCTCGGCAAAGAATTGCCCGGTGAACATGTCGATTAGCCTGCGTGTGTTCGTTTCTGCGATCTCTGGACAGTACCGGCTTTCAGCCCGCCGGAGTGTGTTGCCGCGAACGTAGAACCGCCATGATTCCGCATACTCGCCGCGGTCCTCGAGCGCCTTGCCGAGCGCGAAACACAAGTGCCAGCGGTCCGCCGGCGAAGTGGCCCGCGTTTCCTCAATGCGCATGCGCGCGACCTCTTCTTCGGAAAAGCGATACATCTTGAGATTCGCAAGGCTCCACCACGCGTCGCCAAAGCCAGGTTTGATAGCTGCTGCCGCACGGTAAGATTCGGCGGCCTCTTCCCGTTGCCCCACAGCCTGCAGACAATGACCCAAAGACACATGCTGTTCTGCCGAACCCTGTTCTGCCAAACCCAGTGATGCCGCGATCACTTGCCGGTAGGATTTAATCGCCGGCTCATGCTGTCCCAGGCCTGCGCAAGCCGTCGCATGCAACGAAAGGTTTTCCGCGTTGCCGGGTTCGAGTCGCACCAGAAGATCGGTCTCTTTCTGTGCGCGCGAATACTTCTGTTGGTCAATCAGAATACGGGCCAGCAGCCGCGCGGCCTCGCCGTGTTCGCCGCCATTTTCCCGGAACGCTCTGAGGATGTCCTCCGCCAGCGCGTGATTGCCGTCGGCGAACCGGCTCCACGCCTGCACGATTTCAGGCGGGAGCGTCCGGAGCGCTGCCGCGCGCTCCGCCGCTCCAGCCGCATACTCTGCCTGCCCTGTCATGTGGTACAGGCGCTCGAGCATTATCCAGCTTGTTGTCAGCGCGGGGTTGATGTTTACCGCCTGCGCGAAGGCGTCGATGGCGCGGCCCAGATCCCGCAGGGTCATATAGCAATGCCCCCGCTCCTGGTACATCAGGCTGAACCGGGGATGATGTTGCTCGAGGCGCTGTGAAACCTGGAGCGCTTCCGGAACGCGGTTCAGGCATCGCAGGTTTGTGGCGATCAGGTACAGCACGTCGCGATTCCGGGGTTCCCGCGCCTCCAGCACCTCGGCTGCGGCCAGCGCTTCCCCGTGGCGGCCGCCCTTGCTGAGTTCGCGGACGCGGCCAACCCCGATTTCAACAGACGGCGGCAATGCTCTTCGATTATGCTACGGGGTTTTCCCATTCTCGGAGTAGTCACTGCGAATTCACTGCTGCGTCATCGGCCTGCGACAGTTTTTCTTTATTCTTCGTGTTAGTTGCCTGCGCGCGGGCCGACGGCAGCCTGGGACTGCGGGCCCGAAGCGCAGATTTCGCGGACGCGCAGATATTAAAAGCAGATTTATCAAAAAAAGAAGAGGAACTGATCATGGCGAACAGCAATCGGCGTGAATTCGTGAAAATGATGGGTATCACTGCCTTAACGAGTGCGCTTAGCGAGAACATCGCTAAGGCGCTCACCGTTCAGGCAAATAATCAGACGGGCACGATCCAGGACGTTGAGCACATCGTGATCCTGATGCAGGAGAACCGCCCGTTCGACCATCATTTCGGTACCCTTCAGGGTGTGCGTGGCTTTTCCGATCCGCGTGCAATCAACATCAATCTCCCCTTCGCCAGCGGTGCCGGCGGCACCCAGGTCCCGGTCTTTTTGCAGCCGGCCGGCGCGGCCAACATCAGATCGGGCTTCGCCGTAGCGCCGAATTCCAACAACCTCGGTGGCCCCGCCAACGGTGTTCCCGTGATCCCTCCGTTCCGCGTGAATCCGGCAGCCGTCAGACCGGGTCAGATGACCGTGGGTCTCACCTATTTGCCGGGAACAAATCACAGCTGGCAGAACACCCAGGCATGCTGGAACCTTGGGCAGTATGACAGCTTTGCGTCAAAGAATGGCCCTATGACAATGTCTTACATGACGCGCCAGGATCTCCCGTACCACTTCGCGCTCGCGGACGCCTTCACGGTTGGCGACGCCTACCACTCCTCACTCATGGGCCCCACCAATCCGAATCGCTGCTATCTGTGGACTGGCTGCGTTGGCAATGTGGACTACCTTGGAGCCGGGGGCACCGACGGATTCGGCTACGGGCCGGTCACCGCTAACGGCTTGAGTCCCAATCATGCATATTATGTGTGGGATACGTTCCCGGAGACGCTGCAGGCGGCTGGCATTACCTGGAAGATCTACCAGGACCTCGCCGGGACGACTTTCGGTCCTGATTTCGGAGACGGCACGGACAATAACTTCGCCGGCAACTTCACCGATAATTCGGTGCTCTACTTCAAGCAATACGAGTTGGCCGCTCCGGGAACGCCGCTGTTCGACAATGGCTGCACTGGCACGCAGATCGCCAGTAACCTTCCGGCTCCGTCGGCGCCCGTGTCGGCATGGCTGACCTGGGCCGAGGGCCTGTTCGCGCAATTCGCCAGTGACGTAGCCAGCGGCAATCTGCCGCAGGTTTCCTGGATCGTGGCTCCTGCCGGTTATACGGAACACTCCAACTGGCCCATTGACTACGGCGCCTGGTACATGTCTCAGATCTTTAGCATCTTGGTGTCTAATCCCGAAGTCTTCAGTAAGACCGTCTTCCTCATCAATTACGACGAGGCCGACGGCAGCTTCGACCACATCCTGCCGCCGACACCGCCGCTGAGCTCTGCTTATGGGGCCTCGACTGTCAGCATCGAGAACGAGATCGTAACGAACACCACTCCACACGGGCCGATCGGTCTCAACTGCCGCGTGCCGTTCCTTGTCATCTCGCCCTGGAGTAAGGGAGGTTACGTAAACTCCCAGGTATTCGATCACACATCGGTGATCCAGTTTATCGAGAAGCGATTCGGAGTGTCCTCGCGCAACATCTCCCCGTGGCGCCGCGCTGTGACCGGTGATCTGACGTCGTGCTTCAACTTCGCCAACCCGAACGCCGCCACCGTCAGCCTGCCGAGCACCAGCAGCTTTCTGCCACCGGTGACTGAACTGGTGGGCGGAGACACCACCACTTTCACGCCCTCACTGAGTACAGTGATCTTGGGCGTGCCGGCGCAGGAACCCGGTATCCGCCCGGCGCGCGCACTGCCCTACCAAATGGACGTGCAGGCGGTTGCAAATGCTTCGACGAATACCGTAACTCTGACGTTCTCAAACACAGGCGCCGCAGCCGTGGTGTTTCAGGTGCGATCCGGCAACGCTGCGGATGTCGTCCGCACCTATACGGTGGAATCCGGCAAACAACTGGCGGATAACTGGAACGTAACTCCGTTTTACAATCTCTACGTCTACGGCCCCAACGGGTTCGTGCGGTACTTCAACGGCAGCATCGGCAACCATTCGGCGGCGCTGACTGTTGTCGCCAGCTACAGCAGCACGGGTAACGCGCCGGCAATCAACTGGACGATTACCAATGTCTCCGGCAGCCGGGCTGGCGTGAACGTGCTTGATGCCTATACCGGCCACCAGACCACACAAACGGTCCAGCCGAACGGGCAGTTTACCGGCAGCTTGTCACTGGATCAATTCCATGGATGGTACGACTTGATCGTCACGGTCTCCGGCGACAGGAGCTTCCAGTACCGGCTGGCGGGTCACGTCGAAACCGGACAAGACAGCTTCACGGACCCGGCCCTCGGGGGCATTGTCCAGCTCCAGTTGAACCCCTTGCCTGGAACTCAGGCGGAGTGAAGTCCACTAAACCGCACAGTTACTGATCAGCGCATAGCCGCGCTCCTGGGCGCGCGCCACAGTTACGATGCCCGCTGGCACCATCCGTGCGTTGCTCACCAGGTTGCTCGTGATCTCTTTGAAGACGGCATCCGTTTCCACGCCCAAAGCCTTCGCCGCCACCCCGGAGATAGCTCGGGTCGAAGCCGAGCACACGGCGATCTGCACTCCCAGCTTCGCCAGTGCTTCGAAGGTCACTCCACGGTTAGCCAGCAAAGTTCCGTAATCGGTGGCATTGAACACATTGATCTTCGGCGTCGTTTTGGTCTTCGGATCTTCAAATGACGCATGCGCTCCGGCGGCCGTGCCATACTTCGCCCACATCGCATCGTTGAAGCCAAACGGCGCCGACCTGTGCCGGACGACAATCACCACCGCCAGGTCGCTGTTCTGCAGTCCGTAATCCGTCCGGTTTGTGCGCAGGAAATTGTTGGCGAAAAGAAGTGCCTGCGAAAGGCTCTCCGGTGTGGTTGTGTCGAAAACAAGACGATGCTGTCCCGGAACCTGATCCAGCCAGTCGTCCTTATCGTGACGTCGAGGTTCGAAGCGCCCGGTGCTGGCCGTCTTCACCTGGGCTGACATGCGCTCTGCAGCGACTCCACCCAGCGCCAACGCCGCGGCGGCCGCCGCATTTCGCCGGTTTAATAAGGCAGATCCCGATGCGCTCTTGCTCATAATGGGCCAATCCTAACACGCCGCGCGGCTGTACCATATGGGGAGTGAGGCGTCCAAAAAATGATCGATTCCTCGAAAGTTCAGAGCCATAGCCGTAAGCGAGGTCTGCTGGCAGTTGTTATCGTTGCCCTCTCAGCAACAGCGGCAGTGAACGCTCAGGAGAAACCAGGAAGCCAGGTTTCACCTAAGCCGTCGCAGCGCCAATTCGTAGTCCTGCTGAAGCGCGGTCCAAACTGGATTCCCGGTAAGAGTGTTTCTGAGCAGCCGCTCTCGAAGCACGGCAGATATCTGCAGGAGCTGATGGATAAAGGAGCTCTTCAGCTTGCCGGGCCGTTTCTCGACGATTCGGGCGGGTTGATACTCCTGAATGCTGCCGACGAATCAGAGGCTCGCCAAATCGTCGCCCACGACCCCGGCGTGATAGAGGGCATTCTCGAGGCGGATATTCGCGCCATTGGAATCGCTTTTGACGCGACGACCGGCAAATCGCCATTCAAATAAATAAATAGAACCCGCTTCAACGCCGGTCAGGCAGCAGGGCGCGTTCTCCGGAAACCGCGTTCTCACTCGACGGCAGGTCCACCTGCGGATCCTTTAGTATTTGCCGGAAGGAACTGTACTAACTAAGGACCAGCCGGCCGCGGGAGATTCCAGTGTTGCCAGACGGCGATAAAACGAAGGAGGAAACAGACGAAAAAGCCGGCAAACATCATGAGAGCGCGCGGGCGTCCGTACCGCACACCAACCACGAGTACTGCCGCACCGGCCATCGCAGCAACGGCGTAGACCTCGACGCGAAGCACAGCGGGAACTTTAGCCAGAAAAATATCCCGCGTTGTGCCACCGCCGACGCCGGTGATGGTACCCATCAGAACGGCCATGAAGGGTCCGATCCGGTGATCGAGAGCTTTGATTGCCCCGGCGACTGCAAAAAGGCCGAGTCCGGCCGCGTCAACGATTGTCATGAAAAGCGGCGGTACATGCTCGATCGTGCGATATAGAGAGAAGGCGAGTAGCCCTCCCGCGAACGCAGAAATGGCATAGCGCTCGCTGCGGATCGCGGCTGGGGGAATGTCGCCAATTAACAAATCGCGAATCACACCGCCGCCCAGGGCGGTCGCGAAGGAGAGCACCATGACGCCGAACAGATCGAGATGGGCGTCGACGGCTGCCATCCCACCCTCGATTCCGAGAAAAGCGGTAGCCAGGAGATCGATAATCAGTACAGATCGGTCGGAATCGATCTTCACGAGCCCCGCCTCCGAACGGCATTATTGCACGATGTGAACGCACCGGTGGTGACGCCCCCCCCACTACGCCGGCGGAGCAGTTTACGTGACCGCAACCGCCGTGACAGCGCTTTGCCCCATCGATCCTGCCTCGGCGACCCCGGGGTGACCGAAGGCATTCTCGAGGCGGATATTCACGCGATTGGAATCGCATTTGACGCCGCGACCGGAAATCTCCGTTCAAATAAATAACCGCCTGGACAGACTTCGCAGGCGTTGGAAGATAGAATCCCGCTGCTGGTTCGCACACATCTCTGCCGCCATGCGGATGGCCGCTGCCTGGGTGGGATAGGGGTGACTGATGCGTGCTACGGTCGAAAGACCCACGCGCGACATGATGGCGAGAGAAATATCGTTGATGATCTCGCCCCCATGGCGCGCCACCACGGTCGCGCCCAGAATCTGGTCGGTCCCTTCTTTCACGTGAATTTTTACGAAACCCTCCTCTTCGCCATCGATGACGGCACGATCCACATCGTGCATGGGCACCGTAAAGGTCTTGACCGGGATTTTTTTGGCGCGCGCCTCCGTGACATACATGCCAGTGTGGGCGATTTCGGGATCGGTATACGTGCACCAGGGAATGACGACCTTACTGAGTCTTTCGCGGCGGCGCCGCAGCGCATTGTGTGCTACGATCCGGGCGGATACACTTTCAATGTGCGCAAACTTGTGCACAGAACAGACGTCGCCCGAGGCATAGATTCGCGGGTTTGTGGTCTGCAGGAAGTCATTAACGCGGATTCCGTTGGTTTCGTCACCGTCTACGCCAGCGGCTTCGAGATGCAACCCTCCGGCATTCGGAACACTTCCTGCGCCAATTAGAATCTCGTCTGCGGCGACCGTGGCGGTATCGCCGCCGCTCTCCAGATGAGCCATTTTTTCGCTGCCGTCTGTTTCTACTCGGACCGTTTGGGTATTGAGGTATATGTCGATTCCATCCCTCGCCAGAGCTTCGGAAAGAATCTGGGCGGCATCGCGTTCCTCCTGGCTTAGAAATAACGGTTCATCCTGAACAATCGTGACCCGGGAGCCGAGCCGGCAAAACGCCTGCGCGAGTTCACATCCCAGCGGACCGCCTCCAATGACAAGAAGGCGAGGCGGGCATTCGTTTAGATCGAAGACGCTTTCGTTGGTCAGATAACCCACACCGGAGAGTCCCGGAATTGGTGGAATCAGCGGGCGCGCGCCCGTCGCGATACAGGCGGTTTTGAAGAAAAGTTTTTCTCCGGCGACGGTAATTACGTCGTGTCCGGCAAAGGCCGCTTCGCCAAAGAACAGGTCTATGTGCGGCGAACCCAGCGTGCGCGCCAAAACGCGCCGGCTGAGTCGGGCGCGGACCGCACGCATCCTGTTCATGGCCTGCGCAAAGTCAACCTCGGTGTCGCCTGGAACACGCGCGCCATAGTTCTGCGCATCGCGCATTTCCGCATACAGCCGGGACGTGCGAATGAGAGATTTGGAAGAAATACATCCAACGTTTACACAAACGCCGCCCAGCAGATTTCGCTCGATCAAAGCGACTTTCGTCCCCTCCGCCACTGCGGCGTGCGCCGCCAGAAGCCCGGCTGGCCCGCCACCCAGGATCGCCATATCATATCTGGCGGCTGGCTTGGGATTAGTCCAACCGGGATTAGTCCAGGGTTGATTGGTTCTGCTGGGGTCGATGGACGTTGTCCGGCAAATTGCGGTCAAACGTTCTTCTGCGATGGACTGCATATATTGTCCGTCCTTACATAGGTCAGGTGGGCCGAAAATCGGCGCGGCGTAATCCGCGCTGAATACAGGGGCACGACCGCATCAGATTCCAGATCATTTGCGAGCGATAATTTTCGATCATCAGCAAAACCAAACCCTGATCGAGACCGAAATAGCCCTCCGATATCCAGCCGGCTGCTGTGGCTCCGCGCAAAGTGGGATTGAAGCCGCTGGGCAACACGTAGTCTGGCGCAATGTCTGGATATTCGGCCAGCATGTGGCGTACAGCGGGCAAGGCGATCTCCGGCGCAAAAGGCAACGCGCCGAGCGCGGCCGAAGGCGATATGGTTCCGTCATCGGGCCCGAACGGCACGCCCCGTGCGGTGTACCCAAAAAACCGCCGGGGCTTTCCGTCGATTTTGAGGGTTTTCCGGCCGGGCCCGTCGCCGGCGGTAAAGCCCCAGCAGTTTTCTCCGTATCCCCGGTAACCGCCCGGATTGCGAATTGCATAATCCCGCTGAATCCAGGCCGCACGCCGGCTGTTTTCGAAATAGTCGATCTTCTTTTCGCGCATGAACTGGTCGCGGATCCCTCTGAAATCGACCCATGCGTGAGCGAACTGGTGAATGAAAAGCGGCCCGGCGAAGAGAAAGTCG